>ENA-OPBW01000151-OPBW01000151.1-human-gut-metagenome-genome-assembly--contig:-NODE-151-length-64705-cov-4.156535_pt1 | contig 64705 bp, 58 predicted proteins | sample MGYA00241070_ERZ501456 | MGnify/ENA primary metagenome ERZ501456 (study PRJEB25962, sample SAMEA2042624) | human gut metagenome | biome: human gut; feature: human-associated habitat; material: faeces...
TATAAGAGTTCATATGAGATGAGCTTGGCTGGCTAACTTGGACTTGCAATTTGCGGTCTTGCACTGTAAGTTGAAGTGAACCATCACCAATAAATAAAAGGTGTCTGCTTTCTTTATCTGCAATTTGGCTTCCTAATGCTGCTGGGAATGTATATCCAATTGATCCCCATAAGGGTTGACCAATAAAATGACTCTTTGGTTTTAAGAAAATTGATGAAGCGCCAAAGAATGATGTCCCTTGTTCAGCAACGATTGTTTCATTGCTTTGAGTTAGGTTTTCAACTGCTTGCCATAGGCGGTCTTGTGATAAAAGCGCATTTGATGGAACAAAGTCTTCTTGCTTTTTATCGATATATTTTCCTTTGTATTCTATTCCGCTTAGGTCTAAGAGAGAGGAGATGAGGGATTCAAAATCAAAATTTTGGATTCTTTCGTTAAATATTTTTCCTTCATTTATATTCAGTGAAATCATTTTATTTTCATTTAAATGATGAGTGAAGGCTCCTGTTGAAGAGTCTGTGAGTTTAACTCCAAGCATCAGGATGAAGTCGGCTGATTCCACGAATTCTTTAAGATTAGGTTCTGAGAGTTTACCATTATAGATTCCTAAAAATGAAGGGAGAGTTTCATCAACTGAACTTTTTCCAAAGTTTAATGTCGTAATAGGGAGTTTTGTCTTTGAAATAAATTGAGTGACTGTTTTTTCTAAGCCAAAACTAATTATTTCATGTCCTGTAATCACGATTGGTTTTTTGGCATTTTTCAAGCTTTCTTGAATTTTGTTCAAAATTTCTTGGTCACTTGTATTTGAAGTTGGATTTTCTTTTTTCAAAGGGAGTGAGGGTTTCTCTGCTTTTGCAGCAGCAACATCAACTGGTAAGTTGATATAGACAGGTTTTCTTTCTTTTAGTAGTGTAGAAAGTACTCGATCAATTTCAACGGTTGCATTTTCTGCTGTCAGTAAAGTTCGAGCTGCTGTAACAGGTTCGTGCATTTTCATAAAGTGTTTAAAATCACCGTCAGCCAGCGTATGATGAACAAATTTTCCTTCATTTTGAACTTTTGATGTAGGTGATCCCACTATTTCTACTACTGGTAAATTTTCGGCGTAACTTCCTGCTAATCCATTAACTGCACTCAATTCACCTACTCCAAAGGTTGTAAGAAATGCGGCAGCTTTTTTAGTACGAGCATAGCCATCAGCCATATATGAAGCATTTAATTCATTAGCATTTCCGACCCATTTCATATCCTTGCGGGAAATAATTTGATCTAAAAATTGTAAGTTATAGTCTCCAGGGACTCCAAAAATTTCTTCAATTCCTAACTCGTGTAATCGGTCTAATAGGTAATCTCCTACTGTATACATCGCATTCCTCCATATTTTATTATATATTGGTCAATCAACTTGACATTTGTAGAATAACGCTTTTCTTTAAATAAGTCAACGATATTGACTTATTTAAATTATCAAGTATAATAGACTAATAAAAGGAGTGAGCTATGACTAAAGAAAACTCAGGAATAGACGATAACTTAAATTTTACTAGAGATTTGGCTTTATTTTACTTCGGATACCGTGCATTTATTAAACAAGAGGACGACCTAGTACTTTCTTACGGAATTCGTCAAGTACATCGGCGAATTATATTTTTCATTGGAAGACTTCCTGGCTTAACTGTTAATGAATTACTTGAAGTGCTTGATATTTCTAAACAAGCTTTGAACGGTCCTATGAATGATTTGAAAGAAAAAGAATTGGTTCATTTCAAGCCAAATGAAAATGACAAAAGAATCAAACAGCTTTATCTGACCGAACAAGGAAACATGTTAGATGAACGTATGAATGAAAATCAAATCAATAAAATGAAGCAATATTTTAGTGAATCCGGCGATAAAGAGGGCAGTTTTTGGACTAAGGTCATGGAATTATATGCCAATGAAATTGGTGAAAAATATGTCAATCGTTTATAAGGTCTTAATAAGACTACTATCAATTACAAGTGAAAGTTAAATAGATATCAATGAATACACATCAACTTGAAATTTTTTATCATGTCGCAAAATTTCAGTCAATATCAAGGGCAGCAGAGGCACTTTATATCAGTCAGCCAGCTGTCAGTAGCCAAATCAAAAAACTTGAGTCTGCTTATGGTGTTCACCTAATCGAAAAAAATGGTCAGGGAATCCAGCTGACAGCTCCTGGAATTCAGCTTTATGAAATTATTCGCTCCTTTTTTGAGAACGCTATTGTTTCCGCAGAATCACTCTTAAAAAATTCTTCTGTTCTCCGGATTTCAGGAAATTTTTTAATGACAAATTTTGTAATTCCTCAAATTTTCGATCATGAAACTAATCAGGCTAACTTAATTATCAAAAGCACTTCTTCTTTTAATGCGCTGACAGAATTGAAAAATGGTTACTGTGATTTGGCACTTATTAGTGCTTCTAGTCAGCCCGTTCTGTCAGCAGATATTTCGGTCAAAAAAATTTTTGATGATGAAATTATTTCTGTCAGTAAAAAACCACTAGAAAGAGAAGTCACTTCTCTTATTGTCAGTAAAAGTAAAATTGATGTTTACAAAATATTGGAAAAAAATAATCCATTATTTTCACACTTACCTTATACTGCAGTTGAGTCGACTCAAGATGCCCTCTCAAATATTAATATTAATAAAAATAGTGCAACTTTCATTTCTGCTCGTTTTCTAAAATATTTTGAAAAAGATTATAACTATCACTATACTGGAGTTAAAAATGGTTTTTATGCCCTCTATAAATCAAACAATTTTCATACTGATGAAATTTTAAAGCTTATCGAAATGATAAAGTCTTCTACTAAATAAATTAAAAAACAATCAACTACTGAGTTGATTGTTTTTATCATTAGATATAACGTTTCAAAAAGTTTAAAAGATTAGGCCAAATGTCATCAATATAAGCCTCCCCATGTCTTGAACCGTTAAGTAGACAAGTTTCTACTGGAATTTGCTCTTGTCGCAATAGTTCTGCTAATTTTTGATGTTCATAAGTAGGAACAAGCTCATTCATTGAGTTGCAAAGCAAGCCCGGTCCACTCTTTTTAGTTACTTTAGAAAAAATAGAGGCCTTTTCTAAACTATCATCATTTATTGACGCCAGTAAGTTTTCGATAATCCACTTATAGTAAGAATCATTGGCTCCCGCTTGGTCAATCTTCTTACTGGGTAAGTCTGGGGCAATGATTAATTGTTTAGGAATCGTTTCCTTATGATTTTCATAAAATCCCTTTAAATCTAAAAGTCCTGACAGGCTGACAAAGGGGCGACCTTTTGTCAATACCAAATAAGCAGCTAAATGTCCACCTGTTGAGCCACCAATAAAAGCGATGTTATCAGCCTTGAAATCTGGGATATTTTTAAGAAGCCAAGTGTAGGCAGCTTCAACATCCTCATCTTGGGTTGGAAAAAGATTTTTAGCTTGTGTGGCCAAACGATAATTCAGAGCTGCAACCTGATAACCTTCGGTAGCTAATCCTATGGCAACTTCTTTTTCTTTGCCTTTGTCTCCTTGCCACCAACCACCGCCATGAATCAATACTAAAGTTTTTCCGTTCCATTCTTTTGGTTGATAGAGGTCAAGCGCTTGTAATTCATCTTTACCATAATTAAAAGTTTTCATCTTATTTCCTCCTAACTAAATTGTATTTCTAATTCAACTATCACAAGACCTCCTCAGAGTTAGTTTGAGAAGGTCATTTTGTTTCTTAATTTCGTTTGTAAATAGATTATTTGTTTAATTTGAAGTACAAATCAGCAATATTACCTGTAAAATCATAAGATTTTTCATCGATAAGAACTTCAACTACTTTTGCAGAATCATCAATTGCTGGAATTTCAAGGTTTTGTTGACGAATAAAGTCATTAGCATCAATAAATTCTTTGTTCAATGTGCGACCATCCAAAGTTTTAAATGTAATTTTCATTTTATTACCTCTTTCAGATTTAATTATAAGTCAAAAGCAAATTGATGTCAATTAATTACGATATAATAATATGAAATAAAAAATATTACATCAAAGAAAATCTATTTAATTTTTTATCTTTTTTAAAAATGGCGCAAAGTGCCCTAAATTTGGCGTCAAATGTCATTTTATTCTTGCTAAATTTTATCTATAATAGTTTTATAATTAATAAAGGAGAATAGATATGGCAATTATATTAATCACAGGAGCAAGTAGTGGGATTGGCTATCAAACAGCAGAGCTTTTAGCTCAGAATGGACATAAGGTTTATGGTGCGGCACGAAGAATGGACAAACTTGAGAAATTAAAAAGCGTAGGGGTCGAGCCAATTTATCTAGATATTACAAATGAAGAATCTTGTCTTAAATTGGTAGATACAATAATTGACAACGAAGGACAAATTGATATACTAATTAATAATGCGGGTTATGGTTCTTATGGGGCAATCGAAGATGTTCCGCTTGAAGAGGCCAAACGTCAATTTGAGGTAAATTTATTTGGACTAGCTGCTCTAACTAAACTAGTCTTACCTCACATGCGTCACCAAAAAGCTGGCCGGATTATTAATATTTCTTCAATGGGCGGTAGATTCACAACCTATTTTGGTGCTTGGTATCATGCAACGAAATATGCCCTAGAAGCTTTTAGCGATGCCCTCCGGATGGAAGTTAAACCCTTTGGCATTGATGTTTCTTTAATTGAACCAGGAGGAATTAAAACCAATTGGGGATTAATCGCAGCCGATCATTTAGCGGAGTCTGCCAAAGGAGGAACTTACGAAGAAGCCGCCTTAAAAACAGCTACCGGTATGAGAAAACAGTATTCTGGGAACATGATGTCTGACCCTAAAATAATTTCAAAAACGATTTCAAAGGCAGTCAGCTCAAAAAGGATGAGAGCTCGTTATTTAATCGGTTTTGGAGCAAAGCCCCTTGTCTTTCTTCATACCATTCTGCCAACAAGAATTTTTGATTGGCTAATCATGCGGGCCAGTTAATAAAATAAGGAAAATTATGAAAATAAGTATTGACCAACAGTTTCAAAACTTTCTCGAATTACATCATTTAGATTTGAACCTTCTTTTAGAAGAAGCCCAAATTCCAAATTTGCTTTGGAAAGAGGAAATTGTTTTAACGAATCAACAATTTTATAAATTTCAAGAGGTCCTATCAAAAAAATTGACTGATGAACAACTTCTTTTGATAAGTGATGTCCAAAATTTTGGATTATTTATGCCCATCTTTTTCGTCGCTCTTTCTTCTGCAAATGGCTTACAAGCTATAAAACGTTTGGCAAAATATAAAAATGTCATTGCTCCAGTTGAAATTAAAGTCAGTATTCAAGAAAAACATGTTCAAGTTGAATTAAATGATATTTCTGAAATACAAAATCTTTCACGTTTTTCTTTATTTAATGAGCAACTTATTATTTTAAGTATTCTAAGAACTGGAACAGGCCAAAATATTATTCCTGAAAAAGTAATCAGTCCTTATCCATTCAGTTCTTCAATTTTGGAAGTTTTTGGGATTTCTCCTGAGCTTTCAAAAAATGATAATCTTTTGAGTTTTAATCTCCAAGATTTAGAACTACCTTTTTTGACCAGAAATAATAGTATGTGGCGGATGATAGAACCCGAACTGAATCGTCAGCTGGAAGAAATCAAAACTCCTTCTGACTTCATCAATAGCCTTCATAAAGAAGTCCAACTCTTGATTCCTTCTGGAGACTGTTCCATTCAAAATGTAGCAAGAAAACTAGGAATTAGTAGCAGAACCCTTCAAAGAAATCTTGCACAAGCTGGTACTACTTTTAAAGTCGAGTTACAATCCGTTCAGAAAAAAATGGCTCTCCATTTTTCAAAGGATTTAAATCTCACAACTGATGAAATTTCTTATCTCTTAGGATATTCTGAGGTCAGTTCTTTCACTCGAGCTTTTCGTAAATGGACGGGAATGACTCTGAATCAATATCGGAAAAAACTGATTTAAAATAAAAACTAGGACAATATCCTAGTTTATTTCATTTATCGCATAACTTTTGGATTAGTAAAGCTGTCAGAAGAGCCGTCACTTGGAGAAGGAAACTCTGACTAACTATGATAGAATATTAGTAAAATCTAAAACAGGAGGGATTATAATGGCAAGAGCCCAATCCAAAGAGGAATTAATTACTTTTTCTGAAGAAAGTTGGCAGAAATTATGTTCACTAATCAATTCATTAAACGAAGAAACAAAAAATACCAATTTTACCTTTAAAGTTGAAGATAAAAAAGAAAAACATTGGGCAAGAGATAAAAATCTAAGAGACGTCATGGTTCATCTCTATGAGTGGCATCAGTTATTAATCAACTTTGTCGAAAAAAATAAAAGAGGAGAGAAAACGTCCTTTCTGCCCTCTCCTTATAATTGGAAAAATTATGGTGAAATGAATTACAATTTTCAAATAAATGGGCAAAAAAAGTCATTATCTGAGATAACACAACAACTTTCTGAAAGCCATATGAAGGTAATCACCCTCATTGAAAATTTTTCAAACAAAGAACTGTTCACAAAAAAATATTTTGATTGGACAGGTTCAACTAGTTTGGGGCAATATTTTCAGTCTTCTATGTCATCGCACTATGAGTGGGCCTATAAAAAAATTAAATTACATAAAAAAACCTCAGAACTATGAGGTTTTTTATTTTTATTATTAGTTTCTTGAGTTTAATAATTTCTGTCAGTAAATTTTACTGACAAGAACAGTCCTGACAGTCTTCTTCACATCCGAGATTTTGAAAACTTAAGCCCGTGATTTCTGTCAAATCTTCCACCGTTGGATAGTCACCAATCAATGTAATTTCTCCATCTACAAGGGTCAGAGGTAAAACATCCTTTTTTTCCAACATCTGTGTCACTTGAGGATAGTTTTGAAAAATTTCTGGCTGATTTTTAAAATTGTAACGTGCCATTTGCAAGTCTTCACCACATTTAAAAGTGGCAAAAACTTGGGTTAATATCATCATTTCATTACTAAATTCGGGAATATCTTCCTCAAGAAGTTCAATTTTCATCTTAATGTCCTGTCTTTTGTCATTAAAATTATTATATCAAAAGAACAGGTCAAATTCACTAACGGAGACGCCAAGGAATAAAGGTCCGAATATCTTCGTTATTATAACCTATAAGTAAACGACGGTCATCAAAAGTAATTGGTGAACGCAATAATTGCTGATTTTTCAAAATAAATTGAATCATTTGCTCCGTCGAAATTTGATCCATATCACAAGAACTTCTTAGTTCCGAATAAAGTTTGGGTGCTTTTGATTCCGAAACAATAATTTCTTCAAAACCTTTATTTGAAAGCTCTAAAACTCTGACAATATCTTCTTTACACAATGAAGTTTTGGAAATGACAACATAAGGAATATTTCGCTTTTTAAACCAACTGGTAACGCACTCAGCTGACTGGTTTGAACTTGATTTTTGGTAGATTTTAATCATCTTCACGCTCCTCTCCTTTATAAAATCTATTGTAACTCATTTTTGCGATTAAAAATTCAGACTTGAGATGTATTTCTTAATTTTAATTTATTTTTGTCAGTAAAATTTTAGAATATTTTTACTGACAGATTCTGTCAGTAATTTTTGCTCCAAAAAAAGTCCTTGGTCAGTAAAACCAAGGACTTATATTAGGAAATTCCATCAATTTTTATTTCAACTAATCCTCTGACAGCATTTGTCATATAAAAACAATCATATGTTTTCAAATCAGAAAGGGCAATATCTTTATATATTAGCGTATGATTTTTCGCAAATAAATCTAAAAAAGTTCCTTTTAGAGCATATTTGGCTGGCGTTTCGTACTGATTCCCCTTTTTTGCCACAAAATTTCCGATTGATAATTCACTGATCAAACCATCTGTATGAAATAGAATATCTTGAAACCCTTCTTTTTTCGCTTCTAAGACTTCCTGACGAAAGACCTTTTGAAAATCTGGGCCTGAAAGTTTAAAGTTAGACAAAAGACTAGGTTTGTCATTAATTGACGACAGTTTAACTCGATAGGCCTCATTTGAATGCGTCAGCTGACGAATCCCAGGGGTCAAAGAATCTCCGTCAGTACTGATACGTAAAACGCCGTCAGTAACATTTTGGGCAAATATTCTCAATTTTTCTTCCAAATCTGGATGATGGTATTGTTTTTTCAAGCGATTGACATGACCCTCTAAATTTAACAATTCACCATTTTTAATAATGCCTGTTGTAAATAAAATACTTGGAACATCTTTTACACCTAAAATATCTAAAAAGGGTTTTGCTTTTAGTAAAATCTCTGAAAACTCTGCTTCTGCTTTGCTCTCGAACGTAATTCCACCGCCTACACCAAGTTGATAATGCTCACCGTCATGAACTAATGTCCGAATCACGATGTTCATATCCAAATCCATTTCTCGACTTAACCAACCCTGCATCCCTGTATAAATTCCTCTAGGTTGTTTTTCAACTTCCTTAATAATCTCCATTGCCCGCTTCTTAGGTGTACCTGTGATTGACCCTCCCGGGAATAAAGCCGTCATAAATTCTGAAAAAGTCAAATCTTCTTTAATTCTACTTTTTATTGAAGTCACCAGTTGATGAACATGAGAAAAAGTTTCAATTTCTGCAAATTTAGGGACAGACAAAGAAAAAGGTTGACTAATTCGGACAATATCATTACGCAATAAATCCGTCACCATCAGTAACTCAGACCGTTCTTTACTACTGTCGGAAAGTATTTCCTTTTGTAATCTATCAGCTCCAACATCTTCTCCTCTGGCAATTGTTCCTTTAATTGGTTTTGAAATTAATGCTCCATCATGAATAGAAACAAAGCGTTCCACTGAACTTGAAATTTGCGTCATTTTCCATTCAGGATATTGTAAAAATGATGAGAAAGGAGCTGGAATTTGTTTCCTTGTTTTCTTAAAAACTTCAATAGGTTTTTGATCGGACCAAATTTCAAATTGTTGCGTCAAATTGGCAACATAGATATCGCCAGCCTTCATATAATCTTGTAATTTTTTTATTGAAGCAATATATTCTTGCCTCGTTTGGTCAATAAAAATAGCCCCTATGCCATTCTGACCATCGAACTCAATCTCTGAATCCACTTCAATTTCTTCCGATTCAGTCAGCCAATATTGGCCATCAGTTTGTTCAAATTGCACGACACGTAACAGTTTTGTTCTATGGTCAAAAAGTAAAACTTCATCATAAGCTGCAAAACAAGCCGGATCTTGCTCATAACTTACAAAACCCAATAATTCTGGATAAAAAGGCCAATTTTTAGGTCGTTCAACTCTCTCATCCTTCAGCAAATCTACCGCATCTAAAAAATTGAACTTCTTTTTTTCACCATTAAAAAACACTTGACCCTTATATTTTGAAACCTTTTTATAAGGTTTATGAGCTAAAATACTATAATGCTCATTTTCGGTCACCTGACTACTATGTAAAAAAACAATTTCTTCATCTGACCGATAATATTTTAGGAAAATTTTCCAAATATCCGTATTTTTTATTATAAATTCCTTCAAAAGACTACACCACTTTCAAAAAATTATTTAACATTTCATGACCATATTCAGTAACTAAACTTTCTGGGTGAAATTGTAAAGCCCACAATTTTAATTTTGGCTGATGAATGGCCTGAATAACACCATCCTCACTCTGCGCATCAATTTCAAAATCATTAGGTAGTTTATCGACAATCAACGAATGATAACGTGCAACTTTCAAATTTTGTGGAAGTCCTTTAAAAATTCCTTGACAATTATGACGAATGACAGAAATTTTTCCATGCATTGGCCTCTCACCAAGAACAACATTTCCTCCAAAACATTCAGCAATGACTTGCTGACCCAAGCAAATTCCTAACATAGGAATTTTTCCAGCGTATAGTTGAACTACATCCCTACTAAAAACGGCTTCTTTTGGTGTTTTTGGACCTGGAGAAATGATAATCGCATCATAATTTTCACAAATAAAATCCGGAGAAATTCTAATTTTCTGACTCATTTTATCTTGGTCATTAACCACTGTTACACTACAATCTAATTCCTCAAAATACTGTGCAAGCAAATAAGTAAAAGAATCATAATTATCAATTAATAGCAATTTCATTTCAGCCTCCTTTTTTAATTATACTAAAATATTTATTAAGTTAAGTATTTTAATCAGTCTAATTTCAAATCTATAAAGCGAATATTTCCTCATAAATTAATTAATTTACATATTTCAAAAAAGAACTAAAATTAAGTCCTTTTTTGAAAGTATATGAATTTTAAAGACTATTTAGCAAGACCTTTATAAATTTGATCTAAATTCCATTTCATCATACTATAGTAGCTATCCCCATTTTCCCCTTTTTTCGCCACTGAATCTGTAAATATTGTTGAATAAATTGGAATTCCTGTATCCTTAGAAACAGTTTTCATTGGTCGATTATCAACACTACTTTCTACAAAAAGCGATTTGAGTTCAGTAGCTCTTAACTTTCTAACCAGATTTTTTATTTGATCTGGCGTGCCTTCTTCTTCTGTATTTATCTCCCAAATATAAGCAGAGGGAATATTATAAGCCTTAGAAAAATATTTAAAACAACCTTCGCTCGTTACAATCATCTTTTCATTTTCAGGTATTACAGAAAATTTAGATTTTGCTTGCTGATCAAGATCAGATAATTTTTTAACATATTTATCTAAATTATGTTTATAAAAATCCTTATTAACTGGGTCTTTTTTAGATAACTGTTGTTCAATATTTTTTGCATAAATAATCCCGTTCTCTAAATTGAGCCAAGCATGCGGGTCTTCTTTTCCTTCAGTGTTCTTTCCTTCAAGATAAATGACCTCAACTCCAGTGCTTACAGGAAAATAATCAATATTTTCTTTTTTATTTGCATTATTCACTAGTTTTGTAAACCATGCATTTCCACCTGTTTCCAAGTTTAAACCATTGTAAAAGATTAAATCTGCTTTAGAAGTTTTTTGAACATCTACAGGCAATGGTTCATATTCATGCGGGTCTTTTCCAACCGGAACTATACTATGCAAATTGATTTTATCATCAGCAATATTTTTTGTGATATCTGCCAAAATTGAATTAGTCACGACCACATTTATTTTTTTATCTGTGACTTGGTCTGTTTTTTTATTTGAGCAACCTACTAGAAAAACGATAGCAGCTAGTGCTATAAAAGTTATCAATATATTTTTATATTTTTCAATCATCAATTTTAACCTTCTTTTTTATAAAATTTTGTTTTGGTGAAACTAAAAAACTAATTGCAAAAATGATAGCTGAAGTAATGACAATGCTTGAACCGACAGCAATATTAAAGCTGTAACCTATAAATAAACCTAAAACGGAAGAAACTGCCCCTAGTGAAGAGGAGAGAATTATCATTTTCCTCAAGCTATTTGTATATAAATATGCTGTTGCTGCTGGCGTAATTAACATAGCAACAATTAAAATAGTTCCGACGCTTTGCATCGCAGTTACGGATACTAACGTCAATAAAACCATCAAAAGATAGTGATAAAAATTAACTTTCATTCCAATTGCTCTTGCCATTAAGGGGTCAAATGATGTAATTAAAAGTTCCTTAAAAAAAAGGATGATTACTATTAAAACAATTCCCGAAACTCCCATTGTCAGCCATTTATCAATATCTTGTACAGCTAAAATATTTCCAAAAAGAATATGGAACAAATCTGTTGAACTATTGGCAACTCCGATTAATATAACACCTAAGGCTAGAAACGAACTAAATGTAATTCCAATTGCAGTATCACCTTTGATAATACTATTATTTTTTATGAAAGTAATAATTATTGACGACAATAATCCAAAAATAATTGCCCCTACAAAGAAATTTATTCCTAAAATATAAGAAATGGCTACACCTGGAAGTACTGCATGAGAAATCGCATCTCCCATTAAGGACATTCCTCTTAAAATAATAAAACAGCCAACTGCTCCTGAAACTATCCCTATCACTACCGCAGTAACTAAAGAATTTTGTAAAAAGTGGAACTCATATAAACCATTTATAAAATTTTCTATCATTTAATTCCTAATCTCCTATAAAAATATTATCACCGTAAGCTTTTTTCAAGTTTTTTTGACTAAAGTTCTCATTTATCGGTCCATATGCAATTAATTCTCTATTTAAAATAATTATGTCATCAAAATACTCTTTCACTTTACTCAAATCATGATGCACAATTAAAATGGTCTTCCCTTGATGTTTCAAATCCTGAAGAATATCCATAATAATTTTCTCGCTTATCGAATCAATCCCAACAAATGGTTCATCTAAAAATATATAGTCTGCTTCTTGGACCAGACATCTTGCTAATAAAACCCTTTGAAACTGACCACCTGATAGTTCTCCTATCTGTCTGTTTTCATAGTCTAGTAAATTAACTTTCTGTAAAGCTTCAGATACTCTAGACCATTCCTTTGCACCAAGTTTCTGAAACAATTTTAATCCTGTATAAGTTCCAAGAGATACACACTCCTTTACCTTAATTGGAAAAGTATGGTCAATGTCACTTTTTTGCTCTACATAAGCAATCTTTTTCAATTGTTTTTTACTTACCTCACCATTTATCAGTATTTCTCCAGAATGTGGAACAATATTAAGAATTGCCTTGATTAAAGTAGATTTTCCTGCACCATTTGGTCCGATAATACCAGTGATTCTCCCAGGTATAACTTCTAGTTGAATATCTTTCAGGACTTTATTTTCATTATAGAATACATTTAAATTCTTAGTATTTATCATTGTTTTTCTCCTTATGATAGTAAATCAAAACTAATTAATCCTTCTCACGATTATAGCATAGCCTAAAAATTAAATCAATATATTTTACAAAGGCTATCTATTTTTAATATTATTTAATATATTTGAAAACTCACCAGTTTTCTTTCAATACTAAATTCCAGAATTTATTCTCAAAAAGTTTAAGTCATAAGTTTGGATTCCTACACTATTATTTGTTATACTTCAAGTAAGAACATTTAAATAGCGTTTTCATATACACAAGGAGGAAAAGAATATGACAACTATGGTTTTTGTAAATTTTCCAGTTACTGATATTAAGAAATCAACCGCTTTTTACGAAAAAATAGGTTTCAAAAAGAACCCCGATTTCTCGGATGAGTTAGTTAGTTGTATGATTTGGGATAAAAATTTCTTTATCATGCTATTATCACGCGCTCGTTATAAAACATTTATTGGCGAAAAAGAAATTGCAGATACGAAGTCATCAAGTTCAGCATTAATTTCTTTTACTTTTGCAAACGCTCAGTCCGTTAAGGATTTCGGAAAATTGGCTGATGAAAATGGTGGAAAAAGTATCCATTTGGATAATGGTATTCCTGAAGAAATGATGTATGGTCTCGAAGTTCAAGACCCTGATGGTAATTGTTTAGAGCCCGTGTGGATGAATCCTGAAATGGCTAATAATTAATCCAACTCCGTATATAAAAAAAGCAAGAAATTAGAAACTTCTTGCTTTTTTTATTAGATATAACTTTTATACAGTTTTATTTAATTATCATAAAAACCCATTTGAAAAATATATACAACTTCTTCTCTATTAAAGTAACGAATAGAGTCAGAATTTTGGTATCCCTCTGGAGCTACGATAGCTGCATAATCAAATTCACGTTTAGTATCTACTTTCATTTGTTTTTGTCCAATAATCATCAGCTTTTCTTTTCCACCAGCAACTAAAACAACACTTCCAATCGGTAAAAATTCCTTTAAACTCTTCTTTTCCATTATTTTCCTACTAATATATTTTTATTCACTTATATCAAATAATTGTATCATTTCCTAACTTGTAAAGCTATAATCGACATATATAAATTACGTTTATTTTAAAAACTTATTGTGATAAGCCGAAGAGTTATTTAATGACAGATTTAATATTACTTCTACCATCCCCCATTTTATTTATGATAATTCGTTGTCCAATAGTTGCTTTCATTTCCTCTACATGGCTAATTACTCCAACTAATCTATTTTCACCAATTTGTTCAAGAGCTTGCATTGCTTTTTGTAATGTTTCTTGGTCAAGAGAACCAAATCCTTCATCAATAAATAGTGCTTCTATTTGGACACCATTAGCTGTATTTTGTACGACTTCACTTAAAGCCAAAGCAATTGACAATGCGGCTATAAATGTTTCTCCACCCGATAAGGTATCAGCTGAACGAGCCGCCCCTGTTTCATTATCATAAATATTAATATCTAAGCCATGATCCATTCGTCGATTATTTCCCTCGCCAGCAAGTTCAAATCGATATCTATTGTTTGACAACTGATTAATAAAATGAAGGTTAGCATAATCAAGAATTTTTTCTAAATAATTTTGAACCACATATGTTTCAAGCCTTAGTTTATCTTCGGAAGCTCTACCTGAAATTGCATTATAAAGCTTAGTAATTGCAGATTTTTTGCTAGCATCCTTATCTTGTTGTTTTATGACTTTTTTTAATTCACTAAGAATTGACTTCGCTTGCTCTACTTCATTTTCAGCAGACACCAATTTTTTTTGCAAAAAAACATAGTTTTCATTTGTCTGTTTTTTTTCTTCTTCAATCAATGCAAGATTTGGTCGCTTTTTATTTTGAATTAATTGCTGAATATTTTTAATTTCGACTTTCAATCTTGCTTTATCTGCTTTATATTGTTCAACTTTTTGGGAAATCTGAATTAAATCATCATCATAAGCCCACTCTTTTAATATTTGAAATTCTGTCGTGAATGCCTCTTGCTCAGAAAATTTTTCTTTTATTTTTTCTTTATTGGCGCTTATCCTTTCAAGTAATGTTGCTTCTTGACTTTCAAATGAATTTAAGCTGGCCGTTTGTGAAGAAATTTTTATTTTAATATCTGAAAGTTGTGCCATTAGTTCTGACAGATGTTTTTCAAATAAATCAGCTTTTTCCATTAGCCTATTTCGCTTCCTTATCAAATTATAACTTGTTTCAGTAATCCCTATCTCCGTTATTTCAGCGTTTAAATTTTCTATCTGTCTATTAAACTCCTGATTACTATATTCAAAGTCTTTTACTTTTTCCTGTAATTCAAGTTTTTTTGACTCCAAATCAGCAAGCTTTACTTTTGTTTCATCATTTTTTACCTCTTCCAACTCTAACGATTTCGTTAAATTTAAAAGACTTTCATCAATAGATACTTCATCAAAGGAATCCGGAAATATTTGTGAATAATCAGCAATAAATTCACTATAAAGAATTGAAAGTTCTTTTTCAAACTCATCTGCCTCTATTTTTTTCAAATCAAGACTAGTTTTAAGTTCAGTCTTTAATTGTTGTAATTGTTTATTTTTCTCCAAAAGGACTGTTTGTTTCTTTTGTGATTCATCAATCTCTTTCAATAAATTTCCAAGTTCTTTATAAGAGCTTTCTTCAATAGTTTCTGTAAACGGATGTTCTAATGCACCACACACGGGACATGCTTCGCCTTCTTGCAACTCAGATTGCAGCTGTGCGATCATCAAGCGTCTTCTACCTTTTAATTTTTCATTATAAGCAAATTTAGCCTTTTCTAGATTGTCCTTATTTTCAGAAAGCGCTATTGTGTTTTCTTTTAATTTTAATTCTAACCCAACAATATCATCTTTTGAATGTTTCACTTTCTGAAAGGTCGGAATTAATTTCCCTCGAAATGTTAATTCTAATTGATTTCTCTCTTCTCTTTTATTAATAAAGTAATCATCAGAAATAACATCATCTTGAAGAGTTGAAATATTTTCGGCTGCTTGTCCCAAGTTAGCTTTAAAACTTTCTAGTAGTGTGAGATTATCAGCTTGCTCTAACTTTAACTCCTCTACCTTTGATTGTTTTTTTTCTACTTGAAGTGATAGCTGAATCTGGATAAATATTTTTTCTGCTACTTTTTTATTCTCATTAATATTTTCTTGCTGTTTATTTAAGTCCTCTTTTTCGTTTGTTAATTTTTTCAAAAGAATTTCATCTTTTGCTTTTTCAGAAATTATCCCAGCAATATTATTTTTTAAACTTTTTGACTGTTTTATATCTTGTTCTAATTCATGAATACTTTCTTTTAAGGGAAAGGCCCATTTCAATTTTTTTAGATATTCGGAATTTTCTTCAAAAATAGCTGACTTTTCAATAATATTCTGCTGGTAATCATTTTCTAAATTATTTAGATTTTTAAACTGATTTTCTAATTCCAACGCGGATTTATAAGCTATTTCTATCGAAATTACTTTTTCTTCTTGTTCAAAAGTTTGACCTTCTATCTCATTTTTTCTCGCAACACGATCCTTCCATAGAGACGTGACTAGATCCAGTTTTTCTTGTTCAGCTGCATCTTCTAGTTCTTTTAATTCAATAGGATTCCAAATTGATGATTCATATAAATTTTGTTGTTTTCGATCATATTCTAAATAAACAGCATTCATCTCTGAATTTTTAGCCTTTATCTCATTGCTAAAAGATGTAAAAATGTAGGTACCAAATATTCTTTTTAATATTGCCTCTTTATCTGGAGTAGAAGACTTCAAAAATCTCGAAAAATCATTTTGAGGTAGAAGAATTATTTTTTTAAATTGTTCGGCATTCAGATGTAAAAGACGAGTGATTTCTTCTCCAACGTTTTTAGGATTTATTGCAATATTATTTTTCTCGATTCCTTTTACTCTATCTACAATAGCTAATTTCGCTGTTGATTTTTGAAGAGTAGATCCACTGCCTCGTTTCTTTGAGAGTTTTTGTTCAGGACTTCTTTCAATTCTGTATAAAAGATTTCCTTGTTTAAAATAAAATGTCACGCTTGTCCTATCATCAGCTGTTGCAAACTGACTTCTCATTTCTTTGGCATCTCTATCACCCGTTGTTGTTCCAAACAAAGCATATGTCATCGCGTCAAATATCGTGGATTTTCCAGCGCCTGTGTCCCCACTAATTAGAAATATAGGAGATTCATCTAGCAGTCGAAAATCTACGACAGAATTCTCATGGGGGCCAAAATAATTCATTTCCAAATATATAGGCTTCATTTTTATTTTTCTCCTTCTAATTCATTAAATGTACTTTCGATGATTGCTGTTTGTACATCATCTAGCGTTTCCCCTGTAGTAAATTTATAAAAACTAGAAAGAATTTCCACATTATCTAACGTTTCAATATCTTGACTCCTACTTCTTGTTAATTGTTTTTTTTCAAATTGATAGTCAAGTTCTATAATTGTTCCATAAATCTTTTGGAGTTGGGCACGTAAATTTTGTCCCACGAGTTTCGTCCGATCAAAATTTTTAATTGTAATCGCAAACCAAGCTTTATTAAGTGGTTGCCTTTCATAAAAATCACGGCTTATGAGTTGCTCCCATTCTTCTTCAAGAACCACTAAATCTGTTTTAACTTGTAGTGGAATAAAGTTAGAATTGAGCATTTTTTCTTTAATTTCAACAACAAAGATTCCTTTTTGTGTTGACGCTTCTTTGGTATTAAATTTTACTGGACTCCCCGAATACTGTACTTTATCACTTGGGGAAGCTAACCTCGTATGAATATGACCTAACGCAACATAATCAAAATCTGCAAATTGTGAAACATTTAAGGTCGATAATCCACCTACTTTAGATGGGGTTTCACTTGTTAAAACAATTTCTTCTTTATGAGGACTCACCGCAAAATGAGTGACTAAAACCTGATTTTTCTTATTATTGAACTGACTTTTCATCTTAGAAATTACCAATGTCATCGCATCATCAATTGTCTTAATTTGCTTTGTGTCCTCTTCATCTAATCCCTGATTCGAAAAATATATTCTTGCATCCATTGGGTCAAAAAAGGGAAGTAAAAAAATCTGAGTTTCTTTTGTTTCCACTGGAATAAAGGCTTCCTCAAGGGATGTTCGTAGATGTAAATTATTATAATCCAACCAGTCCTTAGCATAACTTAGTCTTTTGGCTCCATCATGATTCCCTGAAATCATATAAATAGGAAACTTTTCTATAATATTCATCTCTCTCAGCATCTGATTGAATGTTATGACTGATTCTGCACTCGGAACTGCTCGGTCATAAAGATCTCCAGCAATTATAATTCCATCAACTTGATTTTGTTTTGCCAAAGATAAAATTTGCTCAAATGCATATTTTTGTTCTTCCAATAAAGAAAAACCATTGAGTGTTCTTCCAATATGCCAGTCTGATGTGTGTAAAAATTTCATATCTCTATCCCCCAAAAATAATCTTAATCCTTATAATATTCACCTTTCATTATAACATTATCAAATAGTTTTATATTATTCATTGATAGAGTATCTGATAAAACAAAAATACTAGCATTAACACTAGTATTTCAATAAATTCAATTATTTATTATTTTGCTTTTAATAACTCTTCTTTGCTGTGAACTAATTGTGTTAAGAAATCACAATAAGGTGTGGCTACATTATATTTTTTACCTTTACGTGAAACAGCCCCATTAATATAGTCAATCTCTGTCAATCGATTATTTTTAATCAAATCCTGATACATAGAAGGGTAATGTAATCCAATTGTAGATGGATCAAAACATGTTTCAACGTGCTGAACTACTTCAGCAATATCAAGGTTTACATTCTCAAATTTTGCTACTGCTGCAAATTCATTAACAATAGTAACAACCATATCATGTGCTGGTTTTGTTTCACCTAATCCGGCCATATTAGTGTCTAAAATAGTACAAAGCCCATTCATTGTTCCATTAACACAAGCTTTTCTATAAATAGAATAATGAATATTGTTAGAATATTTAGCATTCAGTCCCGATTCTGATAATATTTCTGCTAACTTTTTAGCTGTTTCTTCCTCACCTGAAATAAGATTTTGTAGCTCAACCGAACCATCACCAAATAATTTAGCTTTACCTGGACCTTCTAATCCAGCAGTCCACATAGTATTACCAATAAAGATATTATTTTTCGAAACATATTTTTCTATAGTATCTTCGTGACCAATTCCATTTAGTAAGCAAAGTACCTTGGTATGCTCGTCAATTAATGGTTTAATATCTTGTAGCATCTTATCTAATTGCATGGCTTTTGTAAACAAAATAATTAAATCTGTTTTTTCTTTAGAAGAAATCTCAGATTGTAACTCAACCGATAGATGAGCGGTGAGTTCTTCTCCATTGTAATTAGCTCGCAAACCATGCTCTTTAATCGCTTTAACGTGTTCAGGCCATCCATCTATAAGGGTTACTTCATTGCCACCTTTATGAAGCATTAAACCAAAACGACTCCCCATCGCTCCTGCACCGGCAATTGTAATTCTCATTTTATCTCTCAATCTACATATTTTTTCCATAAAATAACTGAATTCGCTATTTTTAAACGAGTTCAGTTATAGTAATTTATAGATAACAAATTATTTATAGTTAAAATTGTAGCTTTTTATTAGTCAAAAATCAAAAATTAACTTTCAAAATATAAGACAGAGATATTTTGAAAATTCAACAAACCCTCACTAGATATTCTTATTTTGCCTGATCCCAAATTCGAACATTTTCAATAGCGGTTATCAAGCCAAGCTGTCTGACTTTTCGTGGAAGAAATTTACGAATATCATCTTCGTTATAGCCTACTTGCAACCTATGTTCATCCACCACAAGTGGACGACGCAATAATTTTTGATTCTGAACAATTAACTCTACAAGTGAATTTAGAGTGAGCGCATCAAAATCAATGATTTTTGATAGTTTTTTATAAGCACTACTTCTTTTAGAGATAATTTCCTCTACTCCAGTTTCTGTTAATGAGAGTATTCTTAAGATATCTTTTTTTAATAAAGTATTTTCTAAGATACTTATCTCTTCAAATTCTAATTTGTTTGTAATTAACCATTGTTTCATTTTTTTACTTGAGCTACAGTTTGTCGAAGAAAATAATTTAATCATGGCATAATTTCCTTTTTTGTTTTTTATTATTTTTCTCTCATTTACAAATATATTATATTAAATCTTTCATTTTTTGTCAATATATATTATTATTTTTATTTAATTTATTTGTTATTTAACTATAGTTTTTATGCATACCCCTATTAAATAATAAAAACCATCATTTTGATGGCTTTTGTTTAATACTTATTTTCTCCCCCCAGAAGTTAATGTCTTAAATTTATGCTTCCATTCGTTTTGGAACCATCGGTTTTCAAAGGTGTCTGCAAGCAGAGTATTTCTCTCTGTTTGTTGTTTACTATTTTTGACCACTTTTACTGATATTTTTTTAGACAATTGATTTCCTCCCATTAGTGCTCTTAGATGATTAACCGAACAGGCCACCTCTAAAACTACTATATAGCTAAAAAAAAATCTAAAGGATATAGAGAATCATTTCATTCTCTTTGCGTAATTATACCAAAAAAAATAACATTTTATGAAGAAAAAAGCTTACTTTTGATATAGATAATTTGAATACCCCATTAAATAACAAAAAAGCCAGTCGAATGGACTGGCTCAATGTTTGTAATTTGAAAATAATTTCAGAGATGTCAAGGTTGGATATGCCTTGCCTCTCTTATTCTATCGTATTTTATAAACTTTAACTAATTATTTGTTTGAAAAATTTTATTGGTGTTAGCTTTCATCCTCCTTTTTATTTTTACGCCAGAACAATAGACTACCAAGTAGAGATAGAATGACTGTTCCAATTACACCAAGCCAGCCAGTGTCTGCACCATTTGTTGCTGGTAATTTACCACTTGAGAAATACTTACTACCCATATTATCCCACTATTACCTATTGCCATTCCAGAAGTCAAGGCCGGAATAATAAAGTCTGTTGAATCACTTACATTTCCTGCAGCATCAGTTGCGGTAGCCGAAAGTTGAGTACCCGGTTTAACCCCCGTCGGAAGTTTGATGCTATAGTTTCCATCTTTATCCACTATAGTGGTTCCCAAAACCTCACCAGTTGCTGGGTTTTTAATTGTTATTGTGGAACCTGGTTCTCCTTTACCACCTACTGTATAACCTGTATCAGTGTTCCCAGTTATTGTATCAACACTTGGAGCTTCTGGAGCAGTTGTGTCTGCTGGATCACTAACGACTAAGTTTTGGGTTACATCTTTATAACCTGATGCCGAATAAATCACCTTATAGGTTCCCTTTGATAGTTGCCCATTCGTTACTGCTATTCCTGAATTATTGGTGATTTTAGAAGTTACTGGTATATCTGCACCAGCACTATTTTTCAAAGTTGTCGGAAGAGTCGCGCTCGCATCTGCGGCACCAGCGGCTGAAGTTGTTGCAGTCAAGTTACCAGTTGGGGCAACAAGAACGGGGCTCACTGGATCTGCTGGAGTAGTCGCTGAGGTTGGATCACTCTCATTTCCAACTTCATCAGTCGCGGTTACAGTCAACGGAGCGTTAGGACCAACACTACCTGGAAGTGTCAGACTATAATCACCAGTTTCACCAGCGGTACCTGTACCTATCGGTGTTCCTGTCTCATCTTTGACTGTGACTGTCGAACCTGGTTCGGCTGTCCCGGTCACAGTGTAGCCATTCGTGCTGTTCCCCGTCACATCATTGACAACTGGGGCAGATGGGGCGGTCGTATCTGCTGGGTCACTAACGACTAAACTTTGAGTCACATCGTCATAACCTGTGGCTGAATAGGTGACTGTGTAGGTGCCAGCTGTCAATTGACCATTCGTTACTGCTGTACCTGAAGCATTCGTGATTTTAGAAGTTACTGGTATATCTGCACCAGCACTATTTTTCAAAGTTGTCGGAAGAGTCGCTGTCGCATCCGCAGCACCAACCGCTGAAGTCGTAGCTGTCAAATCACCAGTTGGCGCGACAAGCGTTAAATTAACATCGCCAGCTAAATAAACATAGGAAATCCCATTTGCACCACTCAGAATGTTAACATCCAGTAAAGTTGTCTGAACTGCGGATCCTACAAAATTTGCATCAATATTACTTTGGATAGTTGTTGGCGCTGTTATTTTGGTAGGAATAGTAATTGTTGTATCACCGAGAGCTGAGACATTTAACAATAAATCTAAAATATTACCTGTTCCATTAGTTAATGGTAATAAAACATCATCGATAGCTCCATTTAAAACCAACTTTAAAGGAGTTAAAGCAGCATTGACCGCTATAGCCCCTGTACCTGTTGCATTGAGATTATTAACAGCGGTTTCCAGGTTTTGAAGAATCGTTTTCACGTTCAGAGATAAAATATGTCCTACTCCATCATCTAATGGTGCACTAAGTAGTGCATTCTCATTACTTAATGTCGTTGTAGATGTAAATGTTCCACCGCCAATATCTTGAATTCCTCGTAAAAGGTTGAGCTGTTGAGTCACTTGAGCTAAGTTAAGAGTAACCAAAGGATTACTACTCAAGAGCGGAGCAATATCAGATATCAATGTATCTCCAGCATTCACAATAGCAGTAATGAGGGCAACTTTGTTGAAATCAATGGTGATATTGGTAGAGACTGAAGTATTCCCGGTAGCAGCCACATAACCTCGTAGCTCTGGCGGAACCACCAAAGTAGCATATCTTGTTCCTGGTAGTACAGAGATATTCGCTAAAGCACCACCAGAGATGGTAAAATCTACATTGTGGCTCCCTGAATTACTGGTCCATCGATTAGTTGTACTTGTACCACTATTATTACTTGAAGTGATATTTTGCAATAGGTCAATATTCAAGGCAGCTGCTTGTGCTGTGATCTGATTAGAAAGAAGGCTGTAAGCTGTTGGAATAACTACCGATGTCATTAATAGAGTTCCTGACATCGTTGCTGATAATACTTTACGTTTAGTAATAATTTTATTTTTCTTACGTGGTGGTTTTTGTTTCTGCATTTCCATTTTGTCAAATTCCTCCTAAATCGTTTGGAAAAATATCTTATGTTGATCAGGCATAAAATATTTTTAAGCAACATGTATTAAGTAATCTATTCTATACACTATTTATACATCATTTTTTTATAAAAAAACATAAAAATACTTTTGTTTTTGCTTGACCATTGCTGACTTTCACAAGAGCTTGTGTGAAAACAATTAAGTCTCAAATTCCCCGTTTTCAGGACCTTCTATCAATTTTAGATGACATTTTCAAAATAAAAAAAATCGCCAATGATAGCGATTTCTTTATTTTTGTGTTTTTATTTTATTTTTGTATTTTTATTCTATATGATTTTATTTTGTATTTTATTTATTTCTCGGAATTTTCTTCTAACATTTTCATTCTACGCAAAAGTTGATGTTCTCCAAATAAAATTAGTAATAAAACCAAGCTCCAACCTCCAATTAGTCCTGCTGAATCGATGAGTGGTCGCCCAGTCTTTGAAATGAAAATACGAGTAGGATGGTCTTTAGCCACATATACAGTAATTTTTTTGCCATCATCTCCTAATTTTCTAAAATATACATCTAAAGGTCTTTTTTGATGTTCTTTTCCTTCAAAACTGTATGTTACTTCATGGATTGCTTTAACCTCTGTTCCGTAAACAATTTTTCCTGAAACAGGTATTTTCTCTAAGTTTTTATTTGTTTGATGCAAGCCTAATAAAAAGAGAACTCCTCCAAGCATTGCCACAGCAACGACAAACATGATAATCCGTAGAATACGCTCAACTATGCCGACAATTTTATTCATTTAATTATCCTATATTTTCTAATTTACTAATTTTCCTGAACTTATTTCTATTTTATTTTAACATTTTTTACTGATAAAAGTTACTTTCTCACTTATCCAAAGTTTTTTCAAAACTTTTGAAAGAAATACAAGCCCTTCTTTAATAATAGAAGAAAAATTACTCTTTTTTTGGTAAAATTGGCATAGAAATAATTATAAAACTTCTCATATTTACTGACAGGTTTGTCAATAAATTGAAAAGATATAATCACTCCCTAATTAACAGTGAAAACTGCTTATAAGAATTATAAAACGAAAGAGGCACCTAATGTCCTTTGATGGTATTTTTTTACACCACATGACGGCTGAACTTCAACCGTTGGTTGGTGGACGTATTCAAAAAATTAATCAACCTTTTGACCAAGAACTTGTTCTAACAGTTCGGTCAGCTGGTAAATCTCATAAACTTTTGCTGTCAGCGCATCCTGTTTTTGGTCGTGTTCAGCTGACCAAAACTGATTTTCAAAATCCACAAAATCCAAATAATTTTGTGATGATTTTACGCAAATATTTGGCTGGCGCTTTTATTGAACAAATTGAACAAGTAGGCAATGATCGTCAGATTATTCTCCACATTTCAACCAAAGATGAAATTGGTGACAGTTTAAAAATTGCTTTAATTACAGAAATTATGGGTAAACATAGTAATATTATTCTACTAGAAAAAACCTCGCAAAAAATTATTGAATCCATTAAACATATTGGCTTTTCACAGAATCAATATCGCACAATTCTACCAGGTTCAACTTATATTGCACCACCTTTAAATACTGCTATTGACCCTTTCAAAGCTACTGACGAAGAAATTTTTGAAGCTTTACAAACTGAACAATTACAACAAAAATTACAAGGAATCGGACGTGATTCTAAAAATGCGTTGACAGGTCTGTCAGTAAAAGAATTCAATGAAAAATTACTGACAGTCACTCCATCAATTTATCCTAACGATACTTTTTCCAGTATCAAACTTGCTGACGAATTTGTAAGTTTTGACAGCCTCTCTGAAATGCTTGATACTTACTATGCGGATAAGGCCGAACGTGACCGTGTTAAACAGGTTGCTGCTTCTGTCATTAAAAAAATTCAAAATGAACTGAAGAAAAATCGTGATAAATTAAAAAAACAAGAACGAGAATTACTTGCGACTGACAACGCTGAAATTTTCCGTCAAAAAGGTGAACTGCTTAATACATTTTTGAATCAAGTTCCTAATGATAAAACAAGTGTAACTTTGGAAAATTACTATACTAATGAACCAATTGAAATTGCTCTAAATCCAGCTTTAAGTCCTGTTCAAAATGCTCAACGTTACTTTCATCGTTATCAAAAATTGAAACAAGCCGTCAAATTTTTAGGAGAGCAAATTGCTAAAACCAAGGAAACGATTCATTATTTAGAATCTGTTGAATCAAATCTTGAAAATGCTGACGTTGCTGAAATTGCTGATATTCGTGAAGAATTAATTCAAACAGGCTATATTAAGCAAAAATATCGTAATAAAAAGCAAAAAATGCTCCCACCAGAAAAATATCAAGCTGAGGATGGAACAATTATTTTAGTAGGTAAAAATAACTTACAAAATGAACAAGTCAGTTTCAAACTTTCACGCCGTGGCGATCTTTGGTTTCACGTTAAGGATATTCCGGGAAGCCATGTTTTGATTACAGGAAATGCAAATCCATCTGATGAAACAATTACTTTTGCTGGGGAATTAGCAGCTTATTTCAGCAAAGCACGCTATTCCAACCTTGTTCAAGTAGATGTTTTGGATGTCAAAAAATTACACAAGCCAACAGGAACAGCTCCAGGGTTTGTTACTTATGACCGTGAAAAAACGATTCGAGTGACTCCTGACGAATCTGTCATTAAATCTCGCAAAATTGGTAAGTAAATTTTACTGACAAAACTTAATTTTTATATTGGAGAACAAATGTCTGAAATCATCAACTGCCCTGTATGCAGCCACTTGCTCATAAAGGAACAAAATACTTATAAGTGTGAAAATAACCATACTTTTGATTTAGCTAAGGAAGGTTATCTCAACCTTCTTTTAAATGCCAAAAAAACTTCTGGCGACTCAAAAGAAATGATGGCAGCCAGACGCGACTTTCTCGCCAAAGGCTATTATGAAAAACTATCAGATAGAGTTAATCAAAGACTTAAAAAATCTCATTTAACTGACCAAGCTATCCTTGATATTGGTTGCGGCGAGGGCTACTACCTTTCACGCTTCCAAAAAGAGATTGCTCCGAAAGCCTCTAATTTCTATGGAATGGATATTTCTAAATTAGGAATTCGCATGGCAGCTAAAAAAAATCCAATGATTCATTAGTTAGTCGCTAATTTTGCCAAACTTCCTTTCAAGGACAAATCTGTCAGCACCGTTTTATCAATGTTTGCCGAATATTCTGTTCCAGAAATCGACCGAATTCTTACTGACGACGGAAATATTATTATTGTCAGAGCCGCAAACAATCATCTTATCGAATTAAAAAATATTATTTATCCTGAAATTCATGAAAAAGTAAAAACTTCATCTATCAAAACTTTCCCCGGCTTTTGCGTTGAACAAGAAAATTTTTCATATAAAGTTACCATTCAATCTACCGAAGATTTATTAAGTCTGCTATTGATGACACCACATTATTGGAAAATCAAACCAGAAGGAATTGAAAATTTAAAGAAATTTGAATTCTTGGAAGTAACAATCAGTATTGAAATTGATTTATTAAAGCGACAAAAATAAATCTTTTTAACTGAAAAATAACTGTATTTTAACCAAGCTTTTTTAAAAACCAATTATTAGGAAAAGCACTCTCATTATTGGAATGACGGGGCTTTCATAAATTGGACAAATTTGATATAATTAAATTTGTAATTTTTACAATTTACATTATTATATTATTTTATAAGAAGGAGCCAATATGGCAAATGAAACTGTCATTCAAATGATTGATGTCACCAAACGTTTTGGTGATTTTGTCGCTAACGACAAAGTCAATCTTGAGTTGAAGAAAGGTGAGATTCATGCTTTGCTCGGCGAAAATGGAGCCGGTAAGTCAACCTTGATGAACATTCTCTCAGGACTCCTCGAGCCTAGCGAAGGTGAAGTCCACGTTAAGGGAAAGCTCGAAAATATCGACTCTCCGTCTAAAGCAGCAAACCTCGGTATCGGAATGGTTCACCAACACTTCATGTTAGTTGACGCCTTCACAGTTACTGAAAACATCATCCTTGGTAATGAAGTTACTAAAGGAATCAATCTCGATTTAAAGACTGCTAAGAAAAAAATACTTGAACTTTCTGAGCGTTATGGTCTTTCTGTTGAACCTGATGCGCTCATCCGTGATATTTCTGTCGGTCAGCAACAAAGGGTTGAAATCTTAAAAACACTCTATCGTGGAGCTGATATCTTAATTTTTGATGAACCAACAGCGGTTTTGACTCCAGCTGAAATTTCTGAATTGATGCAAATCATGAAGAATTTAATTAAAGAAGGCAAGTCAATCATCCTCATCACACATAAATTGGATGAAATCCGTGCGGTATCTGACCGTATCACAGTTATTCGTCGTGGTAAATCAATTGATACTGTTGAACTTGGTGACAAAACGAATCAAGAACTTGCAGAATTGATGGTCGGACGCTCAGTTTCATTCATCACCGAGAAAGCTCCCGCTCAACCTAAAGATATTGTCCTCGAAATTAAGGACTTAAATATCAAAGAAAGTCGCGGTTCTCTAAAAGTAAAAGGATTATCACTTGATGTTCGTGCCGGTGAAATTGTAGGGGTTGCCGGAATTGATGGAAATGGTCAAACAGAATTAGTGAAAGCTATTACTGGTTTGACAAAGGTTGATTCCGGTTCTATCAAACTCCACAATAAAGATATCACCAACCAACGCCCCCGTAAAATCACAGAACAATCTGTTGGGCATGTTCCAGAAGACAGACATCGGGACGGACTTGTTTTGGAAATGACAGTAGCCGAAAATATTGCTTTGCAAACCTACTACAAACCACCAATGAGCAAATATGGTTTTCTTGATTATAATCAAATAAATAGTCACGCTCGCAAACTCATGGAAGAATTTGACGTTCGTGGTGCTGGTGAATGGGTTTCTGCTGCCTCTCTTTCTGGTGGTAATCAGCAAAAAGCAATTATCGCCCGTGAAATCGACCGAAATCCTGACCTCCTAATCGTATCACAGCCCACTCGTGGACTCGATGTTGGTGCGATTGAATATATTCATAAACGTTTAATCCAAGCTCGTGATGAAGGAAAAGCAGTTCTTGTTATTTCTTTTGAACTTGACGAAATTCTAAATGTTTCCGACCGAATCGCTGTTATTCACGATGGTCAAATTCAGGGAATTGTAAGCCCTGAAACAACCCCAAAACAAGAGCTCGGTATTTTAATGGTTGGAGGAAACATAAATGAATAGTAAAACAAAAAAAGTCCTTGTTCCTCTGGTAGCCATTGTTTTTGGTTTCTTATTGGGAGCAATTATCATGCTAGCCTTTGGCTACAACCCAATTTGGGGTTATGAAGACCTCTTCATTTCTGCTTTAGGAAATGCAAGAGCAATCGGTGAAACCTTGCAAACAATGGGCCCACTAATTTTGACCGCTTTATCTTTTGCGGTAGCAATGAAAGTAGGTCTCTTCAATATCGGGATGTCTGGTCAAGCACTTGCTGGTTGGATTAGCTCGATGTGGTTTGCTTTGAGTTTCCCAGATATCCCACGTCTATTGATGATTCCTTTAGTTGTAATCATAGGAATGTTCTTCGGAGCATTTATGGGATTCATACCAGGTATTCTTCGTGCTCTCCTTGGAACATCAGAAGTTATCACCACAATCATGCTAAACTATATCATGTTGTTCTTCTCAACATTTATGATTCATAGCATGTTCCAAAAAAGTATCCTGATGGATAATACTACTGACCAGACAAAACTAATTAGTGCCAATGCTTCTTTCAGAACAAATTGGATGTCGTCATTAACTGATAATTCAACCTTAAATATTGGATTAATCATTGCATTGATTGCCCTTGTGATTATGGCGATTATCTTTACTAAAACAACTCTAGGATTTGAAATCAAAGCTGTTGGTTTAAATCCTAATGCTTCAGAATATGCTGGTATTTCAGCAAAACGTACCCTTATCCTATCTATGGTTGTCGCTGGTGCCCTTGCTGGTCTTGGTGGTGTTGTTTACGGATTTGGATACATGCAAAACTTTGTTTCTCAGTCAGCATCCCTCGACATCGGATTCAACGGGATGGCCGTTGCTCTTCTTGGCGGTAATAGCCCTATCGGTATTCTCTTTGCCGCTCTTCTTTTCTCAGTTCTTCAAACAGGTGCTCCTGGTATGACAAATGATGGTATCCCACCAGAAATCGTTAAAGTCGTCACTGCTTCAATTATTTTCTTCATTGCAGTGAAATTCATTATCGAAGTCATGTTACCAAAAGCTAAAGAAATCAAAGCATCAGAAGCTGCTAAGAAGAAAGGAGAAAAAGCATGAATCTTGTAAATACTTTACAAATCATTGTCGCTAATATGCTCATCTATTCAACTCCTCTAATCTTTACAAGTATTGGTGGTGTCTTCTCCGAACGAGGCGGTATCGTCAATGTCGGTCTTGAAGGAATAATGACTATCGGAGCTTTCAGTTCCGTTGTATTCAACTTAACTACTGCCGGAATGTTTGGAAGTATGACTCCATGGCTCTCAATCCTTTTTGGAGCTTTAATTGGTGCTCTCTTCTCTTCTCTTCATGCGGTGGCTACAGTGAATCTAAGAGCAGACCATATCGTATCTGGTACTGTACTCAACTTGATGGCTCCAGCACTCGGAGTTTTCCTACTTCAAGTTTTCTATCAACAAGGTCAAATTAATATCAGTGAACAAATCGGTTATTGGAACGTTCCACTACTATCAAACATCCCTGTCATTGGTAAAATCTTCTTTAGTCAAACTTCTCTACCAGGGTTTCTTGCAATTGTTGTAGCCATTCTCGCTTGGTACGTTCTATTTAAAACACGTTTCGGTCTTCGCCTTCGCTCAGTTGGTGAAAACCCACAAGCAGCTGATACCCTTGGAATCAACGTTTATGCCTACCGTTGGGCTGGTGTGCTTCTCTCAGGTGTCCTCGGTGGTGTAGGTGGTGCAATTTATGCTCAAGCAATTTCTGGTAACTTCTCAGTTTCAACGATTGCTGGTCAAGGGTTCATTTCACTTGCAGCGATGATTTTTGGTAAATGGAATCCTATTGGAGCAATGTTATCATCACTTCTCTTTGGGCTCTTTACCTCACTTGCTGTTATCGGTGGTCAAATCCCTGGAATCAAAGAAATCCCTTCTTCATTCCTACAAATGGCTCCATATGTCTTTACAATTATCATCTTGGCACTCTTTCTTGGAAAAGCAATTGCGCCTAAGGCTGATGGTGTTAACTACATCAAATCTAAATAAATTTACAAAAATAAAAAAGTCTGTTGATGAACAGACTTTTTTATTATACTTTTAGCTTAACAAATTTAATTTAAAATAAAAAGAGCTAGTTGAAATCTCAACCAACTCTTTTTATTTTTAGTTTTTAACTGCAGAAGCAAATTCTTCTTTAGCAAAAGCTTCGTCAATGATTGCTTTCAATTGAGCACCAGAAGCTTCCATTTTTTGCATTTCAGCATCATTCAATGGAATGTGGATTGGGTTAACAACACCTTCAGCACCAACTACAGCTGGTTGACCAAGGTAGCAGTCGCTTACGCCATATTGTCCATCTTGGAATACTGATACTGGAAGTACTGCATGTTCATCATCAAGAATTGCTTTAGTAATACGAGCAAGAGCTACAGCGACACCATAGAATGTTGCACCTTTTTTAGCGATGATTGAGTAAGCAGCATCACGTACAGATTCAAACAATTCAACGATTTCAGCTTCGTTAAGGTAGTCATTTTCTTGGAACCATTGTTCCAATTTAACACCAGCAACGTTAGCGTGTGACCAAACGGCAAATTCTGAGTCACCGTGTTCACCCATGATGTATGCGTGGATTGAACGAGCGTCAACATCAACTTTTTCTGCCAATGCTTGACGGAAACGTGCAGTATCAAGTGAAGTACCTGAACCTACAACGCGGTTTTTAGGGAAACCTGAGAATTTCCAAGTAGCGTATGTCAAGATATCAACTGGGTTAGCAGCAACAAGGAAGATTCCTTTGAAACCTGAAGCAACAATTTTAGTGACAACATCTTTAGTGATACGAAGATTTTTTTCAACAAGGTCAAGACGAGTTTCACCTGGTTTTTGTGGAGCACCAGAAGTCAAGACTACGAGGTCAGCGTCGCTTGCATCAGAGTAGTCTGCAGAGTAAATCTTTTTAGGTGAAGTAAATGCCAAGGCATGAGAAAGGTCTTCTGCATCTCCTTGAGTTTTTTCTTTAAAAAGGTCAACAATTCCTAATTCTTGTGCAATCCCTTGGTTTACAAGAGCAAAAGCGTATGATGAACCTACAGCACCGTCACCTACAAGGATAACTTTTTTACGTTGTTTATCAGCCATGATTTTCTTTAATTCCTTTCAAATTATAAACGAGTATTTTATAAAATATAATCTTTTCAACAATAGGGCCTGTCGATAGCGGCAGGCATTATTGTTTTAAGATTCTTAATTGACAAATTATTTAACAGTGCGGATACGCATTGTATTTGTACGACCAGTACCAACTGGAACACCAGCAACGATGATGATATTGTCACCAGATTCAACTAAACCTGAAGCCAAAGCAACTTTTTCAGCAACTTCAAACATGTCATCTGTAGATGAAGGTTTTTCAGTCATTGTTGGGATTACACCCCAGTTAATCATCAATCCACGTTCAACTTTTTCGTCAAATGTAATAGCCAAGATATCAGCATTAGGACGGTGTTTAGAAATCAAACGAGCAGTGTTACCTGATTCAGTCAAAGCAACAATCAATTTGATATCCATAGCTTCTGCAGCGTTTTTAACTGATGCAGCAACTACTTCTGTTACAGTTGATTTGTCGTAACGTTCTGGGTGAAGACGTCCGTATTCTTTCAACATTGTTTGAGCATTTTTGTTAACAGTAGCCATTGTACGAACTGATTCGCGTGGGTATTTACCATTAGCAGATTCACCTGAAAGCATTGTTGCGTCAGTTCCGTCAATAACAGCGTTGAATACGTCTGAAATTTCTGAACGAGTAGCACGTGGGTTGTAAGTCATTGATTCAAGCATGTTTGTTGCAGTAACAACGATTTTACCTGCTTTGTTAACTTTGCTGATGATCAATTTTTGGTAAACTGGAACCATTTCAAATGGAACTTCGATACCCATGTCACCACGAGCAATCATGATACCATCAGCTGCTTCGATGATTTCATCAAGGTTTTCGATACCTTGTTGGTTTTCAATTTTAGCCAAAAGTTGTACGTGTGGATTTCCAGTTTCTTCACAAATACGACGTACTTCTTTAACGTCATTTGCAGTACGTACGAATGAGATAGCGATAAAGTTGATTCCACCAGGTTGTGAAAGTCCGAAACGGATATCCGCATCATCACGTTCAGCAAGAGCTGGGAAAGGAATTTTAGTGTTAGGAATGTTAACACCTTTTTGTTTACCAATAACGCCATCATTTTGTGCTTCAACTTCAAACTCACGAGTTGCTGCATCTTTACCAGTCAATGACAAACCAAGTTTACCATCGTCAATCAAAATAGTTTGACCGATTTCAACATCATCAAAGATATCAAGACCACCAGCTACGTTCAAAGCAATCAATTCAGGAGTTGATTTAAGACCTTGTTTAGTTGCAACGCGGAATTTATCTCCAGTAACAACGCTGATTGCATCAGCACCGTCAGCAAAGAGTTCTGTACGCATTTCAGGACCTTTAGTATCAAGCAAGAAACCTACTTTATGACCAGCGATTTCTTCAGCGCGGTGAACTGTTGCCATACGAGCACCTTGTTCAGGATGGTCACCGTGTGAGAAGTTGAAACGGAAGACATTTGCGCCTTCTTCAATCAAAGCTGCAATGTTTTTTGCTGATGCTTCGACGTCAAGAGATTCTCCCCAATAGCCGCTTTCACCAAATTTTTTGCCACCACGAATTTCGACAGCAGGTCCAAGAGTTGAGACGATTTTTACACGTTTATTCATTTTGTGTTTTTCTCCTATAATGATTAATTATATATCTCTGCCCTAATTATGCGTTTAACACTTAACTAGAAACAGATTTGCAGTAACTTAGTTAAGGTTAAGATTGTTGAGTGCTGAGTTAAGACGGTAAAGTTCAAGACCAGCTTTATGCGGGTTATTTACTTTGATTCCGCCTTCAGTAGTCAAACTAAAGAGTGCTCCTTCTTCAGCTGTTCCGAGAATTGGACTTTCTACAAGTTCTTCATTACGGATACCAACGGCTACGCCACCGATTCCATCACGAAGCAATTCAACGGCACGAGCACCCATACGTGAAGCAAGAACACGGTCACGAGCTGTTGGTGAACCACCACGTTGGATGTGTCCAAGGACAGAAACGCGAAGGTCTCCTTTATAACCAGCTTCTTTAAGTTTTGTAGCAAATTCTTCACCAGTCATTACACCTTCAGCAAGAACGATGATGTGGTGATTTTTACCTTTTTCGTAGCCTTTGTTGATGTTGTTAACTACGTTTTCAAACTTAAATTCTTTTTCTGGAATACAAATATCATCTGCACCAGCAGCGATACCAGCATTCAAAGCGATATCTCCAGCATTACGTCCCATTACTTCTACAACGAAAGTACGGTTATGTGATGATGAAGTATCACGGATTTTATCCAAGGCATCTACAACTGTTGAAACAGCTGTATCAAATCCAATTGTAAAATCAGTTCCTACGATATCGTTATCGATTGTTCCTGGAAGTCCAACAGCTGGGAAACCATGTTCTGTAAGACGCATAGCTCCATGATAAGAACCATCACCACCGATTACAACGACACCTTCGATACCGAATTTTTTAAGTTGCTCAATCCCAGCAAGTTGTCCTTCTACTTGAGCAAATTCTGGGTAGCGTGCTGAATACAAGAATGTACCACCCCGACCGATTTTATCACCAACTGAAGCTGACGTAAGCGGGAAAATATCTCCCGCAACCATGCCCGCATATCCGTGATTGATACCGTAAACTTCGATACCTTCAGAAATTGCTTTGCGAACAACTGCACGAATAGCCGCATTCATTCCTGGGGCATCACCACCAGAAGTCAAAACTGCAATGCGTTTCATTTAAATCTGTCCTCCGAAATTGAGATACATAGCAAAAATACGTAAACGTTATTAATATTTTTACCATGTTCATTTGTTGTCTAGTTCATTATATCACGTATTTATAAAAAAATCTCTTTACAAACTGTATGAAACGTTTTCATTGTTTCTTTTTTTCTAAGCCTTATTTTGCAAGGGTTTTCTAGCATTTTCAAATAAAATTTATAGACTTCATTTGCTCTTAATTCTTCTATAATATGACACAATAATAGCCATTCTATTCTTTTATATTTTAACAAAAAAGTAAATAATCTTTTACCTTTTTGTTTATTTTTCTGATTATTCAACTTGAAAAATGAAATATTTTCATAAAAAAATGAATTCCTTGCGAAATTCATTTTTTATATTACGCTTCATAGCGTTTTTCACCATCAAGATAAGTTGCAACTAAATCAAAATCATTGTCTAAAACGATAAAATCAGCTGACAAACCTGGTTTTATTTGACCACAAACATCATCAATGTTTACAGATTTTGCTGGTGTCAATGAAGCCATCATAATTGCTTCTGCTGGTGTGGCAATCCCCCAGTCAATGACATTTTTAACAGCTGTTTTGAGTGTTAAAATTGAAGCAGCAGGGCGTCCTGTTGGAAGCCATGCGGCTCCGTCACGAACTTCTACTTCGTATTCGCCAAGCATATAAGGTCCGTCAGGAAGTCCTGCGGCACGCATTGAGTCTGTAATCAAAACAACATGGTCAGCACCTTTCATTTTCATTACAATTTCAGCTGCTTCTGGACGAACATGGTGACCATCACAAATTAACTCAGCATAAGTGTTTGGTGTATTTAAAATTGCTCCAACCATTCCTGGTTCTTGGTGAGTCATTCCAGACATTCCGTTAAAGGTGTGAACCCAAACAGATGCTCCAGCTTGTACCCCAGCAACTGCTTGTTTATAAGTCGCATTTGAATGTCCCAATGCAATAACAACACCTGATTCAGTTGCTTTACGGATGAAGTCTTCTGAACCATCACGTTCTGGGGCAAGACCGATTTTTTTGAGCATTCCATGTGCAGCTTCTTGCCAATCTTCAAGTTCCCACATTTTGGCATCGCGCATGTATTTAGGGTTTTGAGCCCCTTTCTTTTCCTCTGTAAAGAATGGACCTTCAAAGAAAATACCACGAACTTTGGCTCCGCGAGCTTCTTGGTAATGTTCTCCTACAACCGTACAAACTGCTTTCAATCCTTCATGATCATCGGTCAAAGGACTTGGTAAAAATGAAGTGACCCCTGCTGACAACAAGCCTTCTGACATTGTTCCCATAATTCCTTCAACTTCAGCATCTTGGGCATCCGCTCCACCAAAACCATGGATATGTGTTTCAACAAGACCTGGGGCAATTGATTGACCTGAATAATCTAAAATGTCAGCTCCTGCTGGTGCTTCTTCTGTCCACTCTCCAAATTTTCCATCAGTAATTTCTAAGAAACCACCTTTTTTTGTTTCATAAGCGTAGAAAAATTGATCTGCTTTAATATAGTAAGTCATAAATATCTCCTCTTCTTTTTCTTTAATTTTAGCACCCTTTATCTTTTTTGTCAATAAACAGTATATACCAATTATCACTATAAAAAATTACTGACAGATTTTGCCTGAGCCTATACAAATCATGCTTTAGCAGATGAAAATAGCGCTCAATTTCTGTCAGTAATTTTAAAATTTAATTTAATTGTTTATTATTTGATAATTGTAACAATTTTTCTTTAATTTCTTCTTCCATTTTAGAAAGTTCAACTTCACCTTGTTGACGTTTTTGACGTCCTTCGGCCTGAATTCTCATGGTTTCTTGAATAGTATCAACTAAGTTTTGTTGAGTTAATTTTAATGTTTCAATATCTACTAAACCACGTTCATTTTCAGTTGCAGCCTCAATTGTTGATGCTTTAAGCATTTCTGAATTTTTACGCAACAAATCATTGGTCGTTTCTGAAACAATACGTTGACTTGTCAAAGCATCTTTTTGTTTTAAGAGGGTCAAAGCAATCGCAACCTGATTTTTCCATAGTGGAATGGCAGTGTTAATTGAAGTTTGGATTTTCTCAGCTAATTCTTGATTGGTATTTTGAATGAGACGAATTTGTGGGGCTTGTTGAATTGTCAACTGACGAGCAAGACGCAAGTCATGAGCTCGTTTTTCTAAGCGATTTTTATATGATTCTAAATCATTCACTTTTTGAACAATCAAGGCATTGTCAGTAGAATCTTGAGCTTCTTTTCGAGCTTGCGGAATAATTTCTGTATCTAATTCTTGGACTTTTAATTCAGCACCTGCAATATAAACATTCAAAGCCTTGAAATAATTCAAGTTTTCATCGTAAAGTTTATCGAGCATTTCATTATCTTGCAAAAGTCCTTGTTGCTCATTGTTCAATTTTGCAGAAATTTTATCAATACCTGCTCCAATTTTTTGGTATTTTTGCGTCACTTCAAAAATTGAACGTTTAACTTTACCAAACATTTTGGTAAAAATCCCTTTATTTTCAGCCACCAATTCGTTTGGATTGGCTTGTTGTAAGTTAAACATCAAATCTGTCAGTGAAGAACCAACTTCACCCAAATCTTGTGCCTGAACTTTATTTAAGACACTTTGAGAAAAAGCCGAAATCTTATCTTGGGCGCTTGCTCCATAGTTAATGACAGATTGAGCACTTGATTCATCCAACTGTTTTGATAATTCTTTTGCTTTTTCTAATTCTTCCGTAGAAAGAACTTCTACTGCTGCTAAAGAGGCTTTTTCGTGCATTTTTACAATTTCTGACTTTTGTTGTTCATCTAATTGCTCTGCCTCTTTAATGACTTTATCATTGGTCATCAAATCATCTAAAATTGGATTATCCATATCTTTAATTTCCTTTGCTATACTTATATTTCTTTACTTTTAATTATAAATGATTCCTGCCAAAATTGACAGGAATATTTGTTTTTTTACTGACAGAATCATCGGTTTTACTGACAAGAATTTTTAAAACGTCTGTCAGTAAAATTATTTGTCAAAATCAACTTGATGTTTGATGACATTGACATCGTCCATCAAAATTTCATGGTAGTTTTTAGAAATTGAATGTGAGAGTGTTTTTATCAAAAGTAAGGTTTCATCTAAATCACGATTGATTTCTTCTGTTCTTACTGACTGTTTCTTCATCTCAATAAATTTCTCTGACAATTTGACCATGTTTGGCAAGTCTTTATATAGAAACTCATTTTGTTTTGTGAGTTCTTGTGGATTTTGAACAATATATTTAAACGTTTGTTTGCTGGCTTCTAAACCACCTGTCACTGATTCAACAACTTGTAAATCATCTTCTTTTTTCAGTAATTTTTCCCAAGTTTTGATATTTTCTTTTGCTTCTGACAAGTTTTCACGGAAAATTTTAATATCCGTATCTGAGAGTCCTGCTTCGTGGTAACGTTCAATATTTTCTTTTTTGCTCATTCCTTTATCCTTATATCCTTCTTCTCTTTCATCGGGGTTTTTTCGCATAAAACTAATTCCGATAATCATTTTTATAATTAAGAAAAAGAGAACTAATCCAAAAATCACATTCACGATTCCTAGATGACCATAACCGAACATCATGTCCTGATGATTCATAAATAAACTGACTGGCATATTTTTTTCCTCCCGCTTGCGTCCTGTTCTCACAAGTTTCTAATTTTTAAATTTCATTTTTAAGAATAACCTTTCGGATATATTTCTATTTTATCATAATATTTGAACCCTAAATCATACTTAGGGCTGATTTTTATTCTTGCTTATGTTAAAATGTAAAGGAAACCAAAACGAAAGAAAGGATCATTTCTATGAATCCACAAAAAATTGCAGTTTTAGGCCCAGGTTCGTGGGGAACTGCACTTTCACAAGTTCTTAATGATAATGGTCATGAAGTTCGTATCTGGGGAAATAACCCAGAACAGATGGCTGAAATTAATGAAAAGCATACAAATACACGCTATTTTAAAGATGTTGTTTTGGATGAAAAAATAAAAGCATTTGATCGTTTAGATTTAGCTTTAGAAGACGTTGATGCTATTTTATTTGTTGTACCAACTAAAGTGACACGTTTGGTCGCAAAACAAGTAGCCGAAGTCCTTAAACACAAAGTACACATTCTTCACGCTTCTAAAGGGCTTGAACAAGGGACACATGAGCGAATTTCTACTATTCTTGAAGAAGAAATCCCCGCTCAATTGCGAGGAGAAATCGTGGTAGTTTCTGGCCCTTCTCATGCTGAAGAAACAATTGTTCGTGATATTACTTTAATTTCTGCAGCTTCTAAAGACCATGATGAAGCGAAATACGCTCAAGCAATCTTTAGCAACGACTACTTCCGTCTGTATACTAATACTGATGTTATTGGTGTTGAAACAGCTGGCGCCCTTAAAAATATTATTGCTGTAGGTGCGGGTGCTCTGCACGGTCTTGGTTTTGGTGATAATGCTAAAGCAGCAATTATTACACGTGGCCTTGCCGAAATTACTCGTTTAGGTGTGGCTATGGGAGCTGAACCTTTAACTTATAGCGGTTTGTCTGGTGTTGGTGACTTAATTGTAACAGGTACTTCAATTCACTCACGAAACTGGCGCGCGGGTGATGCTCTTGGTCGCGGCGAAAAGCTAGCTGATATTGAAAAAAATATGGGAATGGTTATTGAAGGTGTTTCAACCACTAAAGCTGCTTTTGAGCTCGCTCAACAGCTAGGTATCGATATGCCAATTACCGAAACAATCTACAAAGTTCTCTATGAAAATCTAGATGCAAAAACTGGAATTCTTGATATCATGCGCCGCGAAACTCGTGCCGAAAATGAATTCATTAATAATAAATAAAGAGTAAATACGATTTATCTAACTATAAAGGAGTTAATTATCCATGAAACAAAACATTATTCCAACTAAAGCCCGAAAAGTACGTAAAGCTGTTATTCCTGCCGCTGGTCTCGGAACTCGCTTTTTGCCAGCAACTAAAGCGATTGCCAAAGAAATGTTGCCAATCGTCGACAAACCTACTATTCAATTTATCGTTGAAGAAGCCTTGAAATCAGGAATCGAAGATATTTTGATTGTTACTGGTAAAGCAAAACGTCCTATTGAAGACCATTTTGACTCAAACATTGAGCTTGAACAAAATTTGCTTGAAAAAGGAAAAACAGAATTACTTAAACTTGTTGAAGAAACGACAGATATTAATCTTCACTTTATCCGTCAATCTCATCCAAAAGGATTGGGACATGCCGTTCTTCAAGCTAAAGCTTTTGTTGGAAATGAGCCTTTTGTAGTCATGCTTGGCGATGACTTGATGAATATTACTGGGAATGAAACTCCTTTAACTAAAGACCTAATCAATGATTATGAAAAAACTCACGCTTCAACAATCGCGGTTATGAAAGTTCCTCATGATGATGTTGATAAATATGGTGTCATTGACCCTAACGGTGAAGTTTCTAAAGGCCTTTACAATGTTGAACGTTTTGTCGAAAAACCAAATGTTGATGAAGCTCCTTCTGACCTTGCAATTATCGGTCGTTACCTCTTAACTCCTGAAATTTTTGATGTTTTAGAAACACAAGTTCCCGGTGCAGGAAATGAAATCCAATTGACTGATGCTATCGAACGTTTGAATAAAACACAACGCGTTTTTGCTCATGAATTTACTGGAAAACGTTATGATGTTGGTGATAAACTTGGTTTTGTTGAAACAACAATTGAATATGGTTTAGAACACCCACAAATCGGTGCGAATTTGAAAAACTACATCATTGAAAAAGCAAAAGAGCTTTCTAAAGATGACTCAAAAAATATCACTAAAAAATAAGAAAGAGCCGAAAGGCTTTTTCTTTTTGATTTCGTGAATTTTTTCATTAATTCTGCTATAATTAACCTTAATGAACTTCTTTAAAAACACGGTTAATTTTTTTAAAAGCATAAAGACAAAACCGCTTGATTTTGTTATTATTTTTCTACTGTTCATCGCTTCTTTCTCAACCTTGTTCTTCTTCGCTACTGGTTCCAAGGGAGCTCAGGCCGAACTAAGAATTAGTGGTAAGGTGATTAAAACTTTTAATTTAAATAAAAATCAAACTTGGACCTACCGTGATAAAGATGGCGATTATAATAAAATACAAGTTAAAAATGGTGAAATTGCGGTTGTCGAAGCCAATTGTAAAGACCAAATTGACGTCCAAAGGGGCTATATTTCTAAGACTGGGGAAACTATCGTCTGTTTACCTCATAATTTAGTGATTGAAGTTATGAGTGGTCAAAAGGATGAACAGGTAGATTATAAAGTATGAATATTAAAGAATACGTTTATGTTTCTCTATTGACAGCTGCTGCGGTAGTTATGGGAATTATTGAAAGCTCTTTACCTCCTTTTTTTGCTTTTGCACCTGGAGCTAAAGTGGGCCTTGCCAATTTGGTGATGATTATTGCAGTTTTCACTTTAAGATGGCGACAAGTTTGGGTCATGCAAATTCTTCGTCTATTAATTACAGCACTTTTTACTGGTTTTTCCGTTTTTCTGTACTCTTTTGCAGGCGGAATCTTATCTCTGTTAGCCATGTATTTGATGAAGCAATTTGGACCAAAACTGGTTTCAATGATTGGAATTTCGACAGTTGGTGGATTTTTTCATAATTTTGGCCAATTAGCAATGGCTTCTCTTTTAGCTAAAACAACTTCTGTTATGCTTTATTTGCCTTGGCTTGCCTTTTTTGGAATACTTGCTGGTTTTGCAATTGGCATTGCTGGAAATCAATTAATTACACGTGTTAAACCTATTCAAGAACTATTTATTAAAGAAAGTAAACAATGGACTTAAAAAATAACTTTTGGAAAGACTATCCAGAGCTTGAAAAAGAATTGGTTCAAGTTCAACAATTAATGAAAAGCCACGTTACCATCAAAAATTCAGATGTTAAATCGGCTATTTTTGATATATTTGATGCGGGCGGAAAAATGTTGCGTCCAGCTTATTTACTTTTATTTTCAGGATTTACTGATCTTTCTGAAAGTGAAAGATTGGCACTTGCGGCTTCTGTCGAAATGATGCATACAGCGACTTTGGTTCACGATGATGTCATTGACCACGCAGACACACGGCGTGGCGTAGCTACTTTGTCAGCAAAATACGGACCAGAAATTGCCGTCTATGCTGGGGACTATTTATTTATTGCTGTCTTTCGTCTAATGTCTGAACACTCATTAGAATTATCAAATTTAACCAAAAATATTGGTTCAATTGAGCGTTTATTAGGTGGTGAGCTTGGTCAACTTAATCATCATTTTAATCTTCAACAAACTTTAGATGATTATATTGAAAATATTTCAGGAAAAACGGGAGAACTTTTTGCACTTTCTGCTTCTGTTGCTCCTTTAATTTCTAAAAATAATACATTGACCAAACGAGCTTATAAAATTGGAATGAATATTGGGATTTCTTTCCAAATTATGGATGATTATTTAGATTATGCATCGACTGCTCAAACGCTTGGAAAACCGGTACTTGAAGACATTAAACAAGGCATTTATTCTGCTCCTGTTCTCTTTGCTTTACAGGAAAACAATGCTCTTGTTTCTGAATTAATTAAAAATGAAAAATTTGATGAAGTTTATGATTTTATCAAAACTTCTGATGCCCTTGAAAAAACCAAAGCACTTGCAAAATCTTATACTCTTTCAGCATTAAATTTAATTGATAAATTACCAAAAGGTAAAAATCGTGAGCTGATTGCTGAAATTACTAGAAAACTTTTGGAGCGAACTTTATGACCCCTGATGAATTTTTGTCAGCACTGACAGAATTTGATATTCAACTCTCTGATAAACAAATCAAACAGTTTGAACGCTACTTTGAACTCTTGGTTGAATGGAATGAAAAAATTAACTTGACAGCAATTACTGAAAAAAATGAAGTCTATTTAAAACATTTTTATGATTCTATTGCACCAATTTTATATGGATTGATTACTGACCAACCTGTCAGCATTTTAGATATTGGTGCTGGAGCTGGTTTTCCTAGCTTACCAATGAAAATTATTTTCCCTGAATTAAAAGTGACTATCATTGATTCTCTCAATAAGCGAATTAATTTTTTAAGTTTACTGACAGAGGAATTAGGCCTCGAAAATGTGACTTTACTTCACGGACGAGCTGAAGATTTTGGTCAGGATGCTAATTATCGTGGAACTTTTGATTTTGTTACTGCCCGTGCGGTTGCTAGACTTTCTGTTTTGACTGAATTTACGATTCCCTTTCTCAAGAAAAATGGTATTTTATTGTCATTAAAAGCAGCTCAATTTGAAGAAGAATTGAATGACGCTAAAAAGGCAATTGCTACACTTGGTGGAAAATTTATCAAAGAAGTCGCTTATGAATTGCCTAACGGTGATGAGCGTCACATTGCTCTGATTGAAAAGAAAAAAGAAACCCCTAAAAAATACCCACGCAAAGCCGGAACTCCTGCAAAAAATCCAATAAAATAAAAAAATCGGCCATTTTTAGCCGATTTTTTTGCTGAGATTAATCACCAATACTGAAATAGAAACAATCGCAGTAAAACTATTCATGACCATTGCAGGTGCCGTCAGTGAAAGGCTAGTAAAGATTGAGAGTAAGATAAAAGTAATATGTATTGACCGATAGCGAAACCAAAATTTAGTAAATTTATTCTTCCACACTTTTTGACTTTGTTTTTGACTTTTATTTTGAATTTTAAACCATGATCTTACGACGACGACAACAATTAAGTCTAATAGGAGCCATGTAAGCAAAAACCATCGCAAAAGTAATCCCAACTGATAAATAATCAATCTCGGCTAAAACTTTATAAAGAGTGATTGTTTTATTATCAACTTGTAAATAAACATCACCAACAATCGTATAAATCTCTATGAATAATCGAGCCAGTATAAAAGCTACAAATATTCCAAGTAACACAACCAAAAAGTGAAGTAATTTTTTCATTTTATCGATTCCATTCTGCTTTTATCGCATGATAGCTAGCTACTGGATCTTTTGCTTGGGTAATTGGACGGCCGACAACAATATAATCTGAACCAATTGTTCTTGCTTCTTTAGGTGTCATTACTCGTTTTTGGTCGCCTTTACTTGCACCTTCTGGGCGAATTCCCGGTGTGAGACAAATGAATTCTTTCGATGTCGCTGCTTTAATTTTTTCAACTTCATGTGCCGAACAAACGACACCGTCAAGTCCTGCTTGAGCGGTTTTTTGTGCGTAATTAATAACCGATTCTTCAAGACTAGTCATAATTTTTTGGTCATTTTGCATAATTTCCTCAGAAGTTGAGGTTAATTGTGTGACAGCAATTAATTTTGGCCTTTGCCGTCCAACTGGCGTTCCAGCCTCTAAACCGCGTTTAGCCGCGACCATCATTTCAACACCACCAGCGGCGTGAACATTAACCATATCCACTCCCAAACGTGCTAAAACATGCATTGAGGATTCAACGGTGTTTGGAATATCATGGAGTTTTAAATCAAGGAATACACTGTGGCCGAGCGATTTTACATAGTAAACGACTTGGGGTCCAGCCGTGTAAAAAAGTTCCATTCCTAGTTTAATATACAATTGTTCTGACGGATCAAATTTTTCGAGAAAATCTTTTACGTCTGAGAATTCAGGGAAATCAAGGGCAATGACAGGTCTATTTTCTTGCATTTTTTCTACTTCCTTTTTCTAAATATTTAATGACAGAATTATCAGCTCCGCTGACAATTCTTTTAGCTATCCATAAAATGCTCGCTTTGGTCGCATTTTACTGACAGAATGATTAAACAGGCTGTCAGTAATTTTAGCTAATAATAAAATCATTTTTTTGAGTTTTTAACTTCTTGAATCAAGTTTTCTAAGCTATCAATTCCATATTGATCCATTACCTCTGGTAATTTTTCAATGATTTTTGGACAGACAAATGGGTCAGCAAAATTGGCAGTGCCAACAGCAACGGCTGAAGCTCCTGCCATATACATTTCTAAAACGTCTTGAGCACTTTCAACCCCGCCCATTCCAATGATTGGAATGTCAACCACTTGAGCCACTTGATGAATGAGTTTGAGTGCAACTGGTTTAATTGCTGGACCCGACAATCCACCTGTGATATTTGCTAAAACAGGTTTTCGTGTTTTCAAATCAAAACGTACACCCATCAGTGTATTTATCATTGTCAATCCATCTGCTCCAGCAGCTTCAACTGCTTTTGCAATCGGAACAATGTCGGTCACGTTGGGTGAAAGTTTCACATACAATGGCACCTTACTGACCGCTTTACAAGCTTTGACTAGCGCAGCTGCAACATCTGGATCTGTCCCAAAAGCTTGTCCGCCGTGTTTAACATTAGGGCATGAGATATTTAATTCAATGACTTTCACATTGGGTGCATCTCCAATTTTTGCACAAACAGCCACATAATCATCTTCCTCAGAACCAGCTACATTGGCAATAATCGGAAGGTCTGGAAAATTTTCATTGAGCCAAGGCAATTTTTCGGCCATTATAACTTCTAATCCTGGATTTTGTAGTCCAATTGCATTAAGCATGCCGCTCGCTGTTTCAGCCACACGGGGTGTCGGATTGCCAAAACGAGGATGAAGGGTTGTTGCTTTGACCATGATTGACCCTAATTTGTTCAAATCATAATATTTGGCATATTCTTCACCAAAGCCAAAACAACCTGAAGCTGGAATGATTGGATTTTTTAAATCAAGTCCGGGTAATTTTACTGACAGACGATTATTTTCGGTCATTTTTTCTCCTAATTTTTTTGTGACAATCATCAGCTCTACTGATGATTTTTTTATGCTGATAGAGTAGTCCAATTATAGTAATAGTTGTTTTCCTAAAAATACAGGGCCATCTTCACAGACTTTAAGGGCATGATTCTCATCTTCTTTATCATGTTCAACGCAAGCATAACATGCTCCGATTCCACAAGCCATCCGGCTTTCCATTGAAATATAAAGTCGTTCCAACTGTTCATATTTTTTTGCAACAGCTTTGAGCATGGCTGGCGCACCACAAGTATAAAGAGCGTCAACTTCAAAATCAATTTCTTCCATCAACATCCCAACATGACCTTTTGTTCCATAAGAGCCATCGTCAGTTGCAATTTTCAAGCTTACATTTTTTAATTCAGCAAATTCCTTCTCTAAAATCTTGACCTTTTCAGAAGCAAAACCTAGCAAAATGGTCATTTGGCAGTTTTTTTCTTCAAGTTGTTTGGCCAATTCATAGAGAGGTGGAACCCCAATTCCTCCGCCGACAATTAAAATTTTATCAGTCGAAACTACTTCATCTACTGGAAAACCATTTCCCAGTGGGCCCATTACATCAATTTTTGCACCTGATTGTAATTTTGAAATTTCATAAGTTCCACTTGTTTCGTCCCCAATTCGATAAAGAATCGTACAAGTTTTTGCGACTTTATCCCAACTGGAAATAGAGATTGGGCGACGTAAAAGCATACTAGCATTAGGCACAGCAAGATGTAAAAATTGTCCCGGCAAATCCATCTCTTCTACTAGCTCTCCTTTAAGAACCATCTCGAAAATATTAGAAGCAACCTCACGTTGGCTGACAATCGTCATCATCTCTTGTAACTTAGGCATTATTTCTCCATTCTTTATTCGGACAGAAGCAACAGCTTGCTGAACCTTCTTTTATTCATTGATAAAATGCTCATGTTAATCGCATTACTGACAGAAAGTTCAGATTGCTGAACCTTCTTTTATTCATCGATAAAATGCTCATGTTAATCGCATTGCTGACAGAAAGTTCAGCTTGCTGAACCTTCTTTTATTCATCGATAAAATGCTCATGTTAATCGAATTTTACTGACAGAAAGTTCAGATTTACTGACAACTCCTTAATTGACACAAAAAAACACTTGTAAGAGAACTTACAAGTGTACTAAAAAACTGGTAATTTACTGACAGAATAAATGCGCTAAAAAAGTTCATCTTTAAGCTGTCAGTAAACCAAATTAAATTTTCCGTATCCTTGCAAGCCTCTCTGGACTTAGTTAAAGGTTTTAAAATATTATAACGAAAAAAGTGTCATTCGTCAAAGATTTTTTTAATGATTGGCTCTAATTTTTTTCAAATTTGGGAAACTGACAATTAAACTCACGATAATCAAGATGAAAAATAGAGCTAAAATAATTGAAGTTCCATGACTTGTTCCAACTTTGAAGCCATTGAGTCCTTGGAAAATTGAAAGTGTCGTTGCGACAACTGCTGTTGCTACTGCACCGATAAATTGTTGCAAAGTATTGACCAAAGCATTTCCATCAGAAAGTTGGTCAGTAGCTAAAGTGCTCAAGCTACAAGTCATTAAGTTACTATATGAAATCCCAAGACCTAACATCAAGACAATGTGTGCCCCCAAGAGTAAAGCAAGACTTTTTGTTGGTAAAAAGACGAAGAGCAAAGCAAGACCAAGGGCTGCTAAAATCAAACCAGTCGTAATTGGTTTTCTGGCACCAATTTGGTCCAAAACTTTCCCAGAAATTGGTGCTAAAACTGCGCCAATCAAAGCTCCAGGAAACATAAATAGGCCCGCCACTGATGAACTAAATCCCGCAGAAACTTGAATAAAACTTGGTAAAACAAAAGATAGACCTAATAGCAAAGCTTGATATACTAAAAGACTGAAAATTAGCGCCACAAATCGGTGATTTTTCAAAATTCCTAAATCAATTAAACTTTCTTTGCGGTTGAATTGAACAAACAAGAAAGCTCCAACCAATCCTACAATAAAGAGTAAGGCGAAAGTCATTAAATGCTCTGCACTTAGAGCCGAAATGAAAGCAAAGAACATGATTGATAATGCAATAACTGGACGAAGCGCCAATTTCTTGGGCGTTTTTTCCCCTTCTCTTGGAAGACAAGCCAAACCAAGCACTAAAGAAATTACCACCAAAGGTAAAAGGAAAATATAGATATAACGCCAATCAAGCGAATTAGAAATAATTCCTCCATAAGTTGGGCCAATAGCCGGAGCGATGGAAGTCGTTAAAGTCCCAATCCCCATCATCATTCCTCTTTTATGAAGTGGTGCTTTAGTCAAAATCAGGTGGAACATCAGAGGTAAACCAATCCCGGTTCCCACCCCTTGTAAAAGTCGGCCAAATAATAGCATGGCAAAATTTGGTGAGAAACAGTTGGTCAAAACCCCAACTAAAAAGATAAGATTAGCGACCAAGAAAAGTTTTCTTGCTGAAAATCGCTCATTAAAATAAGAAGAGAGCGGAATCGTAATCGCAATCACAAGCAGATAAATCGTCGTTACCCATTGTATTTTTGAAGTAGAAAGTCCAAACTCATTAATCAGCGTTGGAAAAGTCACATTCATCGCCGTTTCAATCAAAACGCCAGAAAATGACAAAATCCCTGTAGCAATCACTGCCCCTAATAAGTGGAAATGGTTGTTTTTATTCATGCAATAAAATCTCCTAAAACTAAACAAAAAGAGGCGAAATTATTATCCTAAAATAATAATTTCGCCTCTGTATAATTCAACATAATTTATGTTATCTGTACGAAAGTTATAACTTGTCTATTATATCTATAAATCTGATAAAATGCAAGCCTTAACTTGTTAATCCTATGATACAAGAATTTATTTAAAGAAACAGGAGAGAATCAATAAATTCCGACTTTAGTCTGATTTTAGTAAATTTTCAAATAATTGATAGGTTTCGTCAGAGAAATTTGATATAATTAAGTCAAATAGCTGAGCTATTCACTAAAGGAAAGGAAGGCAAATTCATTCTCTAAAATTTTGTTTTGAATTGAATTTGTTTGTAAAAGAATACATGGGAATTATTAAAGCTGCAACAGGTTCACTCGGTGGGGCGTTGGCTGACCAATGGCTTGAGGTCATTGAGCCAAATGAAATGTCAGACCAAACGGTTTTCACTAAGGGAATTAAAGTAAGAAAAGATGCAAAACGTGGTTCTAATCGTAAAGGAACCGAAGACGTAATTACTGACGGTTCTATCGTTCACGTTTATGAAAACATGATGATGATTCTTGTGGATGGTGGTAAAATTATTGATTACACCGCTGAACCTGGATATTATACTGTCAAAAACGACACTGCGCCAAGTCTTTTTAATGGTGATTTGCGTGATTCAATTCAAGAAAGCTTCTTCCGTTTCAAATTTGGTGGAACAACTCCTCAAAAACAAGAAGTTTATTATGTCAATCTTCAAGAAATTAAAGGCATTAAATTTGGAACAGCGACACCTCTTCAATACTTTGATAATTTTTATAATGCAGAGCTTTTCTTGCGTACACATGGAACTTATTCAATAAAAATCACTGACCCTCTTGCTTTTTACGCAAACGTCATTCCTAAAAATGCTGACCATGTCGAAATTCAAGAAATTAATGACCAGTATTTGGCTGAATTTTTAACGGCTTTAAATACGTCAATTAACCAATATTCTGCTCAAGGCGAACGGGTTTCATTCTTAACTTCAAAAAGTATGGAGCTCAGCAAATACATGGCCTCTGTTCTTGATGAAGATTGGAAACAGTTGCGAGGAATGGAAATTGTTTCCGTTGCTGTCGCTAGCATTTCTTACACTGATGACAGTCAAAAATTGATTAACATGCGTAATCAAGGCGCAATGCTTGGTGACCCTTCTATCCGTGAAGGTTTTGTCCAAGGAGCTGTTGCTCGTGGTCTTGAGGCTGCTGGTTCAAACACTGGTGGTGCGACAAATGCCTTCATGGGAATGAATATGGGTGGACAAAATCTAGCTGGTTTTTCACAAACTAACCAAGCTCAAATGCAAGCCCAAGCAGAGAACAAGGCCGATACTTGGACTTGTCCTGAATGTAATACTAAAAATACCGGTAAGTTCTGTTCAAATTGTGGGCAAGCGAAACCCTCAGCAACTCCTGTTATGCCTGAATTAAATATGGCTTGTAACGAGTGTGGAGCAGTCGTTAATTTGGCGAATGGTGTTCCTAAATTCTGTCCTGAATGTGGTAAGCCTTTTGTGGCCAAAGCGCTCTAAGACATGTAAATAATGATTTAAGATAAAGTAGTTCTAACTTAGGGCTGCTTGTCTTTGCGTATTTTTAAGAATTTATTTCTGATGAAAATTCTTTTAGTTTCTAACTGAATTTCCCCTGCTAAATATGCAGGTTTCATAACTTAAAAGTAAGGAGTAACGATGAGCGAAAGCCAAGTTCTTACACATAAATGTCCCAATTGTGGAGGTCCACTGCTTTTTGAACCCAAAAATCAAAAATTTCACTGTGAATATTGTGGTTCAACATTTACGGAACAAGAAGTTTCTGATTTCGAGGCCAAGCAAGAGGCAGCAAAAGTTACTGACAGTCCTATCAGCTCTGTCAGTAACGCTGAAACGACTGACGAAAAGGAAAAAATTACTGACAGCGACCAAAAAAGAGCTGACGAAAACACTGACGAAGAAATTGGACTATTTCTCTGTCCATCTTGTGGTGCAGAAATCGTCACTGATGCGACAACTGCTTCAACTTGGTGCTATTATTGTCATAATCCGGTTGTTCTGACCGAGCGATTGTCTGGTAAATTTCTCCCCGAAAAAATTCTCCCTTTTCAAATTGAGAGAAAAGCGGCTGAAGAACAATTTTTAGACTGGGTCGGTAAGAAAAAATTTGTTCCCAAGGCCTTTTTTGACAAAAAACAAATTCAAAATCTGTCAGGCGTTTATTTCCCCTATTGGGCTGTTGATGCTGAATTATCTGGCGGTATTTCGGCGCAAGCCACCAATTTACGCGTTTGGATAGTTGGAGACACTGAATACACTGAGCATTCTCAATATGAGATTCAGCGGGGCGGAGAGACAAAATTTAAGGATTTAATCAAAAATGCCTTGAAAAAAAATCTGTCAGACAAGATGGTTGGCGCCGTTCAGCCTTTTGATATGACTGCTGCTATTCCTTTTAAAAATCAATATCTTTCTGGCTTTTTAACTGAAAAACGAGATATTGAATTCCCTGATATGAAAGAAAATGTTGAACGGGAATTTCGTCAATATGCTGACGGATTAATGGAATCAACAATTATCGGTTATACTTCTGTCAGTAATTTACAAAGTAATCAGCAGATTAAAAATATCGATGAAGATTACGTTTTACTCCCAATCTGGCTGGTTACTTATAAAGAAGCTGGCAATGACCGTCTCTTTTATTACGCAATGAATGGTCAAACTGGTAAAGTAGCCGGTCTTCTACCCATTGATAAGAAAAAACTTTGGACAGTTGCCATTGGAATCTTTATTCTAGTGCTTCTTCTTGGAATTATTGTGGGGTATTTGCTATCATGAGAAAAAAATTAGTATTTCTTTCTTTATTTTTCTTAAGCTTCTTCTTTTTACTCCTTGCACCAAAGACGGCAGCGGCGACGTTCTCGTCAGGTCTTGAAGATAATCTTCAGCTTTTAGGTGGAAATGTAACCCTCCTTGAACAAGAAGCTCAGAAATTGGCCAATGAAACAAAAGCGGGTGTCTATGTTGTCACGACAGATAGCTCTACCCCTGCTAGTCAAATGGCAAAAACTTATCTAGCTGATAAAGTAGGCGCTAAAAACAACGGTGTCGTTTTGGTCATTAACATGAACTTACGTAAAGTTTATATTTGGGCAACAGGAAATCTTAAATACTACTTGCCTTCAAGTCGAATTGAAAAAACCTTAGACATTGTCCAACCCGAATTGACTGACAATAATTATTATCAGGCTGTCAGTGGATTTTTTGACCAAGTTTCTAAATATTACCAAGCAGGAATTCCAACATCAAGAAAGTATTCTATCAATTCCGAAACAGGAGCTGTAACTTTCCATCGTAGCTTTCAACCCTTATCAATTTTGATTGCTCTTATCATTTCTTTGATTGCAGCTGGTGGCTTCGTTTGGGCCATCTATCGTCGTTATCAAATGAAAGACGCTCATGCCGTATGGCGCTATGATTACGGTCGAAATGGTAATTTAGAACTCCATCAACGTGAAGATATTTTAGTCAACACATTTATAACTACAAGAATTATCCCTCGTCCTTCTTCTGATAACAATAATTTCAGTGACGGTTCTGGTGGCGGACGTTCTTTCTAAATAAAAAGGAATCACAAAATGATTCCTTTTTATTTTTGAATAATTTTATATTCCCCAGATTTTAGATTTCCCAGTGAATATTGACCAATTGACCAACGAATTAACCGAAGTGTTGGGAAACCGACCGCTGCCGTCATTCTTCTAATTTGCCGATTTTTTCCTTCTTTGATTGAAATTTCAACCCAGCTAGTCGGAATTGCCTTTCGTTCACGAATTGGTGGAGTTCGTTCCCAAAGCCAATCTGGTTCATCAATTAATTTTACTTTCGCAGGCAATGTTTTACCATCTTTTAATAGAAGACCTTTTTGCAACTTTTGCGCTGCTTCTGGCGAAAATTCTCCCTCTACTTGAACCAAATAAGTCTTGTAAGATTTTGATTTTGGATCTGTCAGTAAATGATTGAGCTTTCCATCATCGGTCAGTAAAAGTAGACCTTCACTATCTTTATCCAATCTTCCAGCAGCATAAACATTTGGTATTTTAATATAATCTTTTAAAGTTTTCCGACCCTCTCCGTCAGTAAATTTTGTTAGTACATCATAAGGTTTATTAAATAATATAATCATAATTTTTTTGCAAAAGTTCATCTTTCTCAAATCTGTTTCTATTAATTATTTTACCAAAAAAAATTATTATTAGCTTACAAACAAAGTTTTAGTTTGTACTTTGGCTATTATTGATGAGCTTTAGTTGGTACATTAATTTCTATACTAATAAGGCACGCGCACTTACTTATAAAAAAACAAGAGTACTTCTGACTAATCTTACTTTTGAATTGCAGTTTTAGGACCTCATTATGAGCCTATGAAATGTTTAATCTTTTATGATATCAGCACTAATCAAATAATAATAACAAAACCTTCCGTTTAAAATGGAAGGTTTTTTATTTTGAAGTAAATAGGGATCACTTTTTATTCAAATCATCAATTATTTTTTCTTGGGCTTCTATTTTTTCTCTAAGTGCTTGCTTTTCTTCTTCCTCTTTTTGAGATTTTTTTCTACGTTTCCATAATAAGATAATTAAGAATAAGACAAGTAGTAATATACCGATGACAAATAATCGCCATGTCCAGTCTTTTTCTTTTTTAACGGTTGGGTCACTATCATTCAGTTTTTGAGCTTGATTATCAGAAATTGTAAACTCTTGATCAAAGGTCCATTGATACTTATATCGTGCCGTTTTATTATCGACCTGTGCCTCATATTTTCCTTGATTATCCGTTCTGGCATTAACGACAAGTTGAAGGCGATATTTCCCGGGTTTTAGAGGTTCTGATACCCTTGTAGCCGCACTTTGATTACTAGTTGGTATAGGTAAATCAAAACTTGTATTTGGGGCCATTTGCATCATTGAATTTGAATAAGTATATTTTATATCTGTATTACTTATACCACTTATCGTTGCTTTTACGTTCATCGTATTGATATAAGTCATCGTTGGATTTTACAGATTAACATTAATCACATTTCGTCCATTAATTTGACTAGGGCTGACCGTCTTTAGCTTTAAATCTGGCGAGACCTCATTATCATTTTGCCTCATTAATAGAGCAATAGTATAAGAATAGGTATTCTTAACCGTAATTCCTTCTGAATCTTCTTCCTTATCATTTTGCCCCTCTTTTGAAAAGGTAATTCCACCAGCAATTTGTCCATCAAACGCTTCATTTGGCATTTTTACTTTCAGGTCCAGTTTTTGGCGAGTAAGAGGTGGCAATGTCACAACTTTGGGAGTATTAACATAGTCTTTTAAATTATATTTCAGTGAAGAATCTGCCACTATTTCCGTTGGTTCATAAACAACAAGACCCGTCATATTTGTTACTGCGCTAGATAAGGTAACATCAATTTTTATTTCTTGCTCAGTATTATTAGATAATTCAACTTGTAAAGTCTGTTCTTTGTCGGCCCCCAAAAGAATATCAAAATATCCTAAATCTTTGTTCGATTGATTTTCTGGAATAATTGGCTTCACAGTATAATCATCAGTCCGAGCATAGCCAGTTTGAGCCAAACCAAATGATAGCGTAAGAAAAATCGCTGATAAAAATAATTGTAATTTTTTCATTTATAACCCCCATAATCCCCAATTTTTTATAAAAGGTGAGTCTCCCTTTTGAGAGACTCAGTTGCTCGAATCAACTATTATGCATTACCTGGTGCACTATAAAGATTCCAGTTTAAAGTTGTAGTATAGGTATCCACTTTGGCAGATCCTGCTGGTACATTAAGAGTAATATTTGGATCTACCTTACCTGTTGTATTCGTTGCAGAATCCAAAGTTTCTGGGTCGGTTACCAAAGTAGAACCATCTCCCGCACCAAAACTAAGCAAGTTTGTTCCTGTCCCTGTCCCTGCATCTGCTTGGAAAATATTTACTGCCGTTCCTGGAACAAGAGCATTCGTTGCCGTATTCACGGTTGAACTTGCTTTATTCATTGATGTACTAACAACCGTATTAGTTTTATCATTGTTAAAAGTCATAACAGCATTGACTAAATCACCAGCTTTCGTTCCTTTAAATTGAGCTGTTTGCGTCAAAGAAACTGACCATCCTGTTGTACCAGTCGCTGTTCCTCGGTTATCTGTTACTTGCAAGAATTGCGGAATAGCTTTACCACTTCCATCATTTGCAGCCCAAGCTGACCAAGTATGAGCTGTTGAAGCATCTACATAGTGAGTACCAAAGTTAATGGCTGGTACATAATCCAAAGTCAATCCATCATCTGAAGCAACAGGATTTGAAGTATTAGGAACTCCTGGCGTAGTTGGACTAATTGGCGTTTTACCATCGCCAGGTGATACCGGATTGGTTGGCGTTTTCTTAGGTTGAAAAGCCACATTAGCTCCACTCGTCGTGCTTCCCACTGATGCGGCACTGACTTCTAAAACACTTGTTGACAAAAGTGTTGCTGTAATTACTGCGACTCCACTAAGGCTGAGTATTGTTTTTTTCATTAAAGTTCTCCTTTATCCTTATTCGTTTGGTCTTTTTAATCATTAGACTTCCAACTCCAATTGTCACTAATCCTACCACAAAAGGCATTAAAGAATCATTCTGGTTAGTGCCTACAATTGGTAAATTTTGATTAGTCAATATTTGACTTTGACCAGTAGCTTGCGAACTAGAAGTTACTGGTGGTTTTTCAATTGGTTCTTTTTCTAAAAATCCCACTTTCCCTGTCGTGTTAGTTCCCCCAATTTCTTGAGCAAGAATAACACTTGTATTTAAAAGTAAGAGTGCACAGATAACCCAAAGAATATATTTGATTTTCATTAATCTCCTTCCTAGTTTTATCAATCTTGATTTATAAACTGATTGACTATTTTTTGAAATAGGCATAAATTCCGCCAGAAGATATGACGACCATTAGAATTAATGATAGGCCTACTGATTTTTTATTTAAGGGCTGAATCTCTTCTTTTTTCTTCTCTAGAATCTTTAAGTTCCCTGAGTCAGAAACGATTAGATTCCGCTTAAAAGTCTGATTAGAGGAGTCAACTGTTAAATAATATTTTGCTCCCTTTACTAGTTCTTTTTGATTATTCAGTTTAATACTTACCGACGCATTAGGGACTACTGCTGTCTTTGGATTACTAAATTCTGAAACAACTTCCCCTTTTTGGTCTTTTATCACCGCTTTTATATTCATATTACTTAGAAGAAAGGAATTGGAATTTTTGATTTTTATGACTTGTTCTTTCTCATTAGATTTTTCCAAAGCAAATTCTAAATTCTGTTTATGTGATTCTGAGTAATCTTTATCTTCCATCACAAGAGCAACAACGTTACTGTAAACATTTAAGATTCCTTCTTGACGGTCGCTCTCTTTTGGCACTTTTGTGACATTTATCCCGCCAATTAGTTGACCTTTGATTCCTTCTTTAGGAATTTTTAGATTAATCGTAATTTCTCTAACTTCATTAGGAGCCAAAGTAATTTTTAATTTACCTGCTTCTTGCGTTTCATCAAAATAGATATCTTGATAGAAATTAAAATTTGAATTTTTATGATGTAAATATTGACTGACTTCCTCTGCTGATAAGCTATAATCGAGAGTAAAATTATTATTATTAACCGCTTGATTAGATGTAATTTCAAAATTATTTTCTTCATTACCATTACTAATTTTTAACTTTAGATTTATTGACTGCGTTTTTTCTACTTGCAACCACCAATAAGTAATGCTTTTATCTTTTTGGTGTCCTTCAAGTATAGCTTCTACGCTAAAATCACTGGTTGGACTTTCTGAATAAGCAACTTTAGATTGAACTATCAATAATATACTAAGGATGGATAGAAAGATTAATTTATAAACTTTTTTCACTTTCTCCTCCTTTATGACGGCCCATTTGCTACGGTGTACTGAAAAGTTCCCGCATTAGTATTAGTTTGTGTTAACAAGCTATTATTCGCTTTAATATTTAGGCCTGAATCAGTTGGAAATGTCAGTGTATACCAACTTCCTGCACCAGTCATTTTAATCCAAGATGGCAATGTACTATCACTTGTAATACTTGCAATTTGTAAAGCAGAATTAAGGATTAATTGGCTGGTTGTTTTAGTTGTTGGGTCAACCCAATAATACTGAAGTCCATTAGGAAAATTATTCTGAGTCATTTTGACAAGGACATGTATATTGGGATTTTGTGCTCGATCATCACCGACAACAAGTGTTTCAGTACTTGCACCATTAATTAGAGAAGACCATGACCCATCTACCGGTGTCCCTTGAGTTAAAGTAGGATCTAATGAAACGTTAAACGTTCGATTCATACTTGATAAAGTTGCATTTAATTGAAATCCTAGAGGCTGATACCATGAAATATATTTCCCAGCTGCAATACTTGATGCGTCACTTCCATAACTATTAGGACTTAAATTTGTTACCTGTAAAGTAGGGTTAAAGGTCGTGAGTGTTCCCGTATTCATCCGATACCAAATATCTGAACTCGTTGGGGTAATTGTTCCTTTGTTGGGTGTTATCAAGTCATAAGTCGAATCAAAAGTATAACCGGTTGATGATGAGTGGGTTCGCAAGCCACTTCCCGAAATCGTAATCGGAAATGTTAGAACGGTAGTAGAAAAGACTGAGCCACCCGCTGTATTAAAAGTCACAACTTTGGGGTCGGTCATTGTGATGCTACTTCCTAATCCTGGAGCAAGTGAAACTACGTTTTGATTTGGATTTAAATTATTAAATAGAACACTTGAACCCTGTGCAAAATTCCATTTTACTGCGCCCGTCAAAAACGCATCTAAACTAATTACCCCGCCTGTTGTCACTTTAAGCGTTGCATTTTGTCCAACATTTAAGTTCCAACTATTTAATGTATTTAAGGCCATAAACCAGCCTCCAGCATAAGTAGATGAGGTATTTACAGTCCCATTAATGACAAAACTTCCATTAATATTCCAATTCAAAGCTCCAACTGTCAATAGACTTCCATCATCATAGTACATCGTATAAGTCTTATTTAGATTCCAAACCATTGCTGCTCCGGCATCAACTTGTAAAGTTGAACCACCACTTGAATAATATACGTAGAAAGGTTGGTCATTTCCCCAACTTTGGTTCAACGTCGTTGTTCCAGTTACTACTTCAAGATAGGCTCCTCCTTGAATCCATTCACCTTGATTATCTGCCCCAGCTGAACTTGTATCATTAATATTGTGATTTTGTAAAATATTAAAGGTATTTGTTCCTCGAAATAATACTTTTCCATTATCATTTCTAATTGGTTGCGCTCCGTAGATTGCATCGCCATTGCTTACCGTCACATTTTCATATACAGCCGTAGCCTTAGCATTTAAACCTTTCATTTGAAAAATTCCACTCGTGATATTGTTTACAATTGTTGCATTCTTAACTGTTAGAGTCGTATCCGTAGAAATCGTTCCATTAGAGCCGAAAGCTCTGGCTGTTCCATCACTTCCACCAATACTCTGAGCCGTTGTATAATTCGTGTCATTATCAAGATAGAGCGTATAATTATTTCCATTTATTGATAAAGATTTACCACTAGAAACGGTGTTGCCAGAGTTCAAAATACTATTTCCGGGAACATTTGCCGTTACATTAAGAAAAACAGTATTGCTTGAGGCTGCATTTGGTGTCACTCCTTTATAAGTATCAATCATATCTTGCCAATTGCTCACATTATAGTAGGTTGCTCCTGTTATGCCTGTCACTGTTCCTGTCGTATCAACTGTTCCACCTACAATAGCAGCTCTAGCCTTGGGAGCTAAACCAAATAGGATAATTAAAAATCCTAAAGTCATGAGAAGAATAAATCTTTTTATTTTCATCTTTTATCCCTTCTATGGTCCTGTTACAAGTGTTGAGGTAATCGTTGCTTTATAAGAACCTGTAACAATTACTCTAGTTGTTCCATCTACTGTTAGTTGCGCTGTCACAGCACCACTATTCATCGTTCCATTCGCTCCCGTTCCACTTCGCAAAACAACACCATTTCGTTTGAAAATGTTGACATTGGAACTTCCAATAAGTTTTCCGTCAGAACTATTCGCTACTGAAACATAAAAGCCAGTCGCTGGTAAAACGACAGTGTTAGATACTAAAGTAAAGTCCGAAATTGATTGTTGAAGAGAAAAACTTGTTGATGTTCCAGATAAATTGACAATTTTAATTGCTGCATCTCCCGTTGCATTGCTATTGATTACTGACGAGCTTGCTGTTTGAGTGCCATAATTAAAATTTGGAGCAGTAAGAGACCAAGTGTTTGTTGTTGGTGCAGTCACATTAATATAGGCATTCGCTACTGAATTTTGACTGTCTATAGCAGTATCTGCTGATATGGGCCTTTCGACAAATAAAAGGAAGGGAATATTAATAAAAAAGAAACTTAAAATGAATATTTTTACTTTATTTTCTCTTGTCATTCACCGACCCTCTTTCAATATTTTGTCGTTTATAAATTACTAAGTAGTCTATATATCTTTTATAACCTTTTTTCTAACTCAAGTCTAATAAAACGCTCTCTTTAATGTATGTGTACGAATATTAATACATAATTGAAGTAATTTTTGTTTTTTTATTTAAAAATAAAAAAAGCCCCGTTTGGGACTTCTTTATTTGTTAAATATTTTTAGTTGTAAAACTACGACTTTGCATTACTTTTAAAATTGCAGCAACAGTATCTAGTGATGTGAAAAGTGGAATACCGCGACTAATTGCTTCTTGGCGAATACGGAAACCATCGGTAGCCGTTGTTAATGAGGCACGAGTATTTCCCATTGTGTTCACAACTGCTTGAACGCGTCCATGACGAATATCTTCAACTAATGTTCCTTCTTCATCTTCTCCACCAGCTAGTTTTTCAACTTCACGGACATAAAGTCCATTTTCCTTAAAGAATGCTGCGGTTCCTTGAGTTGCTACTAGTGAATAACCTATTTCTGCGAAATCTTTAGCAAGTGCTAGCGTTTCTTCTTTATCTTCATCAGCAACTGTGAATAAGACCGAACCATAATCTGCCATGTGTAGTTTAGCGGCTTCAAATGATTTATAAAGTGCTTTTTCAAGGGTCACATCTGAACCCATTGCTTCACCTGTTGATTTCATTTCTGGACCAAGTAAGCTGTCAACTTTTGCTAGTTTTGTAAAGCTAAAGACTGGTGCTTTCACGTGAACCATATCAGGAGTTTCTGCTAAGCCTTCTGTGTAGCCTAAATCCTTCAAGTTTTTCCCTAAAATCATTTGTGTCGCCAATTGTGCCATTGGAATGTTTGTCACTTTAGATAAAAAGGGAACAGTCCGTGACGCGCGTGGATTTACCTCAATGACATAAACTTGTTCTTCAAAAATAACAAATTGAATGTTCATCATTCCGATGCAGTTCAAACCAATTGCTAATCGTTTAGTGTAATCAACAATTGTATCAATAACTTCTTGTGAAAAAGTTTGTGGTGGATAGACAGCCATTGAGTCACCTGAGTGAACCCCTGCTCGTTCTATATGTTCCATAATTCCTGGAAGAAGAACTTCTGTGCCATCACAGATTGCATCGACTTCACATTCACGTCCTTGTAAATAAGAATCAACGAGTACTGGATGTTCAGGTGAAGCTTTTACCGCACGATTCATGTAATCACGCAGGTCTTTTTCATTATTAATGATTTCCATTGCTCGACCGCCCAAAACAAAAGATGGGCGAATAAGGACTGGATAACCAATTTTATTGGCGTTAGCAACGGCTTCTTCTTCATTTGTTGCTGTTGCTCCTGGTGGTTGTGGAATCTCTAAATCTTGTAATGCTTTTTCAAATAAATCTCTGTCCTCAGCACGGTCTAAATCTTCAACTTGCGTTCCTAAAATTTTAACCCCAGCTTTAGAGAGAGGTTCCGCTAAATTGATAGCTGTTTGTCCTCCAAATTGAACAATCACACCTTCTGGTTGTTCTAAGTCAATGATATTCATCACATCTTCAAAAGTTAGTGGTTCAAAATAGAGCTTATCTGAAATTGAGAAATCTGTCGAAACGGTTTCTGGATTAGAGTTGATGACAATTGCTTCTTTTCCAAGGGCTTGAAGTGCTTTTACACAGTGAACTGTCGCATAATCAAATTCAACTCCTTGTCCAATACGGATGGGACCTGAGCCGAGTACAATTATTTTCTCTTTGCTTGAACGTTTAGATTCATTTTCCCATTCATAAGTTGAATAGAAGTAAGGCGTTGAGCTTTCAAATTCTGCCGCACAAGTATCAACCATTTTGTAAACTGGAATAGTTCGATTTTCTTGTCTACGACGTCTTACTTCTTCTGGACTAACGTTCCATAATTTGGCAATCTGACGGTCAGAAAATCCATTTTTCTTAGCCGTTTTTAAGAGTTCTGGTTCAAATATATTTACTTTTAATTGGTCTTCAATTTCGACGATATGGAGTAATTTATCAAGAAAGAAAATATCAATCTTGGTTAAATCAGCAATTTCTTCAATCGGAATTCCACGACGAATCGCTTCTGAAACATAGAAAAGTCGGTCATCTTGTGTTTTAACCATTTTTTCATAGAGGATTTCATCATCTGCATCTTGTGCTTCTTGTAAATCATTATGAAAAACACCAATTTCAAGTGAGCGTACAGCTTTTAGTAGACTTTCTTCGATGTTACGTCCAATTGCCATGACTTCGCCTGTTGCTTTCATTTGTGTTCCTAGGTGGCGGTCACCATTTTCAAATTTATCAAATGGGAAGCGAGCGATTTTTGCTACAACGTAGTCAAGTGCTGGTTCAAACATGGCATAAGTTTTATTAGTGACTGGATTAATGATTTCATCTAGTGTCATCCCAATCGCAATTTTAGCAGACATTTTTGCAATTGGATATCCTGTTGCTTTAGAAGCTAAAGCTGATGAACGACTTACCCGTGGGTTAACTTCGATTACTCGATATTCATAAGAATGTGGGTCAAGGGCAAGTTGAACATTACATCCCCCTTCAATTTTTAGGGCACGAATAATATTTAGTGAAGCGTCACGAAGCATTTGATATTCGTTATCTGAGAGCGTTTGACTTGGTGCGAAAACGATTGAGTCACCTGTGTGAACTCCAACTGGGTCAAAATTTTCCATATTGCAGACAACAATCGCATTGTCAGCAGAATCACGCATAACTTCATATTCGATTTCTTTATAACCAGCAATTGATTCTTCAATTAGGCATTGTGTTACTGGAGAAAGTTTTAGTCCATTTGCCACAATCTCACGAAGTTCTTCTTCGGTATCACAAATTCCTCCACCTGTTCCACCCATGGTAAATGCTGGACGGACGATGATAGGATAACCAATTTTGTCAGCTATTTCAACTGCTTCATCAACCGTTGTTGCAATATCACTGGCACAGAGTGGCTCACCAATTCTTTCACATAATTCTTTAAAGAGCTCACGGTCTTCTGCTTGGTCAATGGCGCTTAATTTTGTTCCAAGAAGTTCAACATTAAGCTCTTCAAGAATTCCTATTTTGGATAATTCCATTGCCATGTTAAGTCCTGTTTGTCCACCAAGTGTTGGCAATAAGGCATCAGGACGTTCCTTACGCAAAATTTTACTGACAAACTCTAAAGTTATTGGTTCAATATAGACAGTGTCAGCTATTTCTCTGTCAGTCATGATTGTTGCCGGATTTGAATTGACTAAAACAACTTCGTAGCCTTCTTCTTTAAGTGCAAGACAGGCTTGTGTTCCTGCATAATCAAATTCTGCGGCTTGACCAATAATGATTGGTCCAGAACCGATAATCATGATTTTTTTGATATCATTGCATTTTGGCATTTGTTTTCTCCTTTGTAGTAAAGCATAACTTCGTTGCAAATGACTCACAACCCGCTTCGCTCCTTGCGCACTTTATTTTCAACATTAAAATGTCATAAATAAAGCAAAAACATCTGCCAGAAACCTAGCAGATGTGTCCTAAAATGCCTTAGCAACTTACTGACAGTTCTGTCAGTAACTTTTAAGGATAATATTTCTTGTTCACAACCTTGCTAGCCTCTCTGGACTAGATTAAAAGTTTTATTGTTTATTAGTTTAGCAAAATAATTGAGCTTTTACAAGTTTTAAAACACTTTTCCTTAAGAAATTAATTAAAGTAATTTTTGGATTTCTTCTTCCATTTCTTTAGGTTCCGTTTTTGGCGCAAAACGTTCAATAACATTTCCTTCTCGGTCAATTAAAAATTTTGTGAAATTCCATTTAATGGTCCCGCTAAGTGCCCCTTTTGCTTCTTTTTTCAAAAATTGATAAAGGGGATTTGCTTCTTTACCATTGACTTTAATTTTTTGAAACATGGGGAAAGTGACTCCATAATTTAACTGACAAAATTCATTGATCTCCGAATTTTCGCCAGCGTCTTGATTAACAAATTGATTACAGGGAAAACCTAAAATTTCCAATCCTTGGTCTTTATAGTTCTCATACAACTTTTCAAGTCCTTCAAATTGCGGTGTAAAGCCACATTTACTTGCAGTGTTGACCACAATTACAACTTTGCCTTTAAAATCAGACATTGAAACAGTTTCGCCGTTCATTTTAAAGGCACTAAAATCATAAAAATTCATTTGATTGCCTCCATGACTTTTATTTAATTATTTATTGACAATACCGATTCTGTCAGTAAAAATTTATGGCTGTCAGTAAAATTTTACTGACAGAAATTTTATCGCTTACTTCTTAACTAATTTTAGTATAACAAATATTGATTTTTAAGCCAAGAACTTGAATTTTATGTTAAACTATTTTTATGAAATATAAAACTCGACGAAGAAAACCAAATCGACGTCAATCCTTGTTAAAACAGCTCATCTTTATTTTCCTAGTTATTTTAGGAATCTTAGTCTATAATAAAATTTTTAATAACCAAGCACAAAAGCCGTCTGAAGCACAACTTCAAGAAATTAATGAACATAAATTCATCAAAGAAATTGCTCCACTCGCTCAAAAATCACAAAAAGAAAGTCAAGTACTAGCTTCTATCACCATTGCTCAGGCCTGTCTTGAGTCTAATTTTGGCAAAAGCGAACTTGCAAGTAAATATCATAACCTTTTTGGTGTCAAAGCATCTGATGATGTGCCAAAGGTTTCGCTTGCTACGCAAGAATATGAAAATGGTCAGTGGGTCACTGTCCAAGGTGTTTTCCGTGTTTATCCAAATTTTGCTGATTCAGTTTCGGCACACACCCAGCTTTTCCTTTACGGAACAACATGGAATTCTAAACAATATGCTTCAGTTCTTAGTGCAACTGATTATAAAACTGCTGCTAAAGCCGTTCAAAATTCTGGCTATGCAACAGACCCCACTTATGCTGACAAACTTATCAATATGATTGAAACTTATCATTTAAATCAATATGATAAAAGTTCAAGTATTTAAAAATCACTGACAGATTTTTGTCAGTGACTTTTTTTAAAATTTTAATGTTTTTCAAAAACGCCTTTAATTGACTTGAGAATTTCCATACAGATTACAGCAATTACGGCAAGCCCTGCTGCTACAATCCATTGAGACCAACCAAAAGCAGCTGGAATTGAGAAAATTTCTCTGAGGAATGGAAGAGTAGTCAAGCTGTATGAAGCAAGACAGAAAGTCACAGCCATCAAAACGTACTTATTCGTTGTAAAACCAAGTTTTAAAATATTTTGTGAATTTGAACGTGCAGCAAAAGTTTGCAAAGTACGTGCCAAAATCAAAGTTGTAAAGGCCATAGCCACACCCATTTCAGGTGATGTTTTTTGTCCAACATATTGCGAAATAATCGCCGCAATCCCAATCAATGAACCCCGAATCAAAATAACCCGCATTAACCCATTGGCAAAGATTCCTTCATTTAACTGACGAGGAGCTTTTTCCATAACATCTGGTTCTGCTTTTTCCATCCCTAAGGCAATTGCTGGGACAGAGTCATTGACCAAGTTAATAAATAAAAGTTGCAAAGCAGTGAATGGATTGACCCAGCCCACGACCAAAGCAAAGACAATCGCAATAATCGCTCCTAAGTTTCCAGAGAAAAGGTAACTAATTGATTTTTTGATATTATCATAAACCACACGACCAATTGATACAGCAGAAACAATTGATACGAAATTATCATCAGTCAAAATCATACTTGACGCATCTTTTGCTACATCTGTTCCTGAACCCATTGCAATCCCAATATTAGCTTGTTTCAGGGCTGGAGCATCATTTACACCATCACCAGTCATCGCGGTTACTTGATGCTCATTTTGCCAAGCACGAACAATCCGAATTTTATTTTCAGGAGACACACGAGCATAAACCGAAATCTTTTCTAAATTTTCACGAAGTTCATCCTCAGTCAGTGCGTCAAGTTCTTGACCAGTGAGCGCCATATCTCCTTCGTTCATCAAACCAATATCTTTGGCAATGGCTTGTGCTGTCGTTTTGTGGTCACCCGTAATCATAATCGTTTTAATGCCGGCTTTTTTTGCTTCAGCAATAGAATCATAAACAGCCTCACGAGGTGGGTCAATCATTGCTGACAGACCAATCGACGACGTGCTCGCATGGGTCGATCGCCAGAGCCGCTCCCAGACGGGCTGGGACCTCATATTCTGCGACCCTCCCACCTTCTCGTCCTCGTCCAAGATGGGCGAGCGGACCTGGGACGTCCAGCGCGACCACGCCGGGCTGATAGCCCGCCTGCTCCGGATGCTCGCTCCGGGCGGCGAGATCGTCTTCTCCTGCAACCTGCGGACCTTCGAGCCCGATCTTTCCGAGCTCGCGCGCGCGGGCGCCGAGGTGGAGGACATCTCGGCGCAGACCATCCCCGAGGACTTCGCCCGCAACCCGCGCATCCACCGCTGCTACATCGTGCGACGGGCGCGCTGAGGCAGGGCGCCCGCGCATGCTCCGGTCAACTATCTGCTGAACGCAAAAAGGGCTGCTGCACAAAACGTGCAGCAGCCCCGCAGATGCTTTGAAATGTTTTTACTTCAGGATGGGCTCAATGGCGGCAGC
>ENA-OPBW01000155-OPBW01000155.1-human-gut-metagenome-genome-assembly--contig:-NODE-155-length-63962-cov-13.277763_pt1 | contig 63962 bp, 63 predicted proteins | sample MGYA00241070_ERZ501456 | MGnify/ENA primary metagenome ERZ501456 (study PRJEB25962, sample SAMEA2042624) | human gut metagenome | biome: human gut; feature: human-associated habitat; material: faeces...
CCCGGTCACGCCGATGGTACTGCGTAACAGTGGGAGAGTAGGTCGCCGCCGTTTTCCTTCAGAAGTCCTCCGTAACGAATCTGTTACGGGGGACTCTTTTTTTGTTCATTATCCCCCTTTTTTAAACCTCTCTGCATTTTTCTTTCATTCTTTTTATTTTATATCCAAGCAAATTTTGTAATTTTGGCCAAAATCTAATGAGGAGAAAAATCACGTATAGAAAATAAATTAACATATAACTCCTATAAATATGGAAAACAAAATTCAAGAGCTGACCGACAAGATTTATCGTGAAGGGGTCGAGAAAGGGAATGAAGAAGCCCGTAAATTAGTATTGGAGGCCCAAGCGGAAGCGAAGAAAATTGTAGACGAAGCTCATAAAGAGGCCGAGCAGATTTTGGCCAATGCTCGTAAGTCTGCTGATGAATTGTCAGAGAATACGAAGTCTGAATTGAAGCTGTTTGCAGGACAGGCTGTAAATGCTTTGAAGTCTGAAATCACTTCCGTCGTAAGTGGATCAATTGTTGATACAGACGTAAAAGCTTTTGCTGCAAATAAGGACTATCTGAATGCCTTTATTGTTGCATTAGCTGAAAAATGGAGCGTGGACGAGCCTATTGTCATCTCTACGGCAGATGCAGAAGGACTAAAGAAATATTTCGCATCAAAAGCTAAAGCTCTTTTGGACAAAGGCGTCAGAATTGAGCAAGTGAACGGTATCAAGACGTTGTTCACTGTGTCACCGGCAAGTGGTGCCTATAAGGTGAACTTTGGCGAGGAAGAGTTTATGAACTACTTCAAGGAATTTTTGCGTCCACAACTGGTGGAAATGTTATTTTAAATCCCTGTCAGGATATGAGTAAATACTATTACTTGGTAGCTGGTTTGCCCGATTTGGCTTTGGATGACAGCAAACTGAGTTATACGGTAGCAGATTTCAAGACAGAGTTTTATCCTTATTTGTCAGATGCGGATAAAAAGTTAATAGACCTGTTCTATTTGAAGTTTGATAATGCGAATGTATTGAAACTTTTGAAAGACAGGGATGCGGTGATTGATACCTGCGGATTGTATTCAGTAGACGAACTGTCTGGTTTTATAGCTATGCTGAAGGACGGTGACGAGGTACCTGACCGTGTATTTCCTTCTTACCTTTCTGCGTTTATCTCCGACTATTTCAATCAGCCAACCGAGGAGATGAATTCTTTGCCAGAGAATCGTCTGGCCGGATTGTATTATGCTTATGCAATGAAGTGTAAGAATCGGTTCGTTTCCGACTGGTTTAGCTTCAATCTCACAGTCAACAATATTTTGGTTGCACTTACAGCCCGTAAGTATAAGTTCGAAGTCGCTCCTCTGATTGTGGGCGACACCAGTATCTGTGAAGCATTGCGTACGTCGACTGCGCGCGATTTCGGTTTGGGTGCTGAGGTCGATTATTTGGATCAGCTGATGAAGATCAGTGAGGTAGAAGAGTTGGTTGAACGTGAGAAAAAGATAGATCAGTTGCGTTGGAACTGGATGGAAGAAGCTACTTTCTTCAATTATTTTACCATTGAACGTTTGTTTGTATTTCTGTTGCAGCTTGAGATGATTGAACGTTGGCTTTCTTTGGACAAAGAACGTGGAAGTCAGTTGTTCCGCAGTATGATTGATGCATTGAAAAACGAAGTACAGATACCCGCGGAATTCAGATAAATAAAATTGTTAATATTATATGGCAACAAAAGGAACTGTTAGTGGCGTAATCGCCAACATGGTGACGCTTGTCGTTGACGGCCCGGTGGCACAGAATGAGATTTGTTACATCTCTACCGGGGGCGACCGTCTGATGGCAGAGGTTATCAAGGTTGTAGGTGCCCAAGTATATGTTCAGGTGTTCGAAAGTACGCGTGGACTGAAGGTAGGTGCTGAAGCCGAATTTACCGGACACATGCTCGAAGTGACGTTAGGACCGGGTATGTTGTCCAAAAACTACGATGGTTTGCAGAACGACCTGGACAAGATGGAGGGTGTTTTCCTGAAGCGAGGTCAGTATACTTATCCTTTGGACAAGGAAAAGAAGTGGCATTTTGTTCCCTTGGTAAAGCCCGGTGATAAGGTGGAAGCCGCTGCCTGGCTTGGAAAGGTGGAAGAGAATTTTCAGCCACTTAAGATCATGGTGCCTTTCGCCCAGAAGGGCATTTGTACTGTGAAGTCGATTGTTTCGGAAGGTGATTATACCATCGAGGATACTGTCGCTGTGCTGACAGCAGAAGATGGTAGTGAAGTGGAAGTCAACATGATTCAGAAATGGCCGGTGAAGCGTGCCATGACCAACTACAAGGAGAAACCCCGTCCTTTCAAATTGCTGGAAACGGGTGTTCGTGTGATTGATACGGTGAACCCCATTGTAGAAGGTGGTACAGGATTTATTCCTGGTCCGTTTGGTACCGGTAAGACGGTGCTTCAGCATGCCATTTCCAAGCAGGCGGAAGCAGATATCGTCATCATAGCTGCCTGTGGTGAACGTGCTAATGAGGTCGTGGAAATCTTTACAGAATTCCCTGAACTGGTAGACCCGCATACAGGTCGTAAATTGATGGAACGTACCATCATCATTGCCAATACTTCAAACATGCCGGTGGCTGCCCGTGAAGCTTCTGTATACACGGCCATGACCATTGCCGAATACTATCGCAGTATGGGCTTGAAGGTATTGTTGATGGCCGACTCTACTTCCCGTTGGGCACAGGCTTTGCGTGAGATGTCCAACCGTATGGAGGAACTGCCGGGTCCCGATGCATTCCCTATGGATTTGTCTTCCATTATCTCCAACTTCTATGGTCGTGCCGGTTATGTCGTATTGAACAATGGTGAGACCGGTTCTATTACCTTTATTGGTACCGTATCTCCTGCCGGTGGTAACCTGAAGGAACCTGTAACTGAAAATACGAAGAAGGTGGCCCGTTGCTTCTATGCCCTTGAGCAGGACCGTGCAGACAAGAAGCGTTACCCTGCCGTAAATCCTATTGATTCATATTCCAAATATATTGAATATCCTGAATTTGAAGATTATATCAGCAAACGTATCAATGGAGAGTGGATCGGAAAGGTAAATGAAATCAAAACTCGTCTCCAGCGTGGTAAGGAAATTGCCGAACAGATCAATATCTTGGGTGATGACGGTGTACCTGTAGATTACCACGTCATTTTCTGGAAATCGGAATTGATTGACTTTGTAATTTTGCAGCAGGACGCTTTCGACGAAATTGATGCCGTGACTCCGATGGAACGTCAGGAAGAAATTCTGAATATGGTTATTGAAATCTGCCATACGGATTTCACTTTCGACAACTTCAACGAAGTAATGGATTACTTTAAGAAAATGATCAATATCTGCAAGCAGATGAACTACTCGAAGTTCAAGTCTCCCGAATACGAAGCATTCCGTCAGCAATTGCAGGCGTTGATCGAAGAGCGGAAGGCATGATTGAATTTTGAGAACACGAATATTAAATTGCTAAGTATTTGAACAATGGCAACAAAAGCATTTCAAAAAATATATACCAAAATAACTCAGATTACGAAGGCTACCTGTTCGTTGAAAGCTACGGGAGTAGGGTATGACGAGTTGGCAACCGTAAACGGCAAGCTTGCACAGGTGGTGAAGATTGCCGGGGATGAAGTGACCTTGCAGGTATTCGAAGGTACCGAAGGTATTCCCACCAATGCCGAAGTGGTATTCTTGGGTAAGGCACCTACGTTGAAGGTGAGCGAGCAGCTTGCCGGACGTTTCTTTAACGCTTTCGGTGATCCCATTGACGGAGGACCGGAAATTGAAGGACAGGAAGTGGAAATCGGCGGTCCGTCGGTAAATCCCGTCCGTCGTAAGCAACCGTCTGAATTGATTGCGACCGGTATTGCCGGTATCGACTTGAATAATACGCTGGTGTCCGGTCAGAAGATTCCTTTCTTTGCTGATCCTGACCAGCCTTTCAATCAGGTAATGGCCAATGTGGCCCTCCGTGCCGAGACCGATAAGATTATCTTGGGTGGTATGGGTATGACGAACGATGACTACCTTTATTTTAAAAATGTATTCTCCAATGCTGGTGCTCTTAGCCGAATTGTCAGCTTTGTGAATACGACAGAAAATCCGCCGGTAGAACGTCTGCTTGTTCCTGATATGGCTCTGACAGCTGCCGAATATTTTGCTGTGCAGCACAACGAGAAGGTGTTGGTACTTCTGACTGATATGACTTCTTATTCCGACGCGTTGGCCATTGTGTCCAACCGTATGGACCAGATTCCGTCGAAGGATTCTATGCCGGGTTCGCTGTATTCTGACTTAGCCAAGATCTATGAGAAGGCCGTACAGTTCCCCAGTGGAGGTTCCATCACGATTATCGCAGTGACCACCCTTTCGGGAGGTGACATTACGCACGCTGTGCCCGATAATACCGGTTATATCACTGAAGGTCAGCTTTTCCTGCGTCGTGACAGTGATATTGGTAAGGTTATCGTAGACCCCTTCCGTTCTTTGTCTCGTTTGAAACAGTTGGTTACTGGTAAGAAGACTCGTAAGGACCATCCGCAAGTGATGAATGCAGCTGTCCGTCTGTATGCCGATGCTGCCAACGCCAAGACCAAGTTGGAGAATGGTTTCGACCTGACAAACTATGATGAGCGTACGCTTGCTTTCGCCAAGGATTACTCCAACCAGTTGCTGGCCATCGATGTCAATCTCGATACGACCGAGATGCTTGATGTGGCCTGGAGCTTGTTCGGTAAGTATTTTAAGCCGGAAGAAGTGAACATAAAGAAGGAACTGGTCGATCAGTATTGGCCGGCCGGCAAGGCAAATTAAAGAATCATAAAGAATGGCTATTAAGTTTCAATATAACAAGACCTCGCTCCAGCAGCTTGAAAAGCAACTGAAAGTGCGGGTGCGTACCCTTCCTATTATTAAGAATAAGGAGAGTGCACTGCGCATGGAGGTGAAGCGTTGCAAGACCGACGCTCAGGCACTGGAACAACGGTTGGAAAAGGAAATACAAGCTTACGAAGCCATGTTCGCTCTATGGAATGAGTTCGACAGCTCGCTGATTAAGGTCAGTGATGTACATTTGGGAGTTCGCAAGATTGCTGGTGTACGGGTGCCCCAGTTGGAGAATATCGATTTTGATATCCGCCCGTATAGCCTGTTCAATGCCCCCAAATGGTATGCTGACGGTCTGAATCTGCTGAAAGAACTGGCTCATACTGCTATTGAGCGTGAGTTCACGGTTGCCAAGCTGAACTTGCTCGAACATGCCCGTAAGAAGACTACACAGAAAGTAAACCTTTTCGAAAAAGTACAAATTCCCGGCTATCAGGATGCCCTGCGTAAGATCAAACGGTTCATGGAAGATGAAGAGAACCTGTCCAAATCTTCGCAGAAGATCATGAAGTCCCATCAGGAAAAAAGGAAGGAGGCAGAGGCATGATTACAAAAATGAAGAAGCTCACATTCCTTATTTATCATAAGGAGTATGAACAGTTCCTTGAGCAGATCCGTGAGTTGGAAGTCGTACACATTGTAGAGAAGCAATGTGGCGAAATGGACGATCGGTTGCAGCGTTTCATGCAGAAGCGTGCTTTGTACAAGAATACGCTGAATGCCATGAATAATCTGGCCGGTAAAGACCTGTCTGCAACGGTGCGTACAGGTGTTTCTGCCGATGAAGTGGTCAGCGCATACGAAGATTTACAGTCCCATATTCAGGAACTGGGTCAGAAACTTCCCCAGCTTGACAAGGATATTGCACAGATGCAGGTGTGGGGTGATTTCGACTGGACCGCTGTTCGTAAACTTCGTGATGCTGGCTGGTACGTTCAGTTTTATTCCTGTACAGAGAAAGAATACGACGAAGCTTGGGAGTCCGATTATAACGCCGTTCGTATTCAGGAACAGGGTGGACACATTTATTTTGTGACCGTTACGCCTGGTCCGTTGGAAGGGCTGGATATGGAACCCCTCCGTCTGCCTTCTGTCAGCTTGTCTGAGTTATTAGCTCGGAAAGCCGATACAGAGTTGCAGATAGAACAGGCACAAGCCGATTTGAAAGCATTTTGTCAGGCCAACTGCAAGACGCTCGAGCATGGCAACCTATTGCTTCAAGGGGATATAGACCTGTTGAAGGTAAAACTCAACAGCGAACACATGGCTGATGGTGCTGTTGTCCTGCTGGAAGGATGGATTCCTGTCGATAATGAACCCGAAGTGAAGCAGCTGCTGGACAATAGTGGTGTCTATTATGAGATCCGGAATGCTACGAAAGAAGATAATGCGCCCATCAAGTTGCGTAACAACGCTTTTGCCCGCATGTACGAGGTGCTTACCAAGATGTACGGTATGCCCGACTATGCTGAGTTCGATCCGACTCCCATTTTGGCTCCCTTTTTCTCTCTGTTTTTCGCCTTTTGTATGGGTGATGCAGGTTATGGAGTTGTGCTGATTATTCTGGGTTTTATTCTGAAGAAGAAACTTTCCAAGTCGCTGAGCGGTATGATGAATTTGGTCATTACGTTGGGTGTTTTTACGACAGTCATCGGTACGATTCTTGGTACTTGTTTCGGCGTTAGTCTGTTCGACCTCGAACTGCCTGAGTTTATCAAGCAATTTATGATTGTCGGTAAGATAGGTGAAACCACTTACGATAAGCAGATGTTGCTTGCCCTCATCATCGGTGTGGTACATATCAGTATTGCCATGACGGTGAAGGCTATAGGCGAAACTGTCCGTTACGGTTTCAAGGAGTCGCTCAGCTCGTGGGGCTGGCTGCTGTTGGTTGTCGGTGGTGTATGCGTCGGTAGCCTTTCGTTCTTCGAAGTCATTTCGGAGCACGTATCTACTTGGGCATTCATCATTATCGGTGGTGTATCGGCCATAGGTATTTATCTGTTGAACAATCTGCATCGCAATGTACTGGTCAACATCGGTGCTGGCATCTGGGATACGTACAATATGGCTACAGGTCTTATGGGTGATATACTTTCCTATATTCGTTTGTATGCTCTTGGATTGGCCGGTGGTATGCTGGGTGGTGTGTTCAACCAGCTTGCTTTTATGGTCAACGATGCAGCCGGACCTGCTTTAGGATGGTTGTTCTGTGGTCTCATTCTGGTGTTCGGTCATACACTGAACATTGCGATGTCCTGTTTGAGTGCGTTTGTTCACCCACTCCGTCTGACATTCGTCGAATATTTCAAAAATTCCGGTTACAATGGAAAAGGAGAGGAATATGCTCCTTTTACTACGGTTGAAAACAAATAAAATTAGAAACAAATAAAAACAAAAACATTATGAATGAAATTTTAGGTTATCTCGGTTTGGGCCTGATGTTGGCCCTGGCAGGTATTGGTAGTTGCTTTGGTACGACAATCGCAGGAAATGCGGCAGAAGGTGCATTGAAGAAAGATCCTTCCAAGTCTGCCAGCTACATGATTTTGTCAGCTCTTCCTGCCACGCAGGGTTTGTATGGTTTCGTGGCATTTTTGATGTCCATGGGGCGTGATTTTACGACAGAAGGTCCTTTGATGCTGGGTATTGGTTTGGGTGTCGGTCTGGTATGTTTGTTCTCTGCCATCCGTCAGGGACAGATTTGTGCCAATGGTATCGTGGGTATTTCCCAGGGTCATGACGTGCAAACCAATACTATGATTTATGCGGCTTTGCCTGAATTCTATGCAATTCTTGCTTTGGTAGCTGCTTTGATGGTATAATCGACGTTTTTTTTCAAAAAACAGGCTACCCCTGCCTCTGTTGTCTTCCCAGGACAGCATGGAGGCGGGGGTTGTCTTTTTGCATACGTTTGCTTGTTTCCTTTTCTTCATTTTTTTCGGTTAAAAGGTTATTTTTCAAAGAATAATATGTACTTTTGCATCCGTTTTTGAGAGCAACGTAATTATGTTACTGGAGTTGCGTCAGTCGATTTGTTTATTACAGGGAGGCTGTACGCTATCAGAATAATATTAGAGATATGAGTAAAGAATTGTTGACCCCCGACTATATTTTCGAAGCAAGTTGGGAAGTTTGTAATAAAGTGGGGGGCATATACACGGTGTTATCTACACGGGCCAAAACATTGCAGGAGCAATTCCGTGATAGAATATTCTTTATAGGACCGGATTTCTGGAAGGGGAAAGAAAATCCTCTTTTCACAGAATACGATAACCTTTGTGCAGCGTGGAAGGAATATGCTGCTTCACACGATAATTTGTCTGTCAGAGTAGGCCGTTGGAATGTTCCGGGTGAACCGATTGTCATCCTGGTTGATTTCCAGCCTTTCTTCGCGCAGAAGAACGACATTTATACAGAAATGTGGAATCGTTATCAGGTTGATTCGTTGCATGCTTACGGCGACTACGATGAAGCTTCCATGTTTGCTTTTGCTGCTGGAAAAGTGGTTGAAAGTTTCTATCGCTACAATCTGACAGATACGGACAAGGTCGTTTTTCAGGCACACGAATGGATGACGGGCATGGGAGCTCTTTATTTGCAGGCAGCTGTACCCGAAATCGCAACTATTTTCACCACACATGCCACGTCGATTGGACGTTCCATTGCCGGTAATGGGAAACCTTTGTATGACTATCTTTTTGCATACAATGGAGATCAGATGGCTCAGGAACTGAATATGCAGTCCAAGCATTCCATCGAAAAGCAGACAGCTCACTATGTAGACTGCTTCACAACGGTGAGTGAAATTACCAATAATGAATGTAAGGAATTACTCGACAAACCTGCCGATGTCATTTTGGTCAATGGCTTTGAGGATGGATTCGTTCCGAAAGGATCCACGTATACAGGTAAGCGTAAGCGTGCTCGTGCTTTGAAGCTCCGCTTGGCCAGTTGCTTAGTCGGCGAGACTTTTTCTGACGAAGATACGCTTATCATTTCTACCAGTGGTCGCTACGAGTTTAAAAACAAGGGTATCAATGTCTTTTTGGAGGCCCTGAACCGTTTGAACCGCGATAAAAACCTGAAGAAAAAAGTGCTGGCTTTTGTCAATGTACCCAGTTGGGTGGGAGAGCCTCGTGAGGAACTGCAGCAGCGAATGAAAAGTAAGGAAACTTTCGATACGCCTTTGCAATGTCCTTTCATTACCCACTGGCTTCATAATATGACTCACGACCAGGTACTTGACATGCTGAAATATCTGGGTATGGGCAACCGCCCCGAGGATAAGGTGAAGGTTATCTTCGTTCCTTGTTACTTGGATGGTAAGGATGGTATCCTTAACAAGCTCTACTACGATCTCGTGTTGGGTAGCGACCTTAGTGTCTATCCTTCCTATTACGAACCTTGGGGATATACTCCGTTGGAGAGCATCGCTTTCCATGTACCTACTATTACGACAGATTTGGCCGGCTTTGGCCTCTGGATCAAGAGTCTGAAGAATGTCCATGGCATCGACGATGGTGTGGAAGTGCTTCACCGTTCGGACTACAACTATTCTGAAGTGGCTGACGGCATCAAGGATACTATCACTGCTTTCTCGGCCAAGACTCCTGCCGAAGTTCGTGAGATCCGCAAGCGGGCTGCTGCCGTGTCCGAACTGGCATTGTGGAAGCATTTTATCACGCACTATTACGAAGCCTACGATTTTGCTTTGCGTCGTGCAAAAGAGCGTCTGTTGAACCTGTAAACTGAATTGAATAGAAATTATTAATCAAACTTATCATATACAATGAAGATTAAAGTTAGTAATGTAAACACTCCGAACTGGAAAGATGTGAATGTAAAGTCGCACATTCCGGCTGAGTTGGAGAAATTGTCTGAATTGGCACGCAACATCTGGTGGTCTTGGAATTATGAGGCTACCGAACTGTTCAGAGACCTTGACCCTGCTTTGTGGAAAGAGGTAGGACAGAATCCCGTGCTTTTGTTGGAACGTATGAGCTATGCTAAACTTGAAGCGCTTGCGAATGATAAGGTTATCCTGCGCAGAATGGATGATGTATACTCTAAGTTCCGTACATATATGGATGTGGAGCCCGACAAGAAGCGTCCCTCCGTGGCCTATTTCAGTATGGAATATGGTTTGAATCACGTTCTGAAAATATATTCTGGTGGTCTGGGCGTATTGGCCGGCGATTACCTGAAGGAAGCTTCGGACAGCAATGTTGACTTGTGTGCGGTAGGTTTCCTCTATCGTTACGGTTACTTCACGCAAACTCTGTCGATGGATGGTCAGCAAATTGCCAATTACGAAGCTCAGAACTTCGGCCAGTTGCCTATCGACCGTGTACTCGACGAGAACGGCAATCAGGTGATCGTGGATGTTCCCTATCTGGACTACTATGTACATGCTTATATATGGAGAGTCAATGTAGGCCGTATCTCTCTCTATTTGCTCGATACGGATAATGAGCTGAACAGCGAGTTTGACCGTTCTATTACCCATGTTCTTTACGGTGGTGACTGGGAAAACCGTCTGAAGCAGGAGATTCTGCTCGGTATCGGTGGTATGTTGACTCTGAAGAAACTGGGCATCAAGAAAGATGTTTATCACTGCAACGAAGGACACGCAGCCCTCATCAACGTACAGCGTATCTGCGATTACGTAGCTGAAGGCCTTACTTACGATCAGGCCATTGAACTGGTTCGTGCCTCTTCACTTTATACTGTACACACTCCTGTACCTGCCGGTCACGACTACTTCGACGAAGGTCTTTTCGGTAAATACATGGGCGGTTATCCTTCTCGTATGGGTATTTCCTGGGATGATCTGATGGACTTGGGTCGTAACAATCCGGGTGACAAGGGCGAACGCTTCTGTATGTCAGTGTTTGCTTGCAACACATCTCAGGAAGTCAACGGTGTAAGCTGGCTGCACGGTAAAGTATCTCAGGAAATGTTCTCCAGTATTTGGAAGGGTTATTTCCCTGAAGAAAACCACGTAGGCTACGTTACCAATGGTGTACACTTCCCTACTTGGAGCGCTACCGAGTGGAAACAGCTTTATGCTCAGTATTTCGATGAGAACTTCTGGTATGACCAGTCAAACGAGAAGATTTGGAAGGCTATCTACGATGTGCCCGATGAAGTGATTTGGAAGACTCGCATGGCGTTGAAGAACAAACTTATCGACTATGTACGCAAGCAGTATCGTGAGACTTGGTTGAAGAATCAGGGTGATCCTTCTCGCATTGTGTCTTTGCTCGACAAGATCAATCCTAATGCACTGCTTATCGGTTTCGGTCGTCGTTTTGCTACTTACAAGCGTGCCCACCTGCTGTTCACCGACCTCGATCGTCTGTCCAAGATCGTGAACAACCCCGACTATCCGGTACAGTTCCTCTTCACCGGTAAGGCTCACCCGCACGATGGTGCCGGTCAGGGACTTATCAAGAAGATCATTGAGATCTCACGTCGTCCCGAGTTCCTCGGCAAGATTATCTTCCTCGAGAATTACGACATGCAGCTCGCGCGCCGTCTTGTTTCCGGTGTAGATATCTGGTTGAATACGCCGACCCGTCCGCTCGAAGCTTCCGGTACGTCTGGTGAAAAAGCTTTGATGAACGGTGTTGTCAACTTCTCCGTACTCGACGGCTGGTGGCTCGAAGGTTACCGTGAAGGTGCCGGTTGGGCTTTGACTGAGAAACGTACTTACCAGAATCAGGAACATCAGGATCAGCTTGATGCTGCTACTATCTATAGCATCCTCGAGACCGAAATCCTGCCGCTCTACTATGCACGCAACAAGAAGGGCTATTCCGAAGGCTGGATCAAGACGATCAAGAATTCTATCGCCCAGATTGCTCCTCACTATACGATGAAGCGTCAGCTCGACGACTACTTCGAGAAGTTCTACAACAAGGAAGCCAAGCGTTTCCATCTGTTGGCTGCCAACAACTACGCCAAGGCCAAAGAAATTGCCGCTTGGAAGGAACAGGTAGTTGAAAAGTGGGATAGTATCGAAATCGTATCCTGTGAGAAGACCGAAGAGCTTGTTAAGGGTTCTATCGAGAGCGGTAAGGAATATACCATTACTTACGTTATCGACGAGAAAGGTCTGAACGATGCCATCGGACTCGAACTGGTGACTACTTACACTTCTGCCGACGGTAAGCAGCATGTTTACTCTGTCGAGCCGTTCGAAGTAGTGAAGAAAGAGGGTAACCTCTATACTTTCCAGGCTAAGCACAAGCTGGAAAATGCCGGTAGCTTTAAAGTTTCCTACCGTATGTTCCCCAAGAATTCCGACTTGCCCCATCGTCAGGACTTCTGCTACGTGCGTTGGTTCGTGTAATAAGGTTTTGTCTTATTCATTATTATATAAAAGAGAGTGTACTCTGTGGTGCACTCTCTTTTTTTATGTCTTTCATCTGGCTTATTAAATGGTTGCAAACTCCTATGCTGATTCATAGGAAATGCTGATTTTTTTATATTCTTTCAGTTTTTGTCGTTGTTTGTTTTTTTAAAATATTTCTTTAGGCAAATTTGTCGTGTAATGTCTGTTCTGAAATGCCTATCTGTGATACCTTGATTTCTTTCTGTTTCTTTGTTAATGCCTTTCATCTTTTATTTCGTGGAAAAATAATGTGACTTCTCGTAAAGTCCCTCTTTATGCCCGTAAAGTGCCTCTTTATGCTCGTAAAGTGCCACTTTGTGAGTGTAAAGAGCCTATTGGCGTTTGGTAAATCCTTATTTTAGTAGTATGAAAAAATTATAAATATGATGATTCTGATTTGGTATAATTATTTTTTGCATATATTCAATATTCTCAAAAAATATTGTATCTTTGCCAATGAAATATTATTGATTGTTTGATGTAAATATATCTATTTTTTACTAGTTGTTACATTGAATTTTGATAATAAAGATATGATGATAATATGGCTTAAAAGTAGAATAAGATATATTAGATGGGTGAAAAAAGTGCTTATTCAGTTTTTGCTATTAAGGTGTGGATAGTGTTTTGAAGAATAGAAAGTTTGTATTTGTGGCTTTTTGTTGGTTGAAATTTGATATAATTAAAACTTTCTATTGCTGGTGGAAATGCTTCTAAAGGTGTAGATGATGGTATAAATATGGTATATATATATATCGATTGTTGGTTTGGAAGCAAAGTGTGGTGCTTGTAAATGATGCGAAGGAATTTTTGCAAGATATTAGTAAGATTGGCGCGGGTAATTCTAACTAAAGGATAGTCCGCTCGATTTAAATTTGCTGAGGATTTCATTCATGGATATAATAAAATATAAAATGGATTTATGAAGAAATATGCTTTAGTAACAGGTGGCTCCAGAGGATTGGGACGCGCAATTTGTCAGATGTTTGCGCAAAGGAATATCCCAGTGCTTATCAATTATCAAACGAATCAGCAAGCAGCTGAAGAAGTTCGTGATTCGATTATTGCTTGTGGAGGAGAGGCTGATTTGTTACAATTCAATGTTGGTAATGAAGAAGAGGTGAGCAGGGCTCTTGATGCATGGGAACAGGCTCATCCTGATGACTATATTGCGTACCTTGTCAACAATGCCGGTATTCGTCGAGACAACGTATTGTTTATGATGCCTGAGCAAGATTGGCACGATGTAATAAATACCTCTTTGAACGGCTTTTATTACGTTACGCGTAAATTGTTGCCTAAAATGATGATGCGTAAACATGGTGGCCGCATTGTGAATATGGCTTCTCTTTCCGGTATAAAGGGAATGCCTGGGCAAACTAATTATAGTGCGGCTAAGGCTGCTTTAATTGGTGCAACAAAAGCTTTAGCACAAGAAGTCGCTTCAAGAAATGTAACAGTGAATGCTGTGGCACCGGGATTTATTGAAACAGATATGACAAAAGATCTCCCTCAAGAGCAGTTGAAAGATCTTGTGCCCATGAAACGTTTTGGTAAACCGGCAGAAGTTGCTGCTCTTGTAGGTTTTATTTGTTCGGAAGAGGCCAGTTATATTACAGGCGAGGTGATTTCAATAAATGGAGGACTATATACATAATTAATACATATGTCAAGAAGAGTAGTTATTACTGGCATGGGCATTTGGTCATGCATAGGAACAAGTATTGAAGCAGTAAAAGAATCTTTATATCAAGGAAAATCAGGGATTGGTCTGGATCCTCAAAGATTGGAATATGGTTATCGGTCTGGTCTGAAAGGGATTGTTGAGAAGCCTGTTTTGACAAAGAAAGATTTGGATAGACATATACGTGCGGGATTGTCCGAAGAAGCAGAATACGCCTTTATGGCAAGTCGCCAGGCTTTTAAGCAGGCAGGCATCGATGACCAATATTTATTGAATAATGAAGTTGGTTGTATTTTTGGAAACGATTCTTCTGCAAAGCCTGTTGTTGAGTCGGCTAAAATCATGGAGGAAAAACATGATACCGCAATGTTAGGCTATGGGTTGATTTTTCAATCCATGAATTCTACCGTTAATATGAATTTGAGTACAATATTTCATCTTCGCGGTGTGAATTTTACAATAAGTGCAGCATGTGCTAGTGGAAGTCATTCTATAGGTTTGGGATATATGCTGATAAAGCAAGGACTTCAAGATATGGTGTTGTGTGGAGGCGCACAAGAAACGAATTATTATTCAATGGCTTCTTTTGACGCTTTGTCTGCTTTCTCAGTGCGGATGGATAGTCCTACGGAAGCTTCTCGTCCATTTGATCGTGATCGTGATGGCTTGATTCCTAGTGGAGGTGCAGCGGCTTTGGTTCTTGAAGATTATGATCATGCATTGGCTCGTGGAGCAAATATATTATGTGAAGTAGTGGGGTATGGATTTTCCAGCAATGGCGGTGGCATTTCACAGCCTAGTGATGATGGATGTGCGATTGCCATGAGTCGGGCGATGAGTGATGCTGGCGTAGGTCCTGATGATATTGATTATATCAATGCGCATGCGACATCAACTCTGCAAGGGGATATGTATGAAGCAAAAGCTCTGACACGTCTGTTTGATGGAAAGCATGCTCTGATTTCGAGTACAAAATCAATGACAGGCCATGAATGCTGGATGGCGGGTGCGAGTGAAATCGTTTATTCCATTATTATGATGCAAAATAATTTTGTGGCACCTAATATTAATTTGCAAACTCCTGATGAACACGCAGCATCGCTTAATCTTGTTAGGAATACGGTTGATGTGGAAATTAATACGGTGTTATCAAATTCTTTCGGTTTCGGGGGAACTAATAGTGCATTGGTAATTAAAAAAATATAAGGACATGAAAGAGAGAGTTTTTATTGTTGTTTTGATGGCATTAATGTCGATGCCGATAATGGCTCGCGATGCTATAAAGGTTGTTAATGGCGATTTGTCTGTATTCAATAATCCGAGCATTGTTGCTACAGTAAAATTTGATTATACTGATTTGCAGATAGAAGGAAAGCCTTACATGGAACATTTGAAATCACGGGGTAGTGATTTTGTGAGAGACTGGCCTTCGGAATCACAGACTAGTGAGAATTATTTTGTGAAGTGCTGGAATCATGATAATGAGGATGGTATGCAGCTGACCACTGCTAGTGGTAAAGAATATACGATGGTGTTTGTGGTAACAGAAATGGATATGGGTAGCGGTGCCGCTTCCATGTTGGTAGGCTTTGGCGCTGGTGGTGCGAAGATGTCTGGCATGATGTACATTCTGAAAGGGAACAGTGACGTACCAGTATTAACAGTTAGCATTGATGGACAAAGCGGTAGGAGTGGCATGACTGAAATAGCCCGTCGTGTTGATCTTTATGGTGAATTGGCGGAGGACATGGTAGAAAAATTGCAAAAAACGAAGCAATCGAAAGTGCCGGCATCAACTGAAGCTGTAGTAATACCTTCGAAAGGAGGAAAAAGTACAACTAAGGCATCAGCATCGTCTTCAAAATCTGTTTCAAAAGTTGAAGCAAAGAAGAGTGAAACCAGCAACGGGAAACAAAAGAAGGCTGTTAGCGCATCCAAAAAAAATGCAGCAGTGTCAAAAAGCAGTAATGCTCGTCTCAAAATATTGAAAGAAGCTAAAGGCGAAATAATACCTCGCAGAAGAAAACCGATCTTGGGAGATTTTGAGTTGTTTGAGAAGGAAGACAAGATTGGACTCTATTTTGATTTTTCGGCTGCTCAGATTATGGAACGCTCAGAAGAAGAATTTATTAGCTATATGTCGTCGCCTGCCAGTGGAAAAGATCGTGATCCTCAGTTCTCTGAAACATGGGAAAATACGATAAAGCCAGAGTTGGAATCTCTATTCTGCGAGATTGTAAACAGCGAATTGCGGGAAGAAGATTGCGGCATACGATTTGTTTCGGATATAAATTGTGATTATGTACTTAAGGTAGAAGTTTTGGAATTGGATGATGACGCGAATAATATCATTAATTTCTTGTTTGTCAATATGCAGACAGGGAATGTTGACGCTCAAATCAAGTGTGAATCAAAAGGTGGCCGTATGGGGCGCTATGTAGGACTTCTGAATCAAGGATTTGAGAGTGCTGGAGAAAATTTTGCAGAGATGTTTTTAGACCAGATAGATTAATGAATTGTTAATTTAAATGATGTTATTATGAAAAAAGTTATTTTAGCTTCGTTGTTGTGCTTTTTCTCTTTATTATCGCAAGCACAGATCGTGGAGAATTTAGAGTATCCCAGTTTCCACTTTGGTATTAGAGGTGCCTATACATCCAATAAAGCCTTTTTTAGCGGAGATGGAACTTCCGATTCTAAAATCTTTGGTTCTTTAGGTTTGGCAATGGATTTTCGTATTGCTTCTATTCCACTTTATTTGGAGACCGGTTGGTATTATATGAATAAAGGATGGGAGGGTTCTGAAGATTGTGATTATGATGGAGGATATGATACAGATAACCATTCAGTTATAATGCCTATGTTGGCAAGCTATCATTTGTATTTGACAGATAATATGTCTATTCAACCCTTTGCAGGTCCTTATATCGGCTATGGAGTTGATGCAGAACGTTTTGATTATGGACTTCGTACTGGTATAGGATGGAATTTGGGTCGTCTTTATGTAAATACAGGATATGATTTCGGATTTGAAAGAGAAGGTTATAGAACTGGAACATACTTCTGCACGGTTGGATTTAATTTTTGTGGAGGTTATTGATATTTTGATATAATTTAAGTAGTTCATATAGAATAAGGAAATAGTGAGAAAAAGGCTCCTAAAAGCCTTATTCTATATGATTTTTGTTATTTAATTGAAAGTTATGAAGTTATTTCCCGATTTGGAGAAACTGTATACTCGAGAACGCTTTACGGCGCGTGAAGCTCAAGATAGGGCAGAGTTTATAGCGTGGGGACCTATTGTGTTTCAGGTGTCACGTCTGATGATAAAGTTCGGTATATTGGAAATGCTTCGAGAATCGGACGAAGGAATGACACGTGAAGAAATCTGTCAAGCAACAGGTTTGTCTGATTATGCTGTGAAATGTATGACTGAAGCTTCGTTGTGCATAGGAACGATACTTGTTGATACAGAAACTGATCGCTTTACTTTGTCTAAGACTGGTTGGTTTTTATTAAATGATCATGCCACGAGGGTAAATGTCGATTTTAATCATGATGTGAATTATGAAGGCTGGTTCCGTTTGGAAGAGTCGTTCAAGGAAAACAGACCTGTAGGACTTGAACATTTTGGTAATTGGCCAACTGTTTATGAGGGTTTGTCGGAATTGCCGTCACAAGTTCAGAAGTCGTGGTTCGGCTTTGATCATTTTTATAGCGATTCATCTTTCCCGGAAGCATTAGAAATAATCTTTAAAAAGCATAACACCCGCTCTTTGTATGATGTTGGTGGAAATACGGGTAAATGGGCATTGCAATGTGTGAATTATGACAAGGATGTTGAAGTGACCATTTTGGATCTTCCTCAACAAATTCAGATGATGGAGGAAAATGTGAAAGGAAAGGATGGATGCGAACGAATAAAAGGGTTCGGTATAGATCTTCTTGACAAAAATCGTAATTTTCCACAACGTGAAGGGGGGATCGATGCAATATGGATGTCGCAGTTCTTGGATTGCTTTTCGATGGATGAGATTGTGAGCATCCTTACGAGAGCCAAAAGTGCCATGACTGATTCGACCCGGCTTTATATAATGGAAACCTTATGGGATAGACAGAGATTTGGTACAGCAGCTTTCTGCCTTACAATGACTTCGTTATATTTTACTGCTATAGCCAATGGTAATAGTAAAATGTATAATACGGAAGATATGGAGAAATGCATTCATGATGCAGGACTCACTATAGAGCAAATCTATGACGGACTCGGACAAGGACATAGTATAATTGTTTGTAAATTAATAAATTAATTAAAATGGAAAGAAGCGAAATTGAAGAAAAAGTGAGAAATTTTCTTATTGAGGATTTGGAAATTGATGAAGACAAGATTGCAGATGATGCCCGTTTAAAGGATGATATGGGGATTGATAGTTTGGACTTTGTTGATATCGTAGTGATAGTGGAGAAGACTTTTGGCTTTAAAATAAAGCCCGAAGAAATGCAAGGTGTGCAAACATTGCGTCAGTTTTGTGATTATATTGAGAGCAAGGTAGCGTAATTTATATATAAGCAAGGGGCTGGAATATTGGAAGGACTAAATCATAAGGATTGGAAAGGCGTCACAGGAGGAACACCATGGATGCAACGTATGCTTGTTGCATGGTTTCGTTTTTCACCACTTATTATACCATATTTCTGTATGGCGTGGGTTGTGCCTTTCTATATGATATTTAATCATAATGGTTATTTAGCAATCTATCGCTATTTTCGTAATCGTCATGGTTATGGCAGGTTGAAAGCCTTTATATACGTATATATTAATCATTTTCGATTTGGGCAAATTATCATTGACCGTTTTACCATGTATGCTGGAAAGCATTTTGAAATGGAGATTGAGGGACAAGATATGTTTGACGAATTGGATAATTCAGACGATGGCTTCATTCTGCTCAGTTCCCATGTCGGTAATTATGAATTGGCGGGATATTCATTGAAACCACAAAAAAAATCATTCAATGTGTTAGTGTTTGCCGGTGAAACTAAACAAGTTATGAATGGAAGACATTCAATGTTTGCAGGTAAACGTATACAAATGATACCTATATCAGAGGACATGTCACATATTTTTCTGATAAATAACGCATTGTCTGAGAGAAATATTGTTAGTATTCCAGGGGATAGAGTATTTGGATCTCCTCGCTCTGTGAAATGTAATTTTATGGGAGGAGAAGCCTCTTTCCCATTGGGCCCTTTTGCTATGGCTACTCAACGTGGTATAAATATGCTGGCCGTATTTGTCATGAAAAAGAGTATTCATAAATATTGTATTTATGTAAAAAGAATATCCGTGCCAGCTGACGTTGATAGAAAGATGAAAGCGCACGCTTTAGCTCAGGTTTATGCAGACGAACTGGAGATGATGATGCGAAAATATCCTGCGCAATGGTTTAACTATTTTGACTTTTGGAAGCAATGAGTTGTAGTGATATAAGCAGTGTAAATATATTGGATTTAATACCGCAACGACCTCCATTTATTATGATTGATTGTTTGACGCATTTTGATCCGGTTATAACATCTTCTAGGTTTACGGTGCGTGACAACAATCTTTTCTTTAGTGAAGGTCGTCTATTGGCTTCGGGATTAATTGAAAATATAGCTCAAACATGTGCAGCGCGCATTGGCTACATTAATAGGTTGAGTAATGAAGTTATAAAATTAGGTTTTATTGGGGCTGTTCGTAATTTGAAGATCTATAAAACCCCACTTGCTGGTGATACCATATATACAACAATTACGGTAAAGGAAGAGGTCTTCCAAATGACTTTGGTAGATGCAGTTGTGAAATTAAACGATGAAACGATTGCGGAAGCTGAGATGAAGATTGCTTTGAGTGATATTGAATCTTAAAGATATGGATTGTAAAAGATTAGAGGATATGAATGAATTGACTGCAGAGTTGGAATTTGATGTTCGTTTTAGTGAAGTTGATTCGATGAACGTAGTATGGCATGGATCATATCCACTATATTTTGAAGATGCGCGTGAAGCCTTTGGCAAAAAATACGATTTTGGATATTTGCTTATTTTTGGAAATGGTTATTATGCTCCATTAGTAGACTTGGAGTTTCATTATCGAAAACCGATAGTCTATGGTATGCATCCAAAGATTAAAATAACTTATCGACCTACAGATGCAGCCAAAATAATTTTTGATTATGAAATACGGGATACTTTAGATGGGAGTTTACTTGCATCGGGGCGTTCTACGCAAGTCTTTATGGATAAGCAGTATCAATTGGTATTATATAATCCTCCTTTTTACGAAGAATGGAAGCAAAAATGGTTGTCAAAGTAGCAGATAGTATTCTTTCTCCTTTAGGACTTGGTTCCACAGAAAATTATAATGCTGTGAAATCAGGTCGTAGTGCTTTGAAGAGATATGAGGGTAAGTGGGGATTAGCAGAACCTTTTGTTGCCTCATGTTTTGATGAAGATGTGCTGGCTGATATATTTGATCGATCAGGTTTGGGAGAGGACTATACTCGTTTTGAGAAAATGGCAATAGTTGCTACGGCTCATGCTTTGGGACAAAAAGCAATTGATGTTTCCGGTTGTGATACGAAGTTTATTATTGCTTCAACCAAGGGGAATGTACATTTGCTTGCTGATACTCAAAAGAAGCATACTGATGATGATAGTTTATCTTTATTGACTGCAGCTCGTAAGATTGCAAAGTGGTTTGGAAATAGTACTACTCCTCTTGTGATAAGCAATGCTTGTGTTTCAGGTCTTTATGCCCAAATAGAGGCGATGAGAATTTTACAGGCAGGCAGAGCTGAGACTGTTGTTGTGATAGCTGCAGACATGTTGTCTCCTTTTATTGTTAGCGGTTTTCAGGCTTTTAAATCTGTCAGTGATGAGTGTTGCAGGCCTTTTGATTGTGAGCGTCTAGGATTAAACCTGGGAGAGGCTGCAGCCTGCGTGGTTTTTCAGAACAAATCCAAGAGTGAAGTAGGAGAATCTGATTGGGTAGCGGTGTCGAGTGCCGTATTTAATGATGCGTATCATATTTCACATCCTTCTAAAAGCGCAGAAGGCAGTTATCGGGCATTGACTAAGGTAATGGAAGGAATCGATCCGGAGCTGATTTCCATGGTGAATCTGCATGGAACGGCAACGATGTTCAATGATGAGATGGAGGCTGTGGCACTAGAACGTGCAGGTTTGTCGAATATACCTGTTAACTCATTGAAAGGTTATTTTGGGCATACTTTAGGTGCAGCAGGATTGTTAGAAACTTTGGTGACAATGTCTGCTTTGGAAGATGGTATTGTTTTGGGAACCAGGGGATTTTCTGAACTTGGTGTAAGTCGTAAAATAAATATTTCTGCGGAAAACCGAAAAGCTGTAGGGAAAAGGTTTATAAAATTGATTTCAGGATTTGGTGGCTGTAATGCTGCAATGATGTATGAAATGATAGGATGATGAGAAAAACGCATGAAGTTATAATTAGCCCTATGGGGATAGAAGTAGATAGTCAGAAATTAGAACTGTCTAATACAGGCATTAAACTTCTGAAAGAAGTGTATTGCACTGCTATAGGGAATTATCCTAAATTTTATAAGATGGATATTTTATCTCAATTGGGGTTTGTTGCATCAGAACTGCTTCTTATGGCTGAGGGGAAAGAGAGATTTGTGGCCTGTGATGACCGTGCAATTATTTTGTTCGGGCGTAATTCATCAATTTGTGCAGATATTGATTATCAGGAAACTATTTCTAATGTAGAGGAGTTTTTCCCTAGTCCGTCCTTATTTGTTTACACGTTGCCCAATATTGTGACAGGGGAAATAGCTCTTAGAAATAAGTATTACGGTGAGACTTCTTATATGCTTGTCGATAACATAATGTTGGCGGAAGAGCAGATTGAGATAATTTTGCAAACATCTGTGCATCTGAAGAGTGCTTTATGTGGTTGGATTGATGCAAAAAGTGATGATGATTTTGAAGCGAAGATTTGGATTGTAGAGAAATGAATATATAACTTAAATAATAAATAATTATTGATTATGGAAGAATTGGTTTTGAAACTGAAAAAAGAAATTATTGAAGTTCTTAATTTGGAAGAAGTTAAGCCTGAGGATATTGATAATGATGCTCCTCTTTTTGGCGACGGACTTGGTCTGGATTCCATCGATGCATTGGAGCTGATTGTTCTTATCGAGAAAAACTATGGCATTAAGCTTAAAGATCCTGCAAAAGGAAAGGAAATTTTTAAGTCTATTAATGTGATGGCTGATTATATTGCAAAGAACCGTACAAAGTAAGAATGGACGAACCAATCTACATCACGGGAGCGGGTATTATATCTGCAATTGGGAACGATAAGCAGGAAGTCTTGTGTTCACTACAAAATAAATGTAGCGGGATAGGAACTATGCGCTATTTGCAGAGTGAACACACAGAACTGCCTGTTGGCGAGGTGAAGCTTAGTGACGACCAAATGCGTAAAAAACTATCATTGGGTAGTAATATTCCGGCCAATCGTACTTCTCTCATGGGGACTATTGCCATGAAAGAAGCTTTATCCGATGCAGGTCTTTTATCTCCCGATACAAATCTTTTGGCTGATGCATCAAATCTTTTGCTATTGTCCGGTACAACGGTCGGAGGCATGGACTATACAGAGCGTTGTTTCTTAGATTTGCAACGGAGTGATGAGAACTTGCAGATACTTGCAACTCATGATTGTGGGTCGACTACATTACTGCAGGCTGATTATTTTGGCATTCCCCATGATAATGTAATGACTATTTCTACAGCCTGTTCATCGGCTGCGAATGCGATGATTGTGGGTGCAAATCTTATAAAGACAGGTAAGGCAGATATTGTTATAGCAGGTGGAAGTGAGGCTATTACAAAATTTCATTTAAATGGTTTTAATAGCCTGCTCATCCTGGATCATGACCAATGCCGCCCATTCGATGCTACACGTGTTGGCTTAAATCTTGGGGAAGGTGCAGCATATCTGATTTTGGAAAGTGCCCGGTCTGTTTGCAGACGTGGTGTTACACCTATCGGTGAACTTTTAGGGTATGGTAACGCTTGTGATGCATTTCATCAGACAGCATCATCACCCAATGGAGAAGGAGCGTATCTTGCCATGGCTGAAGCGCTGAAGATGGCAGGTTTGACAGCCGATGATATTCAGTATGTGAATGCTCATGGAACGGGAACACCAAACAATGATGTGTCGGAGAGTGTTGCATTAACACGTATATTTAATGATCGGTTGCCACTGGTTTCGAGTACGAAATCGTTTACAGGACACACCACGAGTGCTTCAGGAGCTGTAGAAGCGGTGATCTGTTTGCTGGCTTTAAATCATCAGTTCGTTCCCGGAAATTTAGGGTGGAAGCATCAGATGCCAGATGGGATCACGCCTACTCTTGGAGAAAGCCATTATGAGCTTACCAATGTAATGTGCAATAGCTTTGGATTTGGAGGAAATGATTCCTCTATAATCTTGACGCGTTATTGCGGCAATTTAGCCCCTGCATGTGAACGAAAGTTGCGACCTGTATATATTCGTGCTGTTTGTAAATATACCCCTGATGGTGTATTGGAAGATCTGCGTAACTTTATTTCTCCAATAGAAGCACGTAGAATGTGCCGTTTGCTTAAAACAGCATTGGTTACATCCATGTCTGTGCTTCGAGATGCAGAAATAGAAACGCCTGATGGTATTTTTATCGGTACAAAATTTGGAATGCTTAGCAATAGTGAGAAGTTTCTACAGCAAATGTGTGCTGAGGGTGAAAATTCATTAGGCCCCACTTTGTTTATGCAGAGCACTCATAATACGATTGCGGGCATGCTGGCTTTGCGCACAAAATGTCATGGGTATAACATTACTTATACACAGGGGGATAAATCGCTTTCTTGTTCATTGCGTGATGCTGCTATGCAGATTGCTCTTGGCAATATCGACAATGCACTTGTCGGTTGTCATGATGAATCAACGCCCTTGTTTAGTGATATGTTTAAGCGTCTTACCGGGGAGTATATTGTGCCGGGCGAATATTCGACAAGCATAGTGCTTACTTCTTCAGCAGATGGTGCAATTGAAGAATTTAAAGATTTCTAAATGTTAGTGGAATGTTTAATTTGATAGGATTAGCTGTTTTACAAAGTGCATTGCTTGCGATAGGGCAGGTCCTGTTGAAATTTGGGCTTGCCAGGATGCTTCCATTTGATTGGAGTTTTGCATTTTGGCGTTCTGTGTTTTGGAATTGGCAATTTGCATTCTGTGGCGTTTGCTTTGGATTGAGCAGTTTATTATGGATGTACATAATAAAAAAATATCCTTTAAGCATGGCCTATCCAATGATATCTTTAAGTTACGTTTTTGGACTTATTGCAGCTGTTGTCTTTTTCCACGAACAGGTCGGATTGAGCAAATGGTTAGGTACCTTATTGATAATAACAGGATGTTGTATAATCGCGAAATGATATATTTAATAATATGAAAAGGCTGGTTTGGATTCTGGCGGCATTCGTTTATAGTTTATATGCGATGCCTCAAAAAGGAGTAGATGCAGTAGAACAATCTTCTATGATTCAAAAATTTGAGAAGGTTGCGGGGGAAGTACGATCTATGCAATGTTCTTTTCGACAAGTAAAGACATTGAATATGCTCAATGAAGAGCTCATTAGTACTGGTGTTATGTTTTATCACCAACCGGCACTTTTACGATGGCAGTATTTGAAACCTTATGAATATACATTCGTCATAAGCGATTCGCAGGTGATGATTAAGAATACAGATCGTCTGGATGTTATAGATATCAATCAAAGTAAGATCTTTAAGGAAATAACACAAATAATGGTAAACAGTGTAACCGGACGGTGTTTGACTGAAAAGAAAGATTTTGATGTGACGATGTACAACGATAAAGATGAATGGATTGCCGATTTACGTCCTTTAAAAAAAGAACTCAAATCGCTGTTTAAGACTATCAAGCTGCATATAAATCCTCAAAAGTGTATGATATCACAAGTAGAGCTGATAGAACAAACGGGTGATATGACACATATTTATTTGTATGATTATAAGATAAATGTGGATATCGATGAGAAAATGTTTACTGTTGATTAGCGTTTTATTCTTTTCTGTAGTTTGTCAGGCACAAGCATTGCAAGTCCAGTCTGTTCAATCTCAGAAATATAGCGTCAGCATTGATATGGACCGTGCTCATATAACGGGTATATGTGTGTTGCGTGATAAGGGTGATGAGGTTGTTGGTAGCTTGATAAATGAATTTGGAATTAAGGCATTCGATTTTGTTTATGATAAGAGAAAAGATAAGACAAAGTTGAAGAATGTTATAAAAATGCTGAATAAATGGTATATAAAAAAGGTTTTATGTACAGATTTGTCTGTCTTGTTTCGGGAAAAGAATAACTCCAAGCAACTTCGCAAACGCAGGTTGTCTTGCGAAGATGCAATCGTGGAATTGGAAAATATAAAATATAATATAACCTATAAATTTCAATCGATCAATGCTATTGAGTGACGGTTTTTTTTCTGTTGATGGTGTGAAATGTGAAAATGATTTGCTTACATTCTTGATAAGATTAAATCCTGATCACACAATTTTTAAAGCTCATTTTCCAGGTTCACCTATTTTGCCTGGAGTATGCCAGGTTCAGATTCTTACAGAATTGTTGGAACAGCATTTGGATAGAAAACTGTATCTTAGTGAAATAAAAAATCTAAAGTTTCTATCAGTGCTGAACCCGATGGAAAATACAACGCTTGAAGTTTCAATTCAAAAGTTGTCGATTAGTGAATGTAATTTGAAAGTGACAGCTCTTTTGTTAACATCGGAAAAGTTATTTGCTAAGATTTCGTTGACCTATATATATACGCCGATATAAAAATGCAAGTCAAGGAGCAAATGAAGAATTTAGGAATTTGTGTGATTGTACCAACATACAATAATTCCGGAACATTGCAGTCTGTTATTGATAGTTGTTTGGAATGGACTCCCTTTCTTGTGATTGTTAATGACGGGAGTACAGACAATACAGGCCACTTGTTATCCTTTTATGCTGATAATGAAGCTGTGGAAGTTGTAGGCTATAGTCAGAATAAAGGTAAAGGACATGCTCTGAGAGTAGGCTTTGCTTATGCTCGATCAAAGGGCTTTCGGTATGCAATCACTATTGATGCAGACGGACAACATTTTGCTTCAGATATTCCGGTTTTTGTAAAGGCTATTATGGATACCCCTGATGCACTTGTTATCGGGAGTCGCGATATAACTGCTAAAAACATGCCTGCGGGCAATACTTTTGCGAATAAGTTTTCCAATTTCTGGTTTAAGGTACAGACATGTAAGTCGCTTCCCGATACTCAGACTGGATATCGATTATACCCCCTTAAGCAGATGGGGACCATGTGGTGGGTTACCTCTCGTTATGAGGCTGAATTGGAGATGTTGGTTTTTGCCGCATGGCATGGCATTAAACTGGTACCGGTGTCCATCAATGTCTATTATCCTCCAGTTGGTGAACGGGTAAGCCATTTCAGGCCAGGAATGGATTTTTTTCGTATAAGTGTATTGAATACGGTATTGTGTGTGCTTGCCGTTTTATATGGGGGGCCTCGAATGCTAATAAGTAGGATTTTCTTTAAGAAATAATAGATATGATTCGGTTCTTTCTTCGGATATATGATAAAATGACTCGTCATCGTTGGGTGCCTGTCATGCTCTTATTGGTCTTGTTGACGCTAAGTTTGGTTTTTGCTTCTCAGATAAAGTATCAGGAGGATATATCTGCATTCCTTCCTGTTGATCCAGAAACTGAAGAGTATACAACTGTATATACAAAATTGGGAGGACAAGATCGAGTTGCGATAATATTCAGGGGCGATACGACTCAATTGATACCTGCAATGGACTACTATGAGGAGGTTCTTACAGCTTCCGATACGGTAGGAATGGTAAAAGATCTGTTGGTGACGGTCGATGAAGAACGCATGTTGGACGTTTTCAAGTATGTCTGGCAGATGTATCCTTTATTGCTTTCAGATAAAGACTTGTGTCATCTTGACAGCATGGTCACTTCCGAAGGGTTTGTCCAGAGACAAATGGAAGAGAACCGGCGTTTGCTGATGTTGCCTTTGGGGAGCATGCTGACCCAATCGTTACCTTTTGATCCGTTGCATTTGAGTGCTTTCGTGACAAAAGACTTGCAGAGCAATGAAGTGAGTGACCATTATAAAATTGTTGATGCACATATTTTCAGTAAGGATGGCAAGTGTGGAATAGCGTTGCTGTCCAGTCCCTATGGCATAAGCGAATCTAAACAGAACGAGAAGCTGGTTTCTTTGATAGATGAAGTTGCCAATAAAGTGATGGACCGTTATCCTGATATTAAAGTTTCGAGTATTGGTGCGCCGGTTATTGCAGTAGGCAACGCTTCTCAAATTAAGAACGATAGTTTATTGGCTGTCAGCTTGAGCGTCCTGTTGATATTTGCTGTCTTGTTTTACTCTTTCCGCCGTTGGAGTGATATTTTCTGGATAGGGATTTCCATAGTCTTTGGATGGCTGGTCGCATTGGGAGTCATATCTGTTTTTTACGACAATATATCCATTATTGTATTGGGCATCGGCTCGGTGATTATCGGCATTGCAGTAAACTATCCTCTTCATTTTTTAGATCATTTACGGCATGAAGTCAATTGTCGGAATGCATTAAAGGAAATGGTTACGCCGTTGCTTATAGGAAATGTGACGACGGTGAGTGCTTTCCTTTGTCTGGTTTTCATTGATGCGGATGCAATGCGGGATTTGGGCATATTCGGTTCGTTGATGCTGATAGCGACAATTGCCTTTGTATTGATAATTCTTCCGGCTCTTGTTTCCCGTCGGACAGAGGGTGGTAAGGTTTACTTCATCCTCCCTGACGTAAAGTTTAGGATGCCTCATGCATTCCGGAAATTGCTGTTGCCTGTGGTAATAGTGCTTACTATTATCTTGGGCTATCTTAGTTTGGGCACTTCCTTTGATTCCAATGTTCAGCATATCAACTATATGACGCCGGAACAACAGGAAAACTTGAAACTTTTATTTACCAGTGTCCAGTCGAATGATTCCCTTACAAGTGTTTTTGCTGTTTCGAAAGGTGAAAATCTGGATGAAGCCTTGCACGCCAACGAAAGATTACAAGCATTGATAGACGACGTTCCTCATGTTCATAAGGTTTATGGAATAAATGGTCTGGTTCCATCCTCCGAGAGGCTACACGATCGTATGGATAAATGGACAGCCTTTTGGGAATGTCATTCCGATGTTATCGATCATACCAAACAAGAGGCTGAACGGCTTGGATTTTCTTCTGTAGCTTTTTCTCCATTTTTTGATTTATGTGAAGGTAAAGTTCAAGACCTTGATAGTCAAAATCCATTATTGGATCTTATAGGACGTAACTATATTCTGCACAATGCAGACGGTAGTGTACGTATTGTGAATATCCTGCAAATAGAAAAGAACCAGGTAGACGCTGTCAAACAATTGCTGAGAACGGACATAGAAGAAAAATCGATGGATGCATTTGTGTTTGACAGCACGGATGTAAGCAGTAGTTTGGTAACTGTCCTTTCCGATTCGTTCAACTACATTGGGTTTGTGTGCGGATTTGTCGTATTCGCTTTCTTATGGTTGTCTTTTGGCCGGTTGGAATTGAGTATTATCTCGTTTTTACCCTTGGCTGTAAGTTGGCTGTGGATATTGGGCTTTATGGATATATTCAGCATACAGTTCAATATCGTAAACATTATTCTTGCCACCTTCATTTTCGGTCAGGGAGATGATTATTCGATATTTATTACAGAAGGGTTGACCTACGAATATGCATATGGGAGAGCTCGTTTAAAATCCTATAAAAACAGTGTGATGCTTTCTGCCGTACTGATGTTTATTGGTATTGGTACTTTGATTTTGGCTCAGCATCCTGCATTGCGCAGTTTGGCGGAGGTCGCCATTATAGGCATGGTAACGGTAGTGCTTATGACGTTCTATCTGCCTCCCCTTGTTTTCAGATGGTTGACGACTAAACGTGGCGTCTTCCGTGAAATCCCGATAACCATTGACAGGCTTTTATGCTCCATTTGGGCTATGTCTTTCTTCCTGGTGTTTAGTCTGCTGGTGTTTGAGCCTTATGCGTTGTTCCAGCGTTATGTTTTGTACCGTTCCAAACGTTGTCGGGAGTTTTTCCATAAAGTGTTGCAGGCTATTTCCCGTTACGTGATATATCGTGTGCCAGGTGTTAAATTCCAGTATATAAATGAGGTGAAGGAGACTTTTGACAAGCCGGCCGTTATTATATGCAATCATCAGTCTCATCTGGATGTCATGTGCCTGCTCATGATGTCTCCCAAGATAGTCATTCTTACCAATGATTGGGTTTGGCATAATCCGTTTTATGGCGCTATCATCCGTGCAGCGGAGTTCTACCCGATTTCCGATGGTGTAGATAAGAATTTGCCCCGGTTGGCCGATTTGGTCAGTCGCGGATATTCAGTCGTGGTTTTCCCGGAAGGGACTCGCGAAACCGGGCATGAGATAATGCGTTTCCACAAGGGGGCTTTCTTCTTGGCAAAGACGTTGAAAGTAGACATCTTACCCGTTATGCTACATGGACTTTCAGATGTTCTGCCCAAGCGCGATTTCATGCTTCGCCGTGGCAAGATAACTGTCGAAGTCCATAAGCGGATGACGTTTGACGAAATGGCGGGTTACGACGATCGTGCTTTAAGGACTCATTGGTACAACTGGTATGTCGAACATTATCGTGCAATGAGAAACAAGTGTGAAGATGTAGAATATTGTCTTCCTTTGGTAAAATATAAATATGTGTATAAGGGAGTTGATGTTGAGCACCGTTGCAAGCGGATGTTGAAGACTGTTGCAGACAATCCGACCATCATCCGGCAATATGTAGCTGGTGATAAGACAATTGTGATACCGGATAGCGGTCAGGGTGAAATTGCGTGGATAGCTGCGCTTACCCATCCGGATCATGAAGTATACGCATATGAACCCGATGAAGATTTGCATGCAATAGCGATAAATACCTATGGCATACCTTCTAATTTGCATTTCATTAATCAGCAATATATAGCAAAGGGATGAACGGGAAAGATGTGATCATAATAGGAAGCGGATTGGGTGGACTTTCGTCTGGCGTTTTTCTTGCGAAAGCGGGTTACCGTGTTGTCGTATTGGAGCAATCTACCCAAATAGGAGGTTGCTTGCAGTGCTTTAAGCGGAAAGGCGTAAAGTTCGAAACCGGAATGCATTTCATTGGGAGTGCTGACAAGGGGCAGATTCTCTATAAACTGATGCGAAATCTGGAGATTGAGGATAAGGTTCAGTTGTCCCGGCTCGATCCCGACGGTTATGATGTCATATCCCTTTGCGGAAAGAAGTATAAGTTTGCCAATGGAAGGGAAGCTTTCATTAAGCAGATGGCGGACTATTTTCCTGACCAACAAACGAATCTGGAGCGCTATTGGGATCTGATTGAAAATGTAGCCAATTCCTCGTCTGTACATACGCTCAGGCTGGAAGAAGATAATACCGTCACCAATCTGGAGTACCAGATGCGCTCTATGGATGAAGTGATAGACAGCGTGATAACAGATCCGTTGTTGGCCAAGGTCCTGGCGGGTAATTTGCCTCTTTATGGTGCTGAAAAAGGGAAAACTCCGTTTAGCATGCATGCCTTTATCATGGATTTCTATAATCAGAGTGCTTTCCGTGTGGTTGGAGGAAGCGATTCGATAGCTCAGGCATTGCAGACTGTATTAAATAAATATGGAGGTCGTGTTTTGCTGCGTCATAAGGTGACTGAGATTATGTGCGATGACCAGAATGCCGTGGGAGTTTTATGTGAAAATGGAGAGGTTTATCGTGCCGATATCGTCATCTCCAGTGCCCATCCATTCCGTACCCTTGAGATGCTGGGTAATACCTCTCTTATACGTAATGCCTATCGCAGAAGGATCTTGAATATTGGTCAGACAATAGGTGGTTTTGCTGTTTATTTCCATTTCAAGAAAGATACAGTCCCCTATATGAACTATAACTATTATGTTTACAATCAGGATACTCCATGGGATTGCGAACACTATTCGTGTGAGGATTGGCCTAAGGGATATTTGTATATGCATTTTTGCCATGAACCCAATCCGCAGTATGCTAAAGCTGGAGTTGTGCTTTCGTATATGAGGATGGAGGATGTAAACCAATGGCAAGGGACCCAAATAGGCAAGCGGGGTGCCGATTATGAAGCATTTAAAAAGAAGCATGCCGAGACTTTGATCAACTCTTTGGAAAAAGAATTTCCGGGTATCCGTTCGTGTATAGAGGATTATTATACGTCCACTCCTTTGACCTATTTGGATTATACAGGGACTGAAGCCGGTTCGATGTATGGTGTGGCCAAAGATGTGAATAAAGGTATTGGTGGGCGTGTGTCGCATCGGACACGCATTCCTAATTTGCTGCTGGCAGGACAAAATGTCAACTCACATGGAATGTTGGGCACGTTGGTCGGCTCAATCATAACCTGTAGCGAGATTTTGGATAAGCAGCAACTTTACAATGATATATCAAACGCTGATTTATAAGAGTACTCACTAATTTAATTGCAGGAAGATGAAACAAAAAGCGGTTATTATAGGTGGAGGATTAGGCGGACTGTTTACCGGTGCTTTTCTTAGTAAGGAAGGCGTGGAAGTGACAGTCCTCGAAAAAAACAATGTCATTGGAGGAGGTTTGCAGTGTTTTAAGCGTAACGGGACATGTTTCGAAACGGGTATGCATATACTGGGTGGCTTTCATCCCGGTGGTAGTCTGAATCGTATTTGCGCCTATCTGGGTATCTTGGACAAGCTTGAAATACGGCATACGGATGCGGACGCCATGGATGCCATTTTGTATGGAGAGGATGGTTCCTGCTATACTTTGCCTACCGGTAAGGATGCATTTACGCGTTACCTTCAGCAGCAGTTTCCTGCCGACTCAGAGGGTATAAAGCGCTATATGGATGCGATGTATGCTTTGTCTTATGAGGTCGATGCCTTTTATTTGCGCAGTAGTGAGATGGGTTTATTTTCACACAGCGATGATTTCTTCATGCCGGCCGATGAGTTCATTGCACAATATGTTTCCGATCGTAGATTGCGCGACCTGTTGGCATATATGAGTCCGATGTATGGAGGTATTGCTGGTCATACTCCCGCTTATGTTCATGCGTTGATAAATGTATTGTATATAAACGGTTCAAGCCAGTTTGTAGATGGAAGCCAGCAGCTGGCCGATCGGTTGGCAGAGGTTATCGAATCTTGCGGCGGACATGTGATTGCTGGTGATGCGGTAGAGTCTGTAAAAGTGGTCGACCGGGTTGTCGAATCCGTCATGACCAAGAGCAAAAAGCAATATGTTGGCGACTGGTACATCAGCGATGTCCATCCTGCTACACTTTTTGCGTTGACGGGCGATGGGGCATTTCCCCGTATTTATGTGAATCGGATAAAAGAGATTCCCAACAGCTATTCGGCTTTTAGTGTTTACATAAAGTTCAAGCCGGAGTCCTATCCTTATGTCAACCATCCCTGTTATTTCCAGGAGAACTATGAAACCGTTTGGAACCTGGGCGAGTATACCGAAGACAGTTTTCCTCAAGGGTTTATGTTTATCACTCCTCCTACCCACAATCAGGGCCCGTGGGCGAACCGCATGATTATAAATTGTGTCATGCCTTTCGATGCCGTTCGTCAATGGGAACATACGACCATCGGTCACCGGGGAAATGATTATGTGGAGTGGAAAGAACGTTTGACAAACAAGGTGATTGCTAAAATGGACATGCTGAAACCAGGATTCAGGGATGCCATTGATGTTTCCTTTGCTTCCTCTCCACTGACCATTCGCGATTATTATGGAGTAAAGGAAGGCAGTTTGTACGGTCATCGGTGTGATTGTAAAAACATGCTTCAGTCCCAGATGCCCATTGCGACCAAAGTTCGCAACCTTTTGCTTACAGGTCAGAATGTGAATCTCCATGGCATTTGTGGGGTTCCTTTGACAGCGATTGAAACGGCCGAGGCGATTGTTGGCCGTGGAGTAATATTGGATAAGATAAATAATCATAAATAAACACAGTTATGGACACTAGTACTATTAAATTAAAATTGATTTATCCGAAATGGAAGAAATTACCGGGGCAAACAACGTTCAACTTACCGCCTCACGGTCCGGTTGCTTTTGCGGCTACGTTGCCGGAGTATGTGGATATTTCTTTTACAGACGAGAACGTCGAAGATATTGATTTCGACGAGCCCTGCGATCTTGTTGCTTTGTCTATGATGCTTTCTACCCAGGTAAAACGTGGGTGGGAAATTGCGGCCGAGTATCAGAAACGTGGTAAGAAAGTGCTTGCCGGAGGTATTGCAACCATGCTCCATGCCGATGAGATGGTGGAACATCTTGATAGCGTTTTCTTAGGCGAGGCCGAGGGACGCAGTGAGCAGATGCTGCAAGACTGGCGTAATGGTTGCCTTAAGAAAGTCTATAATTACATGCTTCAATTTCCTCCCATCGAGGATGTAGGTCCTTGTCGTAGAGATCTCTATAAACGCGAACTTTACAACCATAAAGGTGTGCCTATGGTCGACCTGTTCCATGCTTCGCGTGGCTGCCGTTTCTCATGCTATCCCTGTGCGGTCAGCTACCTTGGTGGACGCGTCTTCCGCCCCAGGCCCATAGATAAGGTTGTGGAGGATATGGCAAGCATCGACAATAACAGATTGTTTATTGTAGATAATTCCTTGGCTCAGAACAAACAGTGGGAGAAGGAATTGTTTACAGCAATAGCCCCTCTTAAGAAGAAGTGGATCAGCCATACGATCGAAGACGATCCCGAGATTCTTGATCTTGCGGCTAAGGCTGGTGCATGGTACGTATACCAGGCTGTATACGATACGTCCGATTATATTAAGGAACGTGTAAAGCGTTATCACGATTATGGCATCGGTGTAGAGGGTACCATCCTTTTGGGACTCGACAATCAGACGGAGGACGATTGTAAACGTTTGATCGATTTCTTGGGAGAGATTGATTTGGACTTGGCCGAATTTACCGTAATGACTCCTTTCCCTCATACCAAGGGTTATGACGATCTGTTGCGTCAAGGTCGAATTTTTGATTTTGACTGGAACCATTACAATGCCGGACAAGTGGTATTCCAACCCAAGCACATGTCGCCGGAGAAATTGCAGGATCTGTACGATTATGCTTGGAAGACATTCTATAAGGATGAAAGCCAGGAGCAGAAGATGTTCCGTTTGTTCTGCAATGTAGCTTTGCGCGAAATGGAAGAAGGAACTTATCGTCCGCGTGACAGACGTCTCATAAATAAGTCTTTTGGACGTGATGTCGATAGAAAAGTAAGGAATGTGAATAAATGAGATAATAGCAATTATGAAAGTATCACCCAATTATTACGATGAAATCTTTAATTATAAAGGTGAGTGGGATATGCCTTCCCTTTGCGGTTTGAAGATCCGTCAGGTGGAAGGCCATACCTATATTATTGTGACAGAGTTGTATCAGGACAATCCTGGTACAAGTGTGACGTATGCCGGCGAGAAGCTTGCCAAACAGATTTGTGAGGCAAAAGGGCTTGTGCTCGATGAGTGTACCTATATAGAATGTACTCCCGATACAAACTCGAAATTGTCATTTTACGATGAAGAATATTTTGTCGTCGATTTCAAGGCAGATCTGCAGCATCGGTACCGTCAGTTGAGTCTGGAAGAAATAAAACATATACTGGATCATAAGGTAGTCGAAAGATAAGAAGTTGAAACGTATTATTTTTATTGTTGCTCTTCTTGTTGGTTGCGTGCGGCAGTCGGTGCTGGCACAGGAGATCATTCATATTTGGGATGGGACCGATGTCGGCAGTAGTCGTGTGACTCTTCAGTCGTTTCTCCCTCAGACGAATCAGTATGCCGGTTTGGCGGTGATCGTCTGCCCGGGTGGCAGCTATTGCTGGCACGATTATGAGGTCGAAGGAACGGATGTAGCCCGTTGGCTTCAGAAAGAAGGCATTGCGGCGTTCGTGTTGAAATACAGGGTTCAAGGCATATTCCCCTATATTTCCCACAGCCGGGCGATATTTGGAGGCCATAAGCATCCCGATATGATTGAGGATCTCCAACGCACCATTCAGTTGCTCCGTGAGCAGGCCGACCGCTATGACATCGATCCCTCCAGGATAGGAGCGATGGGCTTTTCGGCGGGTGGTCATTTGGTCATGTCCGCAGCCTGTTTTCATGCGACAGACTTTCTGGCAAGCCAGGGCATTTCCCATGCCGAGTCGTTGCGTCCCGATTTTGTGGCGCCCATCTACCCTGTGGTTTCCATGTCCCATCCGGTCACGCATAAGCGTTCGCGCAGGGCGTTGCTTGGAGAATGGGGAAAGTTCAGTCGCAGGATGCGCGATTCCTTGTCGGTCGAGCGTCATATTCCGGAAGACTGTCCTCCTGTATTTCTGGTGAACTGCAAGGACGATCCAGTCGTGAAGTACCATAATTCAGAGCTGCTTGATTCGGCTTTGACGAGTAAAGGTATCCCTCACCGATACATCCAGTATCAGACAGGGGGGCATGGATTTGGAGCATCCAATGTTCGGGGAACGGCAGAGTGCAGGCAGTGGCGCAGTGAGTTTATGAAATGGATAAAAGAATTGTATAAATAAAACGAGTAAGAAATATGGTTGAAAGAGATGCTAAGTTTGACGATATTCGTCCCTATTATGAAGAGGAGATACCGGCAGCGATGCAGCGCATTGCCGATAGCGGGTCCTTTCCGTTGCTGGCCTCTTATGTTTATCCGCATGAGCATATCGAAGATATTCGCGATCAGATACGTTCCTATCGCACCGTGCGCGATTTTCAGCTCGAGGTTATGCGTTGTGTCAACGAGCAGGTGATTGCCCGTAGTATTACTGAGTTTTCTTATGGTGGAATCGAGAAGCTGGATCCGGCCAAGAAATATCTTTTTGTGTCGAACCATCGTGATATCATGCTCGATGCCTGTCTGCTGCAGTATATCCTCTACATGAATGGGCACGAGACTTCCGAGATTACGTTTGGCGCGAATCTCATGCAGGGCCAGTTGGTTACCGATATCGGTAAGTCGAACAAGATGTTCAAGGTAGAACGTCCGGGCAACAATCCGCGCGACTTTTATCGTGCTTCGCTTCATTTGAGCGAATATATTCGTTATACGCTGACGCAAAAGAAAGAGTCTGTATGGATTGCCCAGCGCAATGGACGTACCAAAGACGGGATCGACCGTACCGATCAGGGCATCATTAAGATGTTTGGCATGAGCCGGACGGATAATAAGGTCGATTCGTTGGTCGAGCTGAACATCGTACCGGTTGCTGTCAGCTACGAGTGGGAGTCATGCGACATTTTGAAGACGCTCGAATTGTATGCTTCTCAGAATACCAAGTATGTGAAGAAGCCGGGTGAAGATCTGAACAGTATCCTGACAGGCATCATGCAGCCCAAAGGCCGGGTACATATTGAGTTTTGCGATATGGTGACGAAAGACGATTTGATGCAGTTCAGCGAGGCTACGACCAGCGACTTCAACCGTCAGGTAGCTTCTCTTCTCGATGAACGCATCTGTCGTGCCTATCGCCTTACCCCCAATAACTACATTGCCCACGACTTGAGGTTTGGCAATACGATGTATGGTGCATATTATACCAGTGAACAGAAAGATGCCTACATGAAGCATTTGCTCAAGCTTCAGAATTACGCTGAATCGTGCGAGATGGATTTGCTTTATGATATTTTCCTGGGAATATATTCCAATCCTGTAGATTCAAAGAATAAATATGATAAACAATCGGTGTAACCCGTTTCTTGATGCACCGTTGACCGTTCGTCGGGTGGTACTGATGGCGATAGCTGCCGTCGTATTTATCCTGGGAGTGATTTATGGTACGGTAAGAGGGGCGTTTTGGACTTGGTGTGGAAGAACGCGCGAAAGGAGGCTTGATGACTTTCATCGGATCATGCATAAGGTCTTCAAGCTCGATCTGCGTCTTCATCCGTGGTTGTTTTGTGACATCCATAATCCATACAACGAGACTTTCGAGCGTGGCTCTATTGCCATTTGCAATCATCAGTCTCTGATCGATCCGTTGTGCCTGCTCATTCTTTCTCCTAAACTGCTGATCGTTACGGGCAAGCGGGTATGGGAGAACCCGATCGTCAAGCCGGTATTGCGTTTGGCGGAGTTCACCTGTACCAGCTATACGATGGACGAAATGATAGAATATTGCAGGTATCATATCGACCGTGGCTATACAGTCGTTTTTTTCCCGGAAGGCGAGCGTTCGCAGAATGGGCGCATCTTGCGTTTCCATTCCGGAGCATTCCATATTGCCAAAATATTGCAGGCAGACATTCTTCCTTTGTACATTCATGGGACAGGCCATGTGCTGCCTACGCATAAGGCTTTCCAGAATCGGGCCAAGTTGTATGTCGAGATCGGCCAGCGCGTATTGTGTGATGACAAGTCCATATATACAGATACCCGTAAACAGGCCAATGCGTTCCGGCGTCATTACCGGTTGTACTACGAAGAGTTATGCCGGAAACTGGAGGATACGGACTACTTTGCCGAGCTCGTAGCCGGCTTGTTTGGCCGGGTCGGGAAAAGAGGATATGCCTTGGATTTGTTGAGGCGTTACCACAATTTCTCAGCCTGGATTGACACCTCTTTCGACGACTATTCGTATGTCCTGATAGACGATCATACCGAAGGCGTTTTTACGTTGCTGTTTGCATTGGTCCATCCCTATGTGCCGGTCTATACCATTGGTGCCGATAGTCTGAAGATGCTTTATCAGCAATGTACGAACTTGCCTGTCAATATTAATTTTGTAGCTGGAGCCAATGCTGCGAAGGTCAGTGCATACAAGCCTTTGTTCAGTGTGGAAGATGTGGTGAAGGTGCAAGTTTCAACTGTAAATAATAAAAAGAACAATTATGAAACAGCGTATTCGTGAACTTCTTGAGGGGATTCTTCCTCTTATCGATTTGGATTCTGATTTTTTGTTTAGTGAGCTGGACTCGCTGGGCGTTACCCTCATTTTGATGACATTGTCCCAGGAGTATGACATCGAGTTGGAAGCCCGTGATGCCACTCCCAAAAATCTCAAGAATCTGGATGCAATTGTCAAGATGGTAGAAGATAAACTGGCGGCGAAACAATGAGACGGATTGAGGATTATCTGTTACAGCATGCCACGACGGCTGGCGATCGTCTGGCTGTGGTCTGTGGTAGCGAGCATATCACGTATGCCCGGCTCTGTACGCTGGTCCAGGAGCGTGCCCGGACGTTGGCCGGTTGTGGACAGAAGGGGCTGGTGCTCAGGTCTTCCCAGTCGATCGATTTCCTCGTTACGTATTTTGCGGCTCACATGGCCGACAGGGCGATTGTTCCTTTGGAAAAAGACATTCCGGAAATCCGTTTCTCCGAGATCGAGTCTGTGGTTGCCGGGAATCCCATCCCCGACGACATTGCCGATATCCTGTTCACCACAGGCACTACCGGAAACCAGAAGGGAGTGATGCTGAGCCATACTGCCATCTTGGCCAATGCCGAGAATTTGATAGGTGCCCAGGGCTTTGACCAGGATGTAACGTTTGTCATCAGCGGTCCGCTCAATCATATCGGAAGTCTTTCCAAAATATGGCCCATGATTGTAGTGGGCGGAACCATCCTTATCACCGAAGGCATCAAGGATATCAACGCCTTTTTCTCTGCGCTCGATTATCCGTGTCGTAAGTTTGCTACCTTTTTGGTTCCCGCAAGTCTGCGTATACTGATGCAGTTTGGCAAGAACAAGTTGCATGAGTATGCTTCCAAGATCGATTTTATTGAGACGGGAGCGGCTCCGATGGCACAGAGCGACATGGAGCAGCTGTGCGGCATCCTGCCCTCGACCCGGCTTTACAACACCTATGCGTCTACCGAGACAGGCATTATTTCGACGCACGATTATTGCCATGACGGGTGCATACCCGGCTGTTTGGGAAAGCCCATGCGCCATGCATCTGTTGTCATTACGCCGGAGGGGACGATTGCCTGTCGCGGTCCGATGCTGATGAGCGGATACTTGGGCGATCCGTCGCTGACGGGTACCGTCTTGCGCGATCATACGCTCTATACCTCCGATTTAGGATACGTGGACGAGCAGGGTCGTCTCAGGCTGGAAGGTCGTGCAGACGATGTCATCAATGTGGGTGGCTACAAGATATCGCCGATTGAAGTCGAAAATGTGGCGATGGCCTATCCGGACATTACCGATTGCATTTGTGTCTGTGCCGACCATCCTGTGGTGGGCAATGTATTAAAGCTCATTTATGTCACACAGGCCGGTCGCCCTCTCGATCAGAAAGCCCTGGTCAAGTATCTGAAAACCCGTTTGGAGTCCTATAAAATTCCCTTTTTGTATGCGCAGGCCGATAGGGTAGAGCGCACCTATAACGGAAAATTAAACAGGAAGTTCTACAAAAACAAATAGTTCTCTGGGAACTTCCTGATTTTTTACTACCTTTGTAGTAAGGATATTTTTGTGAGACCTTATTAATACAAGTATACCGGATGTACGATAACGGCTCTTGCCATCGTGATGCGCTATCATCAGTGGCCCGAAAAAGGGGTAGGGACTTTGCCCGGATACCAGACCGATACGTATAGAGTAACCGTACCCGATCTGCCGTTGGGCCACACTTACGATTGGAAGAACATGTTGTTGGAATATCCATATTTCGGCTATTCACAGGCTGAAGCCACTGCCGTAGCTACGCTGATGCGCGATTGTGGTGTCATGCTGCAAGCCGATTTTGGCCCTGTCGGCAGTTCCGGGACCGCTGCTTCTACATTTTATATTCCCTCCGGTCTGACAACCTACATGGGCTATGACAAAGAGGTGCGTTCTGTTTCGCGCTACAATTTTAATACATCCGAGTGGAACGACTTGATGCAACGCGAGCTGGACAGCAACCGGCCGGTCATCTATTCGGGATTCAATGCCAACGCCGGACATGCTTTCGTACTGGATGGCTACACCGATCAGAACTACTTCCGTATCAACTGGGGGTGGGGCAGCTATTGTGACGGATATTTTCTTTTGACGGTTCTCGATCCTGAAGGGCAGGGGTCTGGTGGCTCAGAGGGCGGTTACAACATGTATCAGGATGCAGTGATTGGCATTCAAAAAGATGACGGAGGCGCATATTTTGAAGAGTTGCGATATGGTGAGAGATTTTCCGAACAAGAAGTCTGTGGATTGTCTGTAGATGAACCTGTTGTGTCGGGTAAACCTTTTGAACTATATGTAGGAAATTTGAAAAATACGGGCTCAGGGACGTTTACGGGTGAACTTCTGTTTGCAGTAGCGGACAAGGAGGGAAATATCGTAGAAGAGTTGTATGTCATGAGTATTTCTGATTATTTGTCAGCATATTATTATTGTCCTGTCACCATCAACACCCCCATTCTCCCCGGTTACCGCATCCGGGGCTACTATCGCAGTGCGAACACTCCCGAATGGACGCTCATCAAGGGAAACGAAGAAGATGGTTGCGTATGGGATCTGCTGATTGCCGATGAATACTCCATCGAGGAGACCACCCAGCTCACCTATAACAAGAAGAGCCGTCTGTTGAGGCTTCTGGTGAAAGACGGTGTCTCTGTTTCCTTGCGTTCCTCCGGTGGCAGCGACTGTAGCGACAAGTGCCAGATCCAGGGAAATGAAATAACCGTCGACACCTCCCTGCTTCGCGACGGCACCTATTCCCTGACGCTGCAGAAGGGAGACGACCGGAAGACGCTGAATTTCTCTGTTGCCAATGCAGCCGAATAAATCAAAGAAAACGAACATACATAAATCTAAGGAATATGAAACTGAACATACATCTGATTATAGCGATCCTCTGGTCGGCAGTCTTTCTGCTGTCGGCTTGTTCGGATGATCCTGAGAACGGGCAGCCCGAAGTTCCCGTCCTCACCTTCGACAAGGACCAGCAACTTGTGTTCGAAACGGCCGGTGGCCAGGCCGATGTACATTTCACTTCCACGGCGGCATGGACAGCCGAGGTCGATCAGGACTGGTGCAGTGTCACTCCCGCCCGGGGTGATGCCACGTCTTCGGTGGTCACGCTGACCGTCACTGCCAACGAAACGCCGGACGAACGGAATGCCACGCTGATTCTGAAGTCGGGAACGACAACAGCCCGCATGACCTTTGTGCAGAAACAGAAAGACGCTCTGACCGTCACTTCCAACCGTGTGGAAGTGGGTGCGGAAGGTGGAGAAGTGACGGTCGAAGTCAAGGCGAATATCGCTTTCGACTGTGAGGTAGACGAGACGGCAGCCGAATGGCTGAGCGCCGTCCAGACGCGTTCGATGACGTCCACTCAGCTCCGCTTCACGGCTGCCGCCAACGAGTCGTTCGACAAACGCGAAGGGAAGATCGTGATCCGCAGTGGCGAGTTGTCCGAAAACGTTACTGTCTATCAGGCCGGCGAGCAACCCGGAGTAATGCTTACGCAAGACGAATATACGGTGGGCAGCGAAGGAGGCATCGTGGCCGTAGAGCTTCGCAGCAATGTGCCTTTCCAGATGCGTATGCTCGACGATGTCGCTTGGCTGAGCGAGGCGGTTACCCGTTCGTTCTCTACCTATACGCGGCGGTTCGAGGTTGCTCCGAACGAAGACTATGATTATCGTTCGGCACGGGTTGCCTTCTTCAACGAAGAGCTGGGACTGGCCGATACGGTGACCATCACGCAGGTACAGAAAAATGCCATCCTGGTGGCGCAGGAAGAATATACGGTCGACGCCCTGGGAGGCACGCTCGATTTCTCGGTCAATACGAATGTCGATTTCCAGGTTTCGCTTTCTGCCGAATGGATCCGTCAGGCTGCTTCCACCCGTGGACTTGCGGAAGTGCCTTTGCGCTTCGTCATCGATACCAATCCCGGCCTGGAGCCGCGCGAAGCCGTCATTTCGTTTACGGCGGGTGAGCTGTCCCAGTCCGTCAAGGTCATCCAGCCCGGACGTCAGGACAAGGGTTGGCTGCGCATTGTCCACACCAACCGGACGTTCAGCATCCCGTCCATCACCGGTCCCTATTTCAACTATGGACACATCTCGTGGGGCGACGGACAGGAAGAGGTCTATCAGGAAGAAGCCGTTCATACCTATCAGACCGAAGGTTCCCACACCGTGTCTGTCGAGCTGTTGGGAGCGGAAGAAGTTTCTTTGCCCAATCTGGTCGGAGTGACCGATCTGGATTTGACGCAGTTCTGATGATGTATTGCAAACCGGGCGCATATCAAAAGGATAAGCTTGCTTATTTTTTTGGTAATGCGCTCGGTTTGCACTATCTTTCAATAAGATAGGCTGCACCTCGGCTCTGCAAAAAAATAAGCAAGCTTATTCTTTTGCAGTGCGCTCGGTTTGCACTATCTTTGCACCCCGAAAATCACAACTGTTACTGGAAGATGGCTAAAGCGTTAACTGATCAAGAAGTGGCCTTGTTGAGACGAAAGCTCGACTTGTTGCTCCGTACCGGAAAATTATTAGTAGAGAGTGCTGCCGATACCAACCGTATCGTGCGTAACATGAACCGTGTGGCTGCCTACCTGGGCCTCCCCGAAGAGAAGCTCCACATCGACGTGAGCTACACCATGCTGATGGTCAACGTCAGCGACGGTTCCCATTCGTTCTCCAAGTTTCAGAAGTGCGAGAAGCATGGCATCAACATGACCGCCATCTCCGAGATCAGCAAGCTTTCCTGGCGTGCCATCGAGAACGACTATTCGCTCGACCGCTACGAGGAAGAGCTGGAACGCATCCGCACCAAGAAGCGCAACTACCTGCCTTATGTCGTGGCCATCGGCGCCGGCTTTGCCTGCGGCGGTTTCTGCAAGCTGTTCGGTGGCGATTGGATTGCCTTCCTGTTTGCCTCCATCTGTGCCTTTGCCGGTTTCCGCGTGCGTGCCCGTTGCATCGAGTTCGGCATCAATCTGTACATGAGTATCGCCATTGCGGCCTTTATCTCCACCTGCCTGGCCTACGTCACTACGTTCACCGGCCTTTCGCAGACTCCCTATCATCCCTTGCTGGCCTGTGCCCTGTTCATCGTGCCCGGCGTTCCGCTCATCAATTTTGTGGACGACATGATCGACAATTATATACAGGTCGGCATCGTCCGTGCCGTCAACACTGCCCTGATGGTAGTGGCCATGGCTTTCGGCATCGTGCTGGCCATGCGGCTCCTGGTGATGGAAGACGTGGTCATCGACCGCAAGTTCAGCGAGCTGAGCATCGTACCCCACGACTCCTATTGGGTCTATGCCGTTGCCGCCGCCATTTCGGCCATGGGCTTCTCCATGATCTTCAACATCCAGCGCCGCCTGCTTTGGGTGGTGGCTATCGGTGGCATGCTGGCCGTCTGCACGCGCAATTTCGTCAACTTCGAGCTGGGCTTCGGTCCGGTAGTCGGCTCCTTTATGGGTGCTCTGGTGGTTAGCCTGGTGGCCGTGAAGGCCGTCCACTGGTTCCATGTCCCCAACCACGTGCTCACCATTCCTTCCGTCATCCCCATGATTCCCGGTGTGCTGATGTACCGTTCACTGGTGGCGCTCATCAATATGAACGGCATCGTGGGCGAAGTCACCACTGTCGTTTCCAACGGCATCAACGCTTCGCTCATCATCCTCTGCATCTCCCTGGGTGTAGCCGTCCCCAATATTTTCGCCCGCCGCTACATCGCCAAGGACCGCCAGCGCTTCCTCAAGGCCGAGCTCCAGAAGCGTCGTGAGCGCGGTAAGTTCATTGAGTGGTAAGAAACTGATGGTTTACGTGGAATAAATTAATAATTTAAGCTTCCGTTTCTAACTTGAATTATTGATTTATGACAATTGTAAAACTAAAAATCCATCCGTCCTCTCCCCGGATCGGGAAGGGGACGCCTCTTTCCGAAAGCTTCAGGGACTATACGTTGGGCCTGATCGGCCGTCTGCGTCTTTCGGACCGTTGCCGTACGGCCGAGTCCTACCTCACGTCGTTCAACAGCTTCATGCGTTTTCGCGACGATGTCGACGTGTCTTTGGACAAGATAGACGCCGACCTCATGACGGCCTACGAAGGCTACCTGCGCCGGGAGGGCATCTGTCCCAACACCTCTTCCTACTACATGCGCAACCTGCGCGCCATCTACAACCGTGCCGTCGAAGACGGCCTGACAGTCCAGTGCTATCCCTTCCGCCGTGTCTATACCGGCATCGACCGCACGGTCAAGCGTGCCGTCCCCTTGCAGGTCATCGGCCGCATCCGTAACCTGGACCTCAGTCTCGATCCCCGTCTCGACTATGCCCGCGACCTCTTCATGTTCAGCTTCTACACCCGTGGCATGTCCTTCGTCGACATGGCCTACCTGAAGAAGAAAGACCTGCGCGGCGGTTTCCTTTCCTACTACCGCCACAAGACCCGCCAGTTCCTGTCCGTCCGGTGGGAGCGCCCCATGCAGGACATTGTCGACAAGTACGACACGGCCGACACTCCCTACCTGCTCCCCATCATCCGCGACGTCTCGCGCGACGACCGTAACCAGTATCTCAGCGCCGCCCATCAGGTCAACCTCCGCCTCAAGGAGCTGGGCGCCCGTCTGGGGCTCGACATGCCGCTCACCACCTATGTGGCACGTCATGCCTGGGCCAGCATTGCCTGGGACAAGCGTGTCTCCATGTCTGTCATCAGCCGTGCCCTGGGCCATCATTCCGAGCATACCACCCGCATCTACCTGGCTTCACTGGATACGTCGGCGGTCGACTGTGCCAACCGCGACATCCTTAAAGCACTGGATGTAACTGGATGTAAGCGGTAGGAACTTCTGATTTCCGTCTTTCCGGCCGAGTCTTTGGGTGGTGCGGATTGCACGGTGTTTGGCAGACTCATTCCCGCCGTGCCATTCCGTGCCCCGAAACAGCTTGTCACATTTTTCCTTGTGATAAGAGCGGAATTTTGACAAAATTAATGAGGTGGATTTGTAGAGTAGGGGGTCTTTCTCTTCCTAAGAGAAGGAAGGCATGTTCAGACCTTGGCGCTCCAAGTATCTGTTGCCCCTTTTTCAATCTGTTTCGCTCAACAAATCAGGAAAATGTGTGTAGTAAATTCTGAAAAAATAAATATTTATATTTCCTTATTTGTTTGGTTATTTGAGGAATTATCCCCATCTTTGCGCAACGAATCCTTCTCTTAGGAAGAGAAGTGCCTGAAAAAAGGGCGTTGTGCGAGGAAAAAGTGGCGTTGAAAAGCCCTGTCGGTGAATGAAAATCTTTGAATGATAACGAAGAGAACCATTGCCCGGAAATTTTCAGTAATGCACGGTGATAAACTTGTAAATTGTTGTTTTTCAGCAAGATATAAATCTTGTTGATATGGCCGAGGAACACCTATGAGCGAAGTGAAGCCCCTGATTGCTACCCCCGAAATGTTGGACGGCATGCGCAACGGACGCCAGGTCCGCTGGTATGTGCTTTCTCTTCCTTCCTGCCACCGCGGGCCGGCCTGCGGACTTCAGGAAGAACTCGACCGCCGTGTACAGGAAGGCGAACCCGTGTTCGAATTTTTTGCCCCTTCCTACGTGGAAGTGCGCGAGTCTCGTGGCGAGTTGGTCAGCACCGAGCGTCCGCTGCTCTACAACTACGTGTTCATCCATGCTTCCGAAGTCGAGATTTTTCGTCTCAAGCGGCAGCTGCCCCAATACAACTTTCTGCCCCGTGTGCGCGACAGCCGCGGCAGCCACTATCCCTACTTGTCCGATGCCGCCATGGCCAACCTCCGTTGGGTGGCACGTTCCTACAGCGACGTGCTTCCCGTCTACGTGCCCCAGCCGGACAAGCTGCGCAAGGGCGACCGCGTGCGCATCACCGAAGGACGTTTCCAGGGCGCCGAAGCCGAAGTGGTCATCCAGCCCGGTGCCGGCCGCAAGGATGTCGTGGTCTGTGTGGACAACTGGATGTGGGTGCCCCTGCTTCATGTCCGTCCCGGCCAGTACGAAGTCATCAGCCTGAACGCCGACGGCAAGCACGTCTACACCCGCCTGGACAACGACCGCTACAGTGCCGGCCTTCACCAGGCCCTCTGTCGCCATCACAGCCCCCAGGGCGTCACCGATGCCGACCGTGCCCTGGCTGCCGAGGTCCTGCGCCTCTACGCCGGCCTCCGTCTGGACACCGACGTCATGCGTTGCAAGCTCTACGCCCTTCTGCTGCCGGCCCGTGTCATTCTGGGCCAGGTGGACGAGTGCCGCGAGCTGCTGAGCGTGGCCCGCACTTTTCTGCCTCTCATCAAGGCGGAACAGTCGCGTGCCCTCCTGCTCGTCACCCTCTACGGCTGCACCGACAGCAGCATCTACTATGAACAGGCCCACGAGCTCCTGGCTCCCTGGCGCCGGCAGTCCGGCCTCAAGAAAAGCAAACTCCGTCTTCTCCAGTGCCTCGACGACTACGATCGGGTGCTGGGACACTAAATTTAATTGATAATTGAGAATTGAAAATTGATAATGAACATCTGTCATTCCTTCATTCTCCATTCTCCATTTTCCATTAATTAAATGTCTTCCGCCCATCCCCTGGCAGCCCTGCTGACCGGCCATTTCGACGCCATCATGGAGCGCGAGCGTACCAACCGCAGCTCCGTCCACCTCTACGGTGCAGGCGACTATTGGGTCGCTTTCGAACAGTCGGCCTACCAGTTGTGCCAGCTCATGCCCTCGTGCGAGACCACCCTTTTCCGGTTTGCGGTCTATCCCTTCCCGGTGGTCATGGCGTCCGTCACCGATGCCCAGCTGCAATCTTTCGTGCGGCTGCACATCCTGCGTACCGACCAGCCTGCCTACAAGGTGTTCTCCGTCCGGCCCTATTCGGCGGACCGCTACCGGTCGTGGCACCGGACGCTGGAGCGTGGCTCTGCCACTTCCTAGATCCGGCAGAACCGAAAGAGTCCTCCGACAAACAAACAGACAAATTCTTCTAACAGGGCATCTATTTTTAGTTATTGAAAAAAACTTAACTTAACGTATCACCTATTCTGTGGCAACTATTCCGATGAGATGTGAATTATTTCTCCATGGTATCAGCTTTCTTACTAGTTTGTAGTGTATGGATGTTGCCCACTAAACAATTAGTATTATGGTAGATTTTGAAAAAAATGAGAAGGATGACCATTTCATCCCCGACGGAATGAATGGCTTCGAGCGTAACACGAAGCGTGTTGTTGACTGTCTGACCGCCCTGGTCGCCATGATTGTCTTTTCCCCTTTATTTTTGTTCTGCTACATTGCCGTCAAGCGCGAAGACGGCGGTCCCGCCATTTTCAAGCAAGAGCGCATCGGCCGTTTCGGTCGTCCGTTCTATATCTACAAGTTCCGCAGCATGAAGCTCGATGCCGAAAAAGCAGGTCCCGCCCTGTATTCTGGCGGCAAGGACAAACGCATGACCAAGATCGGCAAGTTCCTTCGTGAGCACCATCTCGACGAACTTCCCCAGCTATGGAATGTTTTCTGCGGGCAGATGGCTTTTATCGGTCCCCGTCCTGAGCGCAAGTTCTACATTGACCAGATTATGGAACGTGATCCCCGTTATCGCTACCTTTACCAGATCCGTCCGGGTGTCACCTCCTACGCCACCCTCTACAACGGCTACACCGACACTATTGAGAAGATGCTCCGCCGCCTACGTTACGATCTCTTCTATTTGGAGCATCGTTCTTGGGGATTTGATTTCAAAATTCTTTGGATGACATTCTTCAAAATCGTATTTGGTAAGAAATTTTGAGAGAGTTTTGTGTTGGTGGAACTATCTCATCAAGAAGCGGAAGGCAATTGATAATTGATAATTGAAAATTGATAATTGAAAATTGGGAATGGAAAATTAAATTCGTCTGCATAGATCATTTTCAATTTTCCATTCTCCATTCTCCATTAAAATAAGTATTCCTTCGCCGCCTCGAAACACGGGCATGCCTTCATCGGATTCAGGTCGTGATGCCCCACGATGAGCGCCTGCGGAAACATCCGCTTCAGCTCGCGCAGCAGCGCCACGAGGCTTGCCTTCTGTTTCAGCGTCCGCGTATCCTTCGGTTGTCCCTGGCGGTCCAGTCCGCCTTCGTAGCAGACGCCTATGCTGTGCCGGTTGTGGTTCCGGCAGTGGGCTCCCACCTGTTCCAGCGGCCGTCCGCGGTGTATCTCGCCGTCGCGCGTCAGGTAGAAGTGGTAGCCGATGTCGCGGAATCGCCGGTGCCGGATGTGGTCGCGGCGGCATTGTTCAAAGTCAAAGCTCTGCCCCTCGCGGGTGGCAGAGCAATGAACGACGATCAGGGTCACGGTTCTCATCCGCCTATACACGATGAGATTCCGAATACACCGGCCAGGGCAGTAGCCACGGCCACAATTGCTTTGAGCACAATGCTCCAGACTGATTTCTTCTTCATAATTGAGAATTGAAAATTGAAAATTGATAATTGATAATTGAGAATGGATAATTAGTGTATTTCATTTTCCATTATCCATTCTCCATTTTCCATTATTACAGCGGACTTCCTCCTTCTTCCTCGTCCTCACCTCCGCCGCCGGGGGTGGGAGTCACCGCGGTGCCGTCGCCCAGGTAGTACTCGTTCTGTTCGCGCAGCGTCGCCTCCAGGTTGATTTTCGCGTTGCTCAGTTCGCCGGTGGCACGTGCGCGCAGCTTCAGTCCTGCCACGTGTTCCGACACCTTGAACTCTGCCGCGCTCGCGGCCCCGTGGTCGCTGATGATGCCCACCGAGAAGATAGCCAGGTCGTCCAGCTTCACGTTCTTGCCGTCCAGGATCAGCTCCTTGATGCAGGTCACCATGTCTGCCAGGACGCCTTTGATCACGCCCGGCGAGAACGGCGTGTTGTGTTTCGACATGTGACGGGACAGCAAATCGATGTCCAGCGTCTCGTTAATCACCGGGCGTGCATACCACAGTCCGTTGCACGGATGGTTCTCGCCCACAATTTGAATTTTTCTGTAAGTAATCATTTCTTTAATTGATAATTGAAAGTTGATAATTGAAAGTTGATAATTGATAATTGAAAATTGAGAATGAACCCCGTACGCTGGTCATTTTCCATTCTCCATTTTCCATTTTCAATTTGCTGAAACAAAGATACCACCTCCGCCACGCGAAAAATCCATAACTGTAGGTTAGGGTAGGTAAGTGTAGGTAAATGTTGATTATCGTAGATTATTGTTGATTATTGCCGCTTTTGTGCATGGCGTTTCCACTGATTTTCAGTATCTTTACGTCCGTAAAGACCAACACGAAATCTATGGAAACATTCACCATCCGCGCATACGGCCGCACCGAGCTGGCCCAGTTCTATTTCCCCGGCCTCAATCCGCAGACGGCCTACCGCAAACTGCAGGAGTGGATCGACTTCTATCCCCACCTGCGCGAACGTCTGCAAGCTGCCGGTTGCCATCCCCGCAGCCGTATCTACATGCCCGTGCATGTCCGCATGATTGTCGAGGCGATCGGGGAACCTTAGGGAAATGAAGAATGAAGAACGAAGAATGAAGAATTGGACTTGGGCTTCGTAACTATGGACTTTAGCGCGCTAACCATGGACTTTAGCGTGCTAACTATGGACTTTAGGAATATGATAATGGATAATGGAAAATTAAAAAATTCTTCATTCTTCGTTCTTCATTCTTCATTCAAACAAATCTTCCCATCGCCTGCTGGTTCCGGTAGATCTCGTCGCCCGTCAGCTCGACGACGCGGTAGCCCCGCTTGCCCGCCACGCGGACCTGCTGGAACCCCGCCTGCGACATCACCATCCCGATCTTCACCGTGCTCAGCCCCTGGCGCAGGCCCGCGTTGATGCGCGCCAGTATCTGTGCGTTCGTCACGAAGATACACGTCTCGCCCTCCATCGGGCGGCGGTAGTGCGTCAGGATCAGTTCCTGCTCCAGGCAGGGCACTTCGAACTGGCGGTTGTGCCGGTTCAGCGTCTTCACCTCCTCGTCGTCCAGCCAGTAGGCGAAGCCGTTCCGCGTCAGTGCATACGCCTGGGCGAAGATCTCCGCATAGTCCGGCGCGTGGTCATAGGGGCTGTCGATGCTCTCCACCTCGAAAGGCATCCAGCGGCGGTTTCCGCTCAGGTCGTTCAGGAACTGGCGGTTGTTGCTCGTGCCGCAGAAGCTGGCAATGTGAGGCCGCATCTCCTTGTAGCGGGCATACGCCGCGCGTTCGTTCACGTGGCGCATGGTGGTGAGCGCCTTCAGCTGGTTCAGCTCCTTGCTCTCCATCTCGTCCAGCTCTTCGAGGCACACCAGGGCGAATTCCGAGAGTGTCAGCAGGTCGTCGCGCGTGATGTTGCGGCTGTTCGACTTCAGGTAGAAGTAGCGGCGCAGGGCAGGCGGCAGCAGGTTGTTCAGCCAGGTGGTCTTGTAGATGCCCTGGCGGCCGATGAGCACCAGTATCTCGTGGTTCACCGTCTCCTCTTCGAGCAGGGCGGCCAGCATCGCCACGAGCCATTTCTTGAAGAAGCGGACAAAGAGCTCGCCATCTTCCTTGACGTGTACCTGCGCGGCCAGCCGGCCGATGTGGTCGGTCGTCCCGTCCCACGGGGGCAGGGCGTCCACGTATTCGCGAAAGGGGTTGTAGAGCGGCACGAAGTCCGACTCGATCACCGTCTGCACGTCCGTTTTGCGTGCCGGGCCCGATTCCTTGCACAGGCGTCGCCACATCGAGTTCACCTCGCGGTCCGTCAGGTCCTTGAAATCATCCGTTCCTTCGGGAGCGAACTCATATTTGCCGGTCACCGTGTTCTTGCGGAAGCGTCCCTGCCGGTTCAGGAACGCTTCGATGTCGTCCACCGTGACCCGCCCCTGTCCCTGGGCGGCATCCGCGTCCTTCCGTCGCGTGCCGAGGCTGCGCGTTCCGTGCTCCTCCGTGTGCTGGTAACACGAGCGCAGGATGCCTTCCACGTCGCCGTCGTAGTCGGAGAAGCGTTCCGTGGCCCATCGGGTCGCCGCCTCGCGGTCCGCCCCGTAGGCGTTCAGCAGGTAGCCCATGCGCATGATGTACTCGTTGTGGTGGTGTTCCGTGTAGGCGATGCCCTCGTCGGCCAGCAGCCTCTCCGCCGTGCGGACGATGCGGGTCAGCTGCCTGTCGGCGGCCTTCCGCTTTGCGGCGGATGCAGTCTGCTTCGGCCGGCTGATGAGGAACGTCGTCGCTTCGGGGTTGAAGAAAACGTCCGGGTCGTGCGCCACCCCGCTCAGGCGCGTCGCGTTCTTGCACTTCTCGTCGTAGGGATGGCCCGTCAGCGTCTCGTAGTGATGGTTTATGCGTCCGAAGGCCAGTACGTGCAGCTCCTGTTCCGAGCGCGGCTCGTAGTCCCTGGCAGCGTCGTAGGCCGCGACGACGCGCAGTCCCGTTCCGCTGATGGTGGTGTAGGCCAGTAGCGTGTGCCGGTCCTCCCGCACCCGCCGGATGCATTCCTCCATCTGTTCCGGCGGGATGTGGTCGAAGTCCGCCATACACAGGTGCGTCCATTCGCGGATATGCTCCTTGCATTTGCCTCCGCCGAAGCGCACCGCCACGGCGAAACACGGGCAGACACTCTTCTCGTGTCCCGCCGCCTCCTTCTGTCCCTGCGACAGGAATTCCCGGTAGCGGCGCGTGTGTTCGGCCGTATCCGCGTCGTGTCGGATCAGTTCGACGATATGTTCCAATGCGATGTCTGTGGGTTTCAGTCCCCTGTAGCCTCTGAACAGGCTGAGCGTTGTCTTTTTCATAATAAAAGAAGTTTTTAGGTAAACATTCGTGTCCGTCTCGGTTTGTCCGTCGTGACAGTGTTGCGAAGTAGCAAATTACTCACGAAACCGCCAAATTCCGCGGTACCCACATGTCAGTACCGAAAACGGGCAGATTTAATGGTTTTAACGAATCTTAGCAGAGTTGTTACGCATGATATAGCGATAAATTAAATTCAAATGTTAAAACAAATTTTGATTGAATTATGAAAGCATCTTATTTTTTCAGTCCCCATTTAGGGGAATATATCATGCAATTGCAACACGTTGTTCCCGTCGACGGACGTCTGTTGAGTGAAGAAAGCCTGGCCCGTCGGGCCCGCATGTCCAAGACCACTGTCGAGCGGATAAAAAAGGGGTAGAAAAGCATCTGTATGCCTACTACGCCATCCTTCGTATCTATTGGGAAGCCTGTCAGGACAGTCAGGTTCTTCCTCCGGACCGTTTCCTCCGTGAGCTCCACCGCAGTCTGGAAGCCGATCACCGGCTCCGTCACGGCGACTGATGCCAACGTGTTGCAGGACCGGCCCGGTGCCGGTCCCTGCTTTTTCGGCAGTGTGCCACCCTGGCCTCCCGAAAACGCAACTTCTCTCTATATAGATACAAGGTTATTGAATTGTTAATGGTTTTAACGGTCACTCTCCCCTGCGCGCGCGTGAGAAAGGTGTATATAGGGGGTGGAAGGGTGTCACATCCGGCGCTGAAATTTCGGATAATCCTTGTTTATTTGCCGGGAAATACGTTTCTTTGTATGGAAAGAATGAAAAGTCAGCAATGAAAGATAAGATAAATCTGAATAATTATCGGCTTACGGGGTTGGAAGAACCTAGTGACGAGCTTTTGGCTGCCTTGATGAAAGAAGTGGCTGAAGAGGCCGTACGTAAGCGTCGCCAGGCCCGCAGCGAATATTTCAAGCACTTGCGCGATTATTCCGATGAACGCATGAAGGCATGGAAGGACCGTATTGAACAAGCTAAAGCCGATGTATATGAGCAATGACAATCCCCATCGTCCTGTACTGATTGTGATAGCCGGCCCCAATGGTTCGGGAAAAACCTCTATTACATCGCGTATCTTGCGTCATGAATGGATGGAAGATGCTGTGTATATCAATCCGGATATAATCGCTCAGGAAAAGTTTGGTGATTGGAATTCTTATGATGCCGTGATGCAATCGGTGAAATATTGTGAGGCCTTGCGTGAGGAATGTCTTCTTCAAAGGCGGAGTCATATTTTTGAGACCGTTTTGTCTGCCGAAGATAAGGTTGATTATGTTATTCGTGCACGTCGTGCAGGCTTTTTCATTCGTCTGTTTTTTGTGTGTACAGCAGATCCTACAATAAATGCTTCCCGCATTGCTGGTCGCGTCATGGAGGGTGGTCACGATGTACCTATTACAAAAATTATTTCCAGATATTATAAATCGCTGGCCAACGGTCGCATTCTTTCACAGGTCGTAGATCGGGCATATTTTTATGACAATTCAGTCGACGACAGAGACGCCTGTCTTCTTTTCCGTTTGGCAGACGGACATCTGGTCAAGCGATATGTAAACGAAATCCCTCAGTGGGCAAAAGATATTTATTCCTCGATTCTGTAGCGATAATATTATCTCTGTGAAACTCCGTGTCCTCTGTGGTGAATTACAATCATCTTCTAATGATATATCTGAAAAAACTCCCTTTTGTCGACACCTTTGACTCCATGCGCGAAGTGGTTGAGATAGACAACCTGGCAAACCTGAAGAAGCACCTGTTGGCGCTCCACAGCTGGGTCCCCTCCCACTACTGTAAGGCAGATTATACGCTGGTAATCGACGCATCCTTCGTCAACGACCCCCTGCGGTTGCTTAGCGCGTTGTCTACCCCGGAACAGAAGGCGGTCATGACCCTAGTAGGCATGAAAGTCGACGAATACCTCACTTGGCCTCTGGACGAAGACGAAGAACTGATGATGCAGACCCTCCATCTGGTCATCTCCTACGAAGACGGAGACCAGTGGCGGCTCTACATGCCCGACTGCATCCGTCGGGAACTGTACCGTGCGCAACGCGCCGAATTCATGAATCTGCTCAGCAGGATGTCGAGGCTATAACATAAAGCAGTACTATTTACCATTGCTCATTAATCATTGACCATTAGCAAACTCTGGTTTTTGAAAACTTTAAGAGGAAAGCTTCCTAAAGGGGCTTTCCCTATGGGGTACGTCAAAATTGGACGCTTACCTGTTTAGTTGTGGGTTACGTATTTTAATTTAGTTAAAGAGAGTATCGTAATTTGTGTGATATTAGATATGCGGCAAGAATCAAGAACAGTAAAGAGTGTTTTAAATATAAAAGTAGCCCTTTTATTCTACATACTTAATCTTATACTTCAATTTTTTTCCCGTAAAGTATTTTTGGATTACTTGGGGAGTGAGGTGTTAGGTTTGAATACTACTGCTCAAAATCTATTGGGATTTCTTAATCTTGCAGAGCTAGGAATTGGAGCTGCTGTAGCATATAATTTGTACAAACCTTTATATAATAAAGATATTAAGACGATTAATGCAATTGTCACAATACAAGGGTGGCTATATCGTAGGATTGCATTTATTGTTATTTTGGGGGCATGTGTTATAATGTGCTTTTTCCCTTTCATCTTTGCAAAAGCTAATGTACCGTTATGGTATGCTTATGGTTCATTTATTGTTTTCTTATTTTCTTCGTTATTAAGCTATTTTGTTAATTATCAACAGGTCGTTCTATCTGCTGATCAAAAAGAATATAAAGTAACCTTAGTTGTACAAGGTATTAAAATAATTAAGGTTGTCCTGCAAATTCTTGCGATTATCTTTTTCCTGAATGGATATTTATGGTGGATGCTAATAGAAGTTGTAATGGCCTTTTTAACCTCGTATAGATTAAATCAAACAATTAGGAAAGAATATCCTTGGTTATTACCCAAAATATCGGAAGGGAAAAAGTTACGAAAAGAATACCCACAAGTTCTTTTGAAAACAAAGCAAATTTTTTATCATAAAATAGGAGGATTTGCTTTGACTCAGACAAGTCCTTTGATAATTTATGCATATGCTTCACTTACCTTAGTAGCTATTTATGGTAACTATATGCTTATTGTATCAGGGGTAACTTTATTGATAAGTGCTTTATTAAATGGAATATATGCAGCGGTAGGAAATCTGGTTGCGGAAGGGGATAAAACACATATAAAAGATGTTTTTTGGGAGCTGACATCTCTGCGTATGTGGTTAGCCTCCATAATTTGTTTTGGTATATATGTGCTGGCTGATTCTTTTATCTCACTATGGGTTGGTTCTCAATACATATTGCCACACTCATCATTACTACTTTTAGTATGTATTACTTTTATTAATCTATCTCGTACGAATGATGCTTTTATAGCGGCTTATGGATTATATCAAGATATTTGGGCGCCTATTGTAGAGGCAACACTTAATATCGGTTTGTCAATATTGTTTGGGTATTTTTGGGGGTTGTCAGGTATTCTTTTAGGAGTTTTAGTCAGTCTTTTAGTAGTAGTGTATAGTTGGAAACCATATTTTCTATATAAATATGGTTTTAAGGAATCAATAACTGAATATTTGAAGCGATATATGAAATATTTTATATTATATTTCATTTCTGTAGTTTTGAGTTTGTTTGTTATTAACAAATTGGTTCTTATTCAGCTTTCTTCCTACATCAGTTGGGGCATATATTCTGTAGTTGTAGTATCTGTGTATGCTTTTATAAGTTTGTTCTTATTATATATTGCTGATATTGGGGCACGTAGATTTGTCTATAGATTTTTTAAAATATTACATTTATGATTTAATTTATCAAGCATATTATTATGAATATCCTTTTGACATTTGACAATGGATACGCACCTCATGCAGCTGTTGTCATAGAAAGTATTATTTTGAATAGTTTCCAAAAACATTCATTCTACATATTATATAATGAACTCACGGAAGATAATCAGCAAATCTTGTATAAGCATTATAAAGAAAAAGTGAATAAACTATGCTTTATTAAAGTAGAAGATCAGGAATTCTTGGGCGCGGATAAACTTTCAACATTACAACATATTATTAATCAGAAAAGTGCATTATTGAGATTGTTGGTAGAAAAAGTTCCATGTAATGATTGGATTTTGTATTTGGACTGTGACGTTATTGTGCAGGATGATGTAAGCAAATTAGAGATGTATTATGACTCAACAAAAATATTAGGCGCTGTTACTGAATATAATGCTGCTTATAAACTGAGAGATTTATCAAAGTTGACAAAATACGAATATCCAACTTTTGTAGAACCGCTTCAATATGAGGCGTATTGGTATCGTACTCTTCAAAACTTGGGGATGAATATAGGTGGTAAATATTTTTGTTCAGGTGTCATGTTGATTAACTTAAAACTATGGAGAGAAAATGAAATTGGAGAGAAAATACTGAGTTTTATTAGAGATAATTCAACAGTATGTTTTGCTGTAGATCAAGATGCATTGAACTATCAATTTAATGGTGATTATATAGAATTACCACCCCGTTGGGGAAATAATGTTGTACTTGATGCAGTTTTTACTAATTATTCGTCGGCAGACTTAGAGGAGGCAGTATGTAATCCTGCAATTATTCACATTGCTGGAAGTATTAAACCTTGGATGTATAGATGCTCTTCAAAATATAAAAAATTATATTACAAGTATAGGAAAAATACGCCATGGCCAAAGTTGATTTATCCAGATAAAAACATGACAAATATTATAAGAGGTTATGCTGATATATTTCGTAAATTATTTACAAAAGTTGTAAGTGAAAAAATGAAGCATACGGTGTTGTTTTTTATTAGATATGAAAAGAAATATTATTTCTCTTCTATACGCATAAAGTAATTACGTTAAGTGGAAAATATACTTATGTTCTAGGTATTGAGAAAGAGGAATCGGACGGACATGTGTTTAATCTGGGCACAGATGTTTCTACAGATTCAAAGCTAATTAATTAACAAAACTCGGTTTAGGGCACTCAAAAGTGCCCTTTCAAAGGGGGATGCCCTAAATTGAGTGCTTACAGAAATGAAATTAAAAAGGTTGTATAAATGATGTTTTTAGATTATGTAAGCCTTGTGTGGGGAGTTTTATTATCTATATTTAGTGTATTATTGCTTGCTCTTTTTCTTTTTGCAATTGTATCTGCGTATGTTTTTGATCTGCGTAGTAAACAAAAAAAGGGAAAAAATAGGCAGACAGCAATGAAACAAAATAATATAGAAGGTGAAAAAAAAACTTCAAAAACTTTCATTGCAAATTTGATGTATAGTTCTGTTAGATTACTCATATATTATATTGCTAAATTTCCATCTCATAATTTTCGGGACTTGATTTATACTTATGCTTTGAGGATGAAAAAGGACAAGAAAACTATAATTTATTATGGGTGTGAATTTCGTAGCCCTTGGAATATACAGATTGGACGTGGTACAATCATTGGAGATCACTGTATATTGGATGGACGGAATGGGATAGAGATAGGTGAAAATGTTAATTTTAGTACTGGGGTGTGGATTTGGACTTTGCAACATGATCATCGATCATCAACATTTGCATTAGATAAGAAAGGTGAAGTCAAAATAGGCAATAGAGCATGGATAGGTCCTCGAGTTGTTATTCTACCAGGAGTGACAATTGGAGAAGGTGCTGTTGTTGCTGCAGGAGCAGTCGTAACTAAAGATATTGAAGCTTATACAATAGTTGGAGGTGTCCCTGCAAAGCGTATAGGAACTCGTAATAGAAATTTGACTTACGACTTTTCAAAGGGAAGTCCTCTTCCTTTTTTATAACGATGTATATAGTAATATTAGATTGTATTTATTTTTAATTGAATAGGAATGAAACTATTAGTTACCGGTGCAAATGGCTACATCGGCAGGTATGTTGTGTCTGAATTGTTGAATATGGGCCATCATGTAATAGCTTGTGATCTGTATGTGTCAAATGTAGATGTACGAGCAGAAAAGATAGAGAAAAACCTGTTTTTATTGACGGATAATGTATTCGATGAAGTAGGTCAACCTGATGTATGTATTCATTTGGCATGGAGAGATGGATTTGTGCATAACTCAAAAAATCATTTGGGCGATTTATCTGGTCATTTCCGTTTTCTTACTTCCATGATAGATGGTGGTTTGAAGCATCTAGTTGTGATGGGAACCATGCATGAAGTGGGGTATTACGAAGGTGCTATTGATGAGAATACGCCTTGCAATCCATTGTCAATGTATGGAATAGCCAAAGATGCGCTTCGTCGGTCAATGCTACAGTATTGTAAGGAGCATGATTGTATTTTACAATGGTGCAGAGCATTCTATATATTAGGAGATGATAAGAATAATCATTCCATTTTTACGAAACTGTTGGAAGCCGATGCAGTTGGTAAGGAGAAATTTCCTTTTACTACCGGTAGAACAAAATATGATTTCATTACGGTCACTAATCTGGCTCAACAAATAGCTTGTGTAGCTACACAGAGACAGGTTGATGGCATTATTAATTGTTGTAGTGGACAACCAATAAGCTTAGCAGAGCAAGTGGAACAGTATATTGCAGAACACCATTTAAAGATTAAGTTAGATTATGGAGCTTATCCGGATAGGCCTTACGATTCACCTTGTATATATGGGAATGATAGAAAAATTAGACAAATATTGAGAAAAAAATGATAGAAAAATGATACCTAAAACAATACATTATGTTTGGCTTGGAGATGGCAATATGACACCTTTTGTAAGAAGTTGTGTTGATTCATGGAAGAGGGTAATGCCTGAGTATAAAATAAAATGTTGGAATGAGAAAAACTTTGATGTAGATTCTGTCTTATGGGTTAAAGAGGCTATAGAAAAGAGAAAGTGGGCTTTAGCAGCTGATTATATTCGTCTATATGCTTTATATACAGAAGGTGGAATATATATGGATACAGATGTAAAGGTTTTTAAAAAATTTGATAAGTTTTTGAAATATGATTTTTTTTCTTCTGTAGAGTACCATCCCGACATATTTGAGAAATATGGTAAAGCGCAAGTAGACAATAATGGTAATTCTTTAAAAGAAGGTGATGCTATTGGTGGGTTAGGAATTTTATCAGCATTAATGGCTTCTGTCTCTGGAAATTTGTTTATTAAGGATTGTCTTAATTTCTATCATGAAAAGCATTTCACACAAAATGATGGTAGCCTTTTTGTACAAAGTATTATTCCTGATATTATGGCTACTATCGCTGTTAAATATGGCTTTCATTATTTAGATCAAACGCAATTTTTAGATAATAATATGGTTTTATTTGATTCTAGTGTTTTTGTTGGCAATATTGCTGGTTATTCAAAAGAAAAATCATATGCCATGCACTATTGTGATGGTAGCTGGAGAGATAAAACCCTCAAGCAAAAGTTAAGAACTTTTTTAAGAAACTATATTCTTAAAAAATAAGCTAATAGTTTGTATATGATAGGTGTTATAACTGTTTTATATAATGGCGAGAAAGTCCTAGAAGATTATTTTTGTTCCTTAAACAAACAGACTTGTAAAGATTTCATATTGTATATAATTGATAATGCTTCATCTGATCAATCTTTAAATCTCGCTAATAAGCTATCTCAAGAAGTGAATTTCCAGACTTGTTTCATATGCAACAAGCAAAATTATGGAGTAGCTAAAGGGAATAATCAAGGAGTAAAACAAGCTTTGGCAGATGGCTGTGATTATATACTGTTATCTAACAATGATATTGTATTCAATGATAATTGCATTGAACTTTTGTTGAAAAAATCCAAAGCTGCTAAATCAAAAGTAGTTATACCTAAAATATTATTTTATAAATCGGATATTTTGTGGTATGCTGGGGGAGGATTTATTGATTATAAAGGAGCTGTTGCTCATTGGGGGTATATGGAGAAAGATGTTCCTCAATATAACAAAGCTAAATTTGTTGAATATGCTCCTACTTGTGTTGCGCTAATTCATTCTTCAGTTTTTTCTTCGGTAGGATATTTTGATGAAAAATATTTTGTTTATTATGATGATACAGATTTCATGCGGAGACTTAGATTAAATAAAATTGATGTGTTGTATTATCCTCAAGCTTTCTTGTGGCATAAAGAAAGTATGTCTACAGGTGGTATGAAAAGTGATTTTTCTATATATTATATGTCACGGAATCAAATATATTATGTGTTGAGATATTTTAGTAAATTGAAAATAGTGATTTTTTTGTTGTATACCATTTTCTATTTCTTTACTAGAAAAATTTTTCTTCTTTCTTCAAAACAGAGAAAAATATTGCTCAAAGGCTATAAAGAGGGCTGGATTTTATATAAAAACAATCATTAATAAGCATAATGCTATACGCTATTCCATATTTGTTTTTCTTATTGTTCCTGAGTTTACTTGTGTGTTGGGAGTTTTTTCTGAAGAAAAATAATATAACTAATATTACTGAAATAAGAATTGTCACATGGATAGGATTCCTTTTGTTTTTTGGATTTAGGGGGTTTGTAAATACAGATTGCTTAAGTTATTATCCATTTTTTCAAAATTTGAAAACAATATGGGATGGAATACCATATGAGCAAATTTTATCCGGTTATGACTGGGAACCTGGATTTATAACAACTGTATATTTATTCAAATCAATTATTCCAAATTACCACGTTTGGATAGTAATTTGGCTTATCATTGTATTGTCAGCATTGGATTTCTTATTTTTGAGGTGTGTTAAATATTATAGTCTGGCTTTTCTCTTGTTTTTTGTTTTTGGAGGTTATGGTATAATTACAAATTTAATGCGGGCGTCTATTGCTTTATGTATATTCTTATTTTCAATACCTTATTTAGTAGCAGGAAAATGGAAAAGATTTATATGCTTAAATGTATTTGGGTGTTTATTTCATATATCCTCCTTAGTATATATTCTTTCATATCCTATATTACGCAAAAGAATTCCGATTCCAATTTTAATTTCTATTTTTGTTATAGTTTTGGGCTGCAACATTGCTGGCATTGACTTTTCGAATGTTTTCAATTTTTTTGCTCAAATATCCTCTTTTGAAAGGGTTACTTTATTAGTTGACAGATATTCAGATACTGAAGCCAATTCTCTTTTTTCTATTGGTAATCTTGAACGATTTGGAACTTATATGTTAGTATGCTTATTTTATGATAAAATAGCAAATGAAACGAAGTCTAACAAAGTATTTTTGAATGCTTATATAATATATTTCGTCTGTTTTTATGCATTCTTTAAAATTGGAGATGTTGCACAAAGGTTGTCGGGATTATTCATTTTTTCCTATTGGATTCTTTATAATAAGATTTATCAATATCTTATGTTAAAGTCTAGAAAAACCTTTTTATTCTTTATACTAATATTATATTCAATTTTAAAAACTGTATCAGGTATGTCTATGCCTTGTCATCAATATAAGAATATATTGTGGGAAAATGAAGCTTTTGAAGAAGCTACAAAACGAATAACTTTATAAAAATGAAAAGAAAAGGTCTTATTGATAAAAAAATCTTATTTGTATCTTCGAATATCGGAAAAGAATATACTGGAGCAAATGTTTGTTCGATGCGGAATTTGCAAATATGTAAGATGATTTTCTGTGAAAATAATTTAACAATAAATTCTTTGTTACCTTTTTCGCTAAATAATATTTCAATATGGAAGAAGGTTCTTAAACTACTTAATGCAATAATTAATTTGTCTTGCGGATATTCGAATGGGTCCAGTAAAAAAAAGGAAAGGGAAATTGTTGATTTTGTGAAGGAAAATTGTATAGATTACGTTTTTGTTGATTCTTCTCTAAATGGAACTTTAGTCAAGAGATTGAAAGATGAAACAAACGCTTTTGTCCTTGCATTTTTTCATAATTGCGAAAAATATATGATAAAAGGGGAAGTAAAAAGCGGAAATTTTTTAGCTGGAATTAGATTTTTTTCAGTCAGTGGTAATGAAAGAAAAACTTGTGGTTATGCAGATAAAATTATAGTACTTAACCAAAGGGATTCCAAATTGATAGAAACTGAATATAAGAGATCGTCCGATTTATTATTACCTATTTCTTTATCAGATTCTTTTGATGAAAAGAAAATTATTTCCCGGCGTATTAATGGTCGTAAAAAGGGACTTTTCGTAGGAAGCTATTTCTTTGGAAATATTGAAGGATTATCTTTCTTTTTTCAAAAAGTGCTTCCCTTTGTTGAAATGGAACTTGTGATTGTAGGACGTGGTATGAGCAGATTAAAAGTAAATAATCCTAATGTTACTATATATGATGGTGTTGAAGATATTGCATCTTTCTATTTGGATGCAGATTTTGTTATTGCGCCAATTATTTCAGGGGGAGGGATGAAGGTAAAAATAGCCGAAGCTATGATGTATGGTAAGATAATCATAGGTACTCCTGAATCTTTTGAAGGATATGAGTCTATTCCATATTCTTATGTGTGTAAAGAACCGGTGGATTTTATTCAAGTTATAAATACCTTATCTGGTAATTCGTATAACAAGGATGTTAGAAATTATTTTAAGAATAATTTTGAGACTAATATGCTGGTAAATCGCTTTAGTAGTTTGTTCTTGTCATGAAAATTTGTTTTTTAGCTCCTTCAATTAAAACTGGAGGAGGAAATCGTGTTTTTATAGAGTTGGCTAACCGGTTATGTGATAAATATGATGTATATATTGTTTATCCTAATAATTCTATAGAAAAAAATACTTTTGCAGATACAAGAAAGGTAAAATATATGCAGATTGGAACATATTCTTCGTCTAAAGTCAATAAAGTTATAAATCTGTTTCGTTGTATTTCTTACATTAACGGAAAATTTGAGCGTGATGTAAAACTAGTTATTTCTGATCCGATATTTTCTTTATTTATTCCATTCATAAAGAATAGATGTCGTATTTATCGCTTTGTTCAGGCTGATGACTATCGTATTTATGATGACGGTGGAATATTGGGACGCGGGTTGATTTTAAAGTTATATAAGCTACTTTGTTTAAAAAGTTATAGATACAAGGTTTCATATATTTTCAATTCACAATTTGTATACAGCCAATATTGTCTGGATGCAAAAAGAAATGATGTCCCTTATCAATTGGTACATCCTGCTATTAATCATTTGGTTTTTAATAATGTTAGGAAAAAGAAATATTCTGGTTGTTCGATATGTTTGGTAGCAAGAAAGCATCCACTGAAAGGACTTATTACATTTATAAATGTATATGGGAGCCTGCCATTAGAAATCAAATCTAAGATTGCTCATGTGACATTAATTAGCCATGATGATTTGAGTGAGTTTGATACTAGAGGAATGGATGTTGTAAAACCAGCTTGTGATGAAGACATTGCTTATGTATATCAAACATCCGATATTTTTATTTCGACTTCATGGTGGGAAGGTTTTGGGCTTCCTCCTTTGGAAGCAATGGCCTGTGGCTGTGCTGTGATTACGAGTAAATCAGGAGGGGTTAATGAATATGCGAAGGATAATGATAATTGTTTAATGTTTGAACCAAAAAATGAAGTCGAGTTGACAGAGAAATTAATTAGGTTGATAAATGAAGATAATTTGAGGAATAAATTATCTCAAGAGGGGGTTAAAACTGCACAAAATTTTGATTGGAATAAATCTGCTTTACAATTAATTGAAATTTTATGATAACAGCATCTGTAGTAGCGTTTCATACTTCATTAGATGATTTGGAACGTTTGATTTTATGCGTTTTAAAATCATCTATTAGTAAAGTTTATATCGTGGATAATGCTTCGGAAGGTGTTATTCGTAACTTTTCAAGTAAATATTCTATATTAGTAAGCAGTCAAAAAAAGGCTATTGATTGAAATGGGTACCTTCGCTGCCAACCAA
>ENA-OPBW01000176-OPBW01000176.1-human-gut-metagenome-genome-assembly--contig:-NODE-176-length-60574-cov-10.033609_pt1 | contig 60574 bp, 46 predicted proteins | sample MGYA00241070_ERZ501456 | MGnify/ENA primary metagenome ERZ501456 (study PRJEB25962, sample SAMEA2042624) | human gut metagenome | biome: human gut; feature: human-associated habitat; material: faeces...
TATTATATATATTATATATTATATAATATATATAATATTAAAATATTTAACACTTTCTTCTCTCAGACTTCCGCACTACCCGATTCGGGTAATTGTGATTTGTGATTTGTGATCATTGTGACGTCGGACGAGCGGGCAGCGGGCGCAGGGATATACGGAGCGACCTGTTGATAACTTCTCTGCCATTTTCTTTTCCGATTGGAAGAATTATGCTACATTCGCAAATCCAAAGCCAACGAAGGTTTTGGTAAAAAATGTATGGTTATGTATTTTTTCTTTAACGACACAACAACAGAGATGTTAACCGAAACGAAAGGGAGCAATCGGGAGATTGAGGCGCCTTTCGAAGACGAAACAGACGAGATGATGAAAGACATTTTCATGGACCTGCGCAAGAAGCTGGACGAGGTGAAGGCGCGGTGCGACACGTATCGGAGGGAGCGCGACGAGGCCCGCGCGCTGGCCGCCAGGAGGCTGAAGCGATGCCGCGAGCTGGAGGAACGGAACGCCCGGCTGGAGGCCGACCACGAACGCCACAAGGACAGCCTCGTGTGCCTGACCGACCGCCTGACCGCCCTCGAGCGGGAGAACGAGCGCCTGAGGACCGCCATCGGCCACCTCTACGGCGAATGCGCCGAGTTCGTACAGCAGGCCGCCGGTACGACGAAGCCGACCGTCGTGGCGCAGCACAACTACTACCCCGGCTCGCTCCACGTGAGCGGAAGCCACCTGCCCGACGCGCGCTTCAACCCCGCGCCGACGGAGCACAAACTGGACCCCAAATAATCTGACAACAAACACGAAAGGAGGACACTATGGAAACCAAAGAACCGACACCGACCATCGTACACAACTACTACGGCATCACGTTTCAGAACTGCTCGATGCCGAACGCCACCATCCAAACCATCAGCCAGCCCTCGGCCGACGCCCAGCCTGCGCCTGCCGCACGCGCGCCCGAGGATGCTCTGTCCGACGCGCTACGCACGCCCCGCGCCGAAGCCTTGCTGGCCCGTCTTGTGGACGCCGACCTCGTGGACGCCAACTGGCAGCCGCTCTCGCTCTCGAACGCCGAGAAGGGCGTGCTGGCCTCTCTGCTGGCCGACCGGCTGGGCGTGGACAACCTGTGGCAGACCTTCGGCCGCCTGTGGGGCATGAAGCCGGAGAACCTCCGCTCGGCCTACAACAAGGGGATGGACCAACCCCGCTCGAACGCCTTCATCCAGCGGGTGAACAGGGCGCTGGAGGAATAGCTTCCCCCAAAAAACGATATCGCAAACGCGTCTGTAAATCAGATGGTTACAGGCAACCGTACCAGGTACGCGTACCAGGTACGTACCAGGTAAATCTCATTCCGATACACTAACTTTGCTCCTGCAATCACGAGGAAAACAACCCTTTCCCCCCCCCTCGTGATTGCGGGAGCTTTCCGTATTGGGGCTTCCAACCATTAAAACCCCAAAAAGACGATTTTCAATTAGTAAACCCTATTCACAACATTAAAACTTTATTTTGACACGACTATGATTATCCAATTACAACTTAGCGACAAGACCTACGAGCGCCTTCTCGCATCGGGCAGCCGCCTGCAGGGCACTATCGGCCTGGTAAACCCCAACGAGGGAAACTTCAACGAACATGTGCGCCACACTTCGAACGGCAACGGTGACTACAAGTACATCCGCCTGCGCCACGGACGGGCCAGCGTGGGCCCCAAACGGGTGCGGCTCGCTTTGAACATCGCCCTGGACGAGACGGGCATCACGCCGGCAGACATCCTCATGGACGAGAGCCGGCAGGCGAGCGACTTTGTGGACCACGTGTTCGATGCGAGGCTCTGAGTAATTATCCATTATCCATTCTCAATTATCCATTAAAGCAATGAAATTCGGAATAAGCAATAACGTAAAGAGCCGGGTGGTGCGCGAATGCACCCCCGAGCTGCTCCGCCAGGCACTGGACTCGCCCCTCGTGGCCCGTGTCTGCGCCGAGATAGAAGACGCCCTCGAGGCCGTGCGCCGGGGCGAAATGTCGAAAGACGACTTCGAAACCCTGAAAGCCGCACGCAAGAAGATGCTCCCCGTCATCACCCCGCACGCTACTTTTCGGAGTGGCCGGCGGACGAACGCCGAAGCCGTCGCCAGCGGCCTGTCGATGTACGACGTGGACCACATCCCCGATCCGCGCGGCTACTACGACGAGAAAGTGCGTGGACGTGAAGCCGAGCTGGGCATCGTCCTGGCACACGTCACGCCCAGCACCGAGGGCCTGCGCCTGCTGTTCGTCATCCCCCGCGTCGGTATGGCGCCCGACGAGGCCCAGCGTTGGATGTCCGCCCGCCTGGGCGACGCCGCCTACGACGGGGCGGTGAAGGACCTGGCACGCTGCTCTTTTCTCGTGCCGCGCGAGTATGTGCTCTACCTGGACGAAGAGAGGCTTTTTGGAAATGAAGAATTAAGAATGAAGAATGAAGAATGGCCTGCGGATGGTGAAAATTCTTCATTTGGAGGCGAAGCCGACATTCTTCATTCTTCATTACCAAAGCGCCTTCCCGCCCTGATAAAGCTTCTCGTGAGCCGCACGCCCGATGTTTACAAGGCGGCCGTGGCGCACGCCGTCTTCCCCTCGCTGGGCGCGCACCTGCATCGCGTAAGGTTCAGATATATTGACAACGTGGAGCACGAGGCCACGCTGATGAATGTCCTCATGGCAGGCACAGGCGCGGGCAAGGACTGTATTTCAGAGCCCATCAACCGCATCATGGCCGACATCCGCCGACGCGACGAGGACAACCTGCGACGCGAACGCGAGTGGAAGAACGAAGTCACCTCGAAGGGCGCCAACAAGGACAAGCGACAACGCCCCGAGGGCCTTATCATCCAAGAGATTGACGCGGACATGACGAACCCTGCTTTCGTGATGCGCATGGCCGAGGCGGACGGGCACTTCCTCTACACGAAGCTGAACGAGATCGACCAGTTCGACGCACTGAAGGGCACAGGGCGTGCAGGGCAGCAGTTCCAGATCATGTGCCTGGCCTTCGACCCCGGCAACCGCTACGGACAGACACGCGTGGGGGCGCAAAGCGTGACGGAGAAAGTGACCATCCGCTTCAACTGGAATGCTGCCACGACCATCCAGAAAGGGCGGCGGTACTTCTCAAAAGTATTGACAGACGGTCCCATCTCGCGCATCAACTTCTGCACCATCCCTGAACGCGAAATCGGCGCGGACATGCCTGTCTATGGCACGTATGACGCCGCCTTCGACGAGGAACTTCGCCCCTACATCGAGAACCTCGTCAAAGCGCAAGGGTTGATTGACTGCCCGCAGGCTTTCAAATTGGCGCAGAAGCTCAAGGAAGAGTGTGCTGACTTCGCCCGCCTCTCGCAGAGCCGCGTGTACGAGAACCTCTCGTTTCGCGCCAACGTCATCGCCTGGCTGAAGGCGTGCGTGCTCTATGTAGCCAACGGCTGCCAGTGGGACAAGACGTTCGAGGACTTCATCCGCTGGTCCTTGCAATACGACCTGGCTTGCAAGATGGAGTTCTTCGGCAGCGCCATCGAGGAGGCGCAGGCGGCAGATGGGCTGCACAACACAAGAGGACCACGCAACCTGCTGGAACTGCTGCCCGATGAATTTACCTATCAACAAGCCGTTCTAGTACGACAGCAAGAAGGGAAAAATGCAGAAGGCACAAAAAATATGCTATGGCAATGGATTCATAGAGGATACGCCTTACAGCTGACAGTTGACAATTACAAAAAACTAAAATTCAGAAAAGATGGAAATGACATTGACAAGAACCGCTAAACGGAAAAACTATACCATAGGGGCATTGAACATAGACGACGAATACTTTTGCGACACGCTGGAGCCCACATGGCGCGACCTGGGTCCAAGCTGTCCCGGCCATAAGATAGCTGGTCGTACAGCCATCCCCGAAGGGCGTTACCCCGTGGTGATCACCTGGAGCTCCAAGTTCGGCCAATGGCTGCCTCTGCTGCTCCACGTCCCCCTGTTCGAGGGCATCCGCATCCATGCGGGTAACACGCCCGCCGACACGGCGGGTTGTATCCTCGTGGGCGAGAATCGCAAGGTGGGGCATGTGTTGCACTCTACCCGTTACGTCGCCCTGCTGAAACGGCGCATCGTCGAGGCAAAGGAACAAGGCGAGGGGGTATGGATTACGATAAGATAAAATGAGAACGAGGCTGTTTCAAAAATTGCATGAAACAGCCTCATCCATTACAAAAGCAACTATTCCTTTTTTCTATGGACCCATTTCCTTATCTTTGCCCCACTATAGCAAACCTAAACAAGAAAAGAATGACGAAACACTGGATAGCCACCTACGGAGGACACTACCGCGCCCTGATCCGACTGGGACTGCCCATCGTGGTGGGACAGCTGGGCATGATCGTGCTGGGATTTGCCGACACCCTGATGATAGGACACCATAGTACCACGGAACTGGGAGCGGCATCGTTTGTGAACAACCTGTTCAACCTGTGCATCATCTTCAGCACGGGATTCAGCTACGGACTGACACCCATCGTGGGAGGACTCTACGGCAACAAACGTCTGGCGGAAGCCGGACAGGCACTGAAATGCAGCCTGGCTGCGAACACACTAGTGGCGGGGGTGCTGGTGCTGCTCATGGGAGCGCTCTACCTGAACATCGGACGACTGGGACAGCCGGAGGAACTGCTGCCGCTCATCAGGCCGTATTACCTGGTGTTGCTGGCATCGCTGCCGTTCGTACTGCTGTTCAACGGATACAAACAGTTTACAGACGGCATCACGGACACGCAGACGGCCATGTGGATCTTGCTGGGAGGAAACGCCCTGAACATAGCGGGAAACTACGTGCTGATAAACGGTAAACTGGGACTGCCCGAACTGGGACTGCTGGGCGCAGGACTGAGTACACTGGCTTCGCGCATCGGCATGGTCATCGTGTTTGCCGCCATCGTGGGAAGAAGCCGACGATTCGCACGCTACCGGGTGGGCATGCTCAGAAGGCCGTGGGCGGCGGACGTGTTCCGACGGCTGAACGCGCTGGGATGGCCCGTCGGACTGCAAATGGGGATGGAAACGGCTTCGTTCAGCCTCAGCACGGTGATGGTGGGATGGCTGGGCACGCTGGCGCTGGCTTCGCACCAGATCATGCTGACCATCTCGCAGTTTACGTTCATGATGTTCTATGGCATGGGGGCGGCTGTGGCCGTGAGGGTGAGCAACTTCAACGGACAGCACGACACGACCAACGTGCGACGGGCGGCGTATGCCGGATTCCACCTCATCGTGGGCATGGGCATCGTACTGCTGAGCATCGTCTTCGCCTGCCGAAGCCACGTGGGAGGATGGTTTACGGACAACGCCGAGGTGTCGGCCCTGGTGTCGGCCCTGTTCTTCCCCTTCCTGATCTACCAGCTGGGCGACGGACTGCAAATCAACTTCGCCAACGCCCTGAGAGGCATCGCAGACGTTAAACCGATGATGTTCATCGCATTTATTGCGTATTTTGTCATATCTTTGCCTGTAGGATACCTCTGCGGATTCGTGCTGGGCTGGGGGCTGCCGGGCGTATGGATGGCTTTCCCCTTCGGACTGACCAGCGCCGGCCTGATGCTGTGGCTGAGATTCCGCCAACAAACCAAGTAGACTATGCGAAACAAGAAAAACGTATCGCGCGTGAAAATCAGCCTGGGCTATGCCCTGATGCTGGCCGTACTGCTGTTCTCGCTGTTCTTCGTCAACCGCGAGATGGGAAACCTGACGCTCTCGACAGACCGGGACATGCAATGGGAGGACAGCCTGATGACGCTGCTGCGCGAGAAGGACAATAACACCATCAGACTGCTGCGCATGCTGAGTGCCGCCAGCGACAGCCTGATGTCGACCAACGACATCGAACAGGTGATAGCGCAGCACGACACCATCATCATCCGACAACGCGTGCAACAGCACGTCGTAAAACGACAGGACACCATCCGTACTCCTAAAAAGGAGAAGAAAAGCTTCTTCCGCCGCCTGGGCGAGGCTTTCGTTCCCCCCAAGGAGGATACGACCATCCAGGTGCGCACGACGACGGAAGTGGCCATGGACACGGTGTATGACACGTACAACCCCGTGGACTCCCTGCAGGAACGGCTGAAGGCCGTGACCCAGAAGAGGCAGGAGAGGCAGGTGGGCCTGCAGCAACGACAACGCTACCTGCGCCGCCTGGACAAGATGCTGAACGCACGTATCGACAGCCTGCTGAAGGGCTACGAACGGGAGATGCTGAGGGTGGCACGCGAGACAGACATCAAGCAGGAGCAGATGAGGCAGCACTCGGCACGTATCATCGGAGGCATCGCCGTAGGAGCCGTGCTGCTGGCAGCCTTCTTCCTGGTACTGATAGGACGGGACGTGACACGCAGCAACCGCTACCGCCGCGAACTGGAGGAGGCACGCCGACGGGCAGAAGAACTGCTGGCCACGCGCGAAAAACTGATGCTGGCCATCACGCACGACTTCAAGGCGCCGCTGGGCTCGATCATGGGCTATGCCGACCTGCTCTCCAGGCTGACCGTGGACGAACGGCAGCGCTTCTACCTGGACAACATGAAGACATCGTCGGAACATCTGCTGAAGCTGGTGGTGGACCTGCTGGACTTCCACCGCCTGGACCTGCACAAAGCGGAGGTGAACCGCGTCAGCTTCCACCCGGCACGCCTGCTGGAAGAGATCAGGGTGAGCTTCGAACCGCTGACGGCCGCCAAAGGGCTGGCCCTGCACTGCGAGACGGCGCCCGAGCTGGAAGGGACCTACATCTGCGACCCGCTGCGCCTGCGGCAGATCATCAACAACCTGCTGTCCAACGCCGTAAAATTCACGGAAAAGGGAAGCATCACCCTCAGCGCCCGCTACGAGGAACGACGGCTGGTAGTGGCCGTGACCGACACGGGCAAGGGCATGGAGCCGGGCGACCGCGAACGCATCTTTCAGGAATTTACACGCCTGCCGGGAGCACAAGGCAAGGAAGGATTCGGCCTGGGGCTCTCCATCGTACGCATGCTGGTGCAGCTGCTGGAGGGCGAAATCGAAGTGGACAGCAGGCCCGGCAAGGGAAGCGCCTTCACGCTGCGTGTACCCATCTATCCTGTACAGACCGGCAGTAACGAGGCAAGCACCCCCACCCCAACCGAGGAACCAACCGAGACGACGGACGGAAGTCCTGCCACGGCAACGAAACGGGTGGTGCTGATCGACGACGACCGCATCCAGCTGACCTTGACGGAGGCCATGCTGAAACAGGGAGGCCTGGAGGCAGTCTGTTGCCAACAGGTGGACGAGCTGCTCGACGCCCTGCGTACACAAGACTTCGACGTGCTGCTGACGGACGTACAGATGCCAGCCATCAGCGGATTCGACCTGCTGAGCCTGCTACGGGCATCGAACATCCCGCAGGCACGCACTATCCCCATCATTGCCGTCACAGCCCGCAGCGACATGCAGCGCGAGGAATTCGTGGCACATGGGTTTGCAGGCTGCCTGCACAAGCCCTTTACCGTGGCCGAACTGCTGGCCGAACTGGCGCAGGAACAACCGAAGGAAGAAGAGCCTAGGCAGACTGTGCAACCGACTTCGGAAGGAACCTATAACTTCGCTGCACTGACAGCCTTTACGGAGAACGACCCGGAGGCTTCGCGCACCATCCTCGAAAGTTTTACGACGGAAACACGCCTGAACCGAGAACGAATGGAGCAGGCACTGGACAAGGCCGACATGAAGGAAGCGGCCGCCGTGGCCCACAAGATGATCCCCCTGTTCGTGCTGTTGGAAGCCCACCGTCTGGTAGCGGTCCTGAGGGAACTGGAAGCGGCGGCAGACGCACCCTTCTCGGCTGAATGGGAAGAAAAAATACGCACGATCCTGACGCTGACAGCCGAAGTGCTGGAAAACGTTCCTTCCTGAGAAAACATTTGTTGAATTAATCGGAAACAAACCAACATTTCTCGCTGGAATTTGTTTACTTTGTAGTTAAAAACAAGTCTCAGAAGATCGTGACACAAGAAAACCCCATAGAGAATACAGAACCGAAGAGGAAAAGAAGAAAATGGTTGAGGGCAGCCCTCTGGGTGGTATCCACTCCGATTGTCCTGTTTGCCGTACTGATGGTGCTGCTCTACATCCCGCCTGTGCAGAACTTCCTGCGCAAACAGGCCACAGCCCTGGCCTCCGAAGCCACAGACATGGATATCTCGGTGGAGCGCATCGACTTGCGCTTTCCCCTGAACCTGCTGGTAAGCGGCGCACAGGTAGTACAGCCCGCTGACTCGTCGGCGACACAACAGCCCGACACCTTGCTCAGCCTCAACAGCCTGAACGTACGCATCCAGGCATGGCCCTTGCTGAGGGGGAAGGTCGAGGTGGACAACATCACCCTGACCGGCGTCAAAGTGAACTCGGCTGACCTCGTGGAAGGAATGCTGATCAAAGGTGCCTTGGGGCGTTTCTTCCTGAGAAGCCACGGCATCGACCTGCTGAAGGAAGAAGTGACCCTGAACGACGTGGAGCTGGAGGACTCGCAACTGATGGTACAGCTGAAAGACACGACGGACGCTGAACCCGAAGACACGACCTCGACACCCGTAAAATGGAAACTGGCCCTGCAACACCTGAAGCTGAAGAACATAGCCGCCACCCTGGTCCTGCCACAAGACACGACTTCGCTGTCGGCCTACATCGACGAGCTGGGCATCACCAATGCCGAAGCCGACTTGGGGCAACAACGATACGGCTGGCGACGTTTCCTGCTGGCAGGTGCCTCGTTCCGCTACGACGTGGGAACAGGGGAGGCTGCTGAGGGCTTCGACGCCTCGCACATCGCCCTGCGTGACATCAGGGTGGGTATCGACTCGGTCCTCTACTACGGACGTAACCTGAATGCTGTCATCCAGGAGTGTACCTTGAACGAACGGTCGGGCCTCAGCCTGTCATCGTTCAGCGGACGGATCTTTGCCGACTCTACCCTGATACAGATACCCGAACTGCACTTGCTCACTCCTCACAGTGAAATCAAGCTGGGGGCGCAATCCTATTGGAAACTGGTGGAAATGCCTACAACAGGACACCTTTCGGCCCATCTGGAGGCTTACATCGGCAAGCAGGACGTCATGCTGTTTGCAGGCAACCTGCCCGAAAGTTTCAAAGAAGCATATCCCTTCCGCCCGCTCGTCATACGGGCAGGAACAGAAGGCAACCTGAGCCAGATGCAAATCTCGCGCTTCATGGCCGACCTGCCGGGCGCCTTCTCTCTGAGAGGCGGAGGAGAACTGTGGAACCTGACGGACAGCTTGCGCCGATCGGCCAAAATGGACCTGAACATGCAGACGCAAAACATCGGATTCCTCACGGCGCTGACAGGTACAGCCAACAAAGGAAGCCTGGCCATCCCCGACAGCATGGAACTGACAGCCAACCTCGGTCTGGAAGGAAGCCGCCTGTCCGCCCTGCTGGAACTGAACGAAGGAAAGGGACGAATGGCTATGGACGCTTCGTATGACCTGACATCGGAAGCCTACCACGCCGACCTGGCCATCGACTCCCTGCAACTCCACCACTTCCTGCCCAAAGACAGCCTCTACATGCTGACCCTGCACGCAGGAGCCAGAGGACAGGGTACGGACTTCACCTCGCCACGCACCCATGCCGACGTAACCGTCAGTCTGGACGGCATCCAATACGGACGCTGGCACCTGAGCGGCGTAGACCTGAAGGCCAGCCTGAAATCGGCCCTGGCCACAGCCCAGCTGACCAGCAACAACGCCCTGCTGAAAATGACCACCCAGGCCAGCATGCGCCTCGGACGGAGATACATGGACGGACAGCTGCAGATGGACGTAGCCGATGTAGGACTGTATCAGCTGGGAATATTGTCGGCTCCCCTAACCCGACCGCTAGCCTTCAATCTGGAGGCCGAAGTGCGACGCGACACAGTAAGAATGGAAATGAAGGCCGGCGACATGAACATGTGGCTACGCGCCCAAGGGACCGTCAACCATCTGATAGAGCAAAGCAACCAGTTCGTCGCTCTCCTGATGAAACAAATTGACGACCGAAAACTGGACCACGCCGCCCTGCGTCGTGCGCTTCCGTCGGCAGGCATGTTTGTCAAAGCCGGTAAAGACAACCCCGTGAACGACCTGCTGGAACAGCATCACATGGGATTCAACGAACTCAAGCTGGGCTTCGGCTTTACCCCCGACTGGGGCATCAACGGACGTGCATCGATCGACGGCTTCCACACAGACTCCCTGCAACTGGATACCATTTTCTTCGCTGTCCATCAGGACACCACCCGCATCAGGCTGCAAAGCGGCGTCATCAACACACCGCAGAACCCACAAATCGCATTCCGCTCCCTGCTGACGGGCGAAGTGCGGAGTGAGGATGCCGAACTGACGCTGGACTTCGAAGACGAAAAGGGTGAGAAAGGCATCCTCTTCGGCATCAACGCACGCCCCCTGACCGAAGGGAACGGAAAGGGAAACGGAGTATTGCTGAACATGACACCTGAAAATCCTATCATAGCTTACCGCAAGTTCTCGTTTGCAGACCAGGCTAACTGGATCTACCTGCACAAGAACATGCGTGTCTATGCCAACGTAGACATGGATAGCGATGACGGAGTTTGTTTCCGCATGCAGTCCGACCGTAAAGATACCGTTTCCCTGCAGAACATCGGTGTTGAGCTGAGGCGTTTCCGATTAAGCGAACTGAGTAAGGTAATGCCCTACCTGCCGCAACTGACAGGCCTCTTCTCCGCCGAAGCCCATTACATACAGACAGAAAATTCCCTACAGGTATCTGCCGAAGCAGACATAAAAAAACTGACTTACGAGAAACAGCCGGTAGGCGACATCGGCCTAGGAGTGACCTGGCTGCCTGGCGAAGGAAAGACACACTACCTGAGTACTTACCTCCTGTATAACAATCAGGACGTGTTGACTGCCGACGGAACCCTGATGCAACAGGGAGAAAAAAGCCTGATGGACATCAGCGCAAATATCACCCGTCTGCCACTAGCCATGGCCAATGCTTTCGTGCCCGACCAGATGGCCACCCTCAGCGGCAAGGCAGACGGCGAATTACAAATCAGTGGAAGCATGGACCAACCGACAGTGAACGGAAATCTGGCACTGGACAGCGCCAACGTCTACGTCAAAATGTTGGGGGCACGTTATTGGATGGACAACCGTCCGCTCCGACTGGAGAACAACCGCCTAGTGTTCGACAAGTTTGCCATCTACACAACCAGCAACAATCCTTTCGCCATCAATGGCTATGTAGACTTCCGCAACATGGAACGGCCAACAGCCAACCTCAATCTACAGGCCCGCAATTATACACTGCTCAACGCCAAGCGGACCCGTGAAAGCATGGTCTATGGTAAAGTGCAGGTCGACCTGACGGGTACAGTCAGCGGTCCGCTCAACGCATTGAAGATGCGAGGCAACATGAACCTGCTCGGCACGACCGACGTCACCTACGTACTGACCGACTCACCCCTCACCGTGGAGGATCGTCTGGATGGACTGGTATCGTTCGTATCCTTCCGCGACACGCTGTCGGCAGCATCGACTCCCGTGGCCAACGTGCCACTTGGCGGCATGGACATGCTGATGTCTGTCCACATCGACGATGCCGTACGCCTGCGGGCCGACCTCAGTCCCGACCGCTCGCAATACATCGAGCTGGAAGGCGGCGGCGACCTCTCCTGGCAATATACCCCTCAGGGCGACATGAGCCTGACGGGACGCTATACCTTCAGCGGAGGCGTCATGAAGTTCTCTCTGCCTGTCATCCCGCTGAAAGCCTTCCAGATCGTGAGCGGCAGCTACGTGGACTGGCGAGGAGACGTCATGAATCCGACGCTGAGCCTGAAAGCCCAAGAGCGCATGCGTGCCTCCGTGTCTGACGGCGACGACGGCAGCGGATCGCGCATGGTGAACTTCGACGTGTCCATCGCCCTGAAAGGACGACTGGAAAGCCCCGAACTGGTGTTTGACCTCACTGCGCCCGAAGATGCGACCGTTGAAAACCAGCTACAAAGTATGGGAGCTGAAGAACGCAGCAAACAGGCCATCACCATGATGGCTACCGGCATCTACCTGAACGACAGTAGAAAGGGAGGAGGCCTGACGATGGGCAGCGCCCTGAACAGCGTGCTGCAAAGCCAGATCAACGCCCTGGCAGGCGGTATGAAAGGGGCCAGCTTCAGCGTCGGCATCGAAGACCGTACTTCTGCCGAGACTGGCGACAAGCAGACTGACTACAGCTTCCGCTACTCGCAACGCCTCTTCAACGATCGCGTACAAATCATCATCGGCGGCAAGGTGTCTACCGGCGCCAATGCCACCAACGACGTGGAGTCTTTCATCGACAACATCTCGCTGGAGTACAGACTCGACCCCTCGGGCACACGCTACATCCGTGCCTTCCACAACAAGAACTACGAGAGCGTGCTCGAAGGGGAGATTACCGAGACCGGCGTGGGCCTCGTCCTGCGCCGCAAGATGGACCGCCTGAGCGAACTTTTCATCTTCCGAAGAAGAAAGTCGCAGGTACCCAAGCCCGAGGAACCCGCCGAGACGCCTGCCCGTCCCGCATCCGAAACCGATAACCGCTTGTAAGAAATTGGATTTATGAAGAAGATTACAGCATACATGACCGTCGCCCTGCTCCTGGCCGCCTGTTCCACCACGAAGCACCTGCCCGAAGGAGAAGTGCTCTACACAGGGCAGAAAGCGATGATTGTGCACAATCCCACCCCGACCAAGGTGGGCGAAACCGCCATCGAAGAAGTAGAAGCCGCCTTGGCGACTGCTCCCAACAACTCCCTGTTGGGCAGTTCGACCGTGCGTATCCCCTTTCCCTTCGGCCTGTGGGTCTACAACGGCTTCCAGAAATACGAAAAGGGGCTGGGTAAATGGATCTTCAACCGCTTCGCCGCCAAACCCGTGCTGATGTCTACTGTCAACCCCGACATCCGCATCAAAGCGGCTTCTAACCTGCTACGCGACTATGGCTATTTCAACGGGACAGTCAGTTACGAGACGTTCACCGACCCCAAAGACTCGCTCAAGGCCAAGATACAATACACGGTGAACATGCGTAATCCCTACGTGATAGACACTGTGACTTTTCGTGGCTTCAGTCCCCGTACCCAACGCATCATGGAGCTGGGACGGCGCCGCTCGCTCATCAGTCCGGGCGAACAGTTCAACGTGCTCGACCTCGACGGCGAACGCACCCGCATCAGCACCCTACTGCGCAACGTAGGCTGTTACTATTTCCGCCCCGACTATCTCACTTACCAGGCCGACACCACGCTGGTGCCGGGCGGACACGTCAGCATGCGCATGGTGCCCGTGCCGGGTATGCCGCCTGTGGCTGAGAAACCTTTCTACCTGGGTCGAAAGACCATCGAGATCCTGGGCAAGAACGGCGAGGCGCCCAACGACAGCGTGGACTACAAGGGCCTGCGCATCTACTACCACGACAAGCTTCGCGTACGCCCCAACATGCTCTACCGCTGGACCGACTACAAAGGCTTCCGCCTCAAGCGCCAAGTGCAGGACAGCGCCGGCATCAGCCGCCAGCGCTCTGCCGAGAATCTCTACAGCCTTTACAAACAGACGCGTGTGCAGGAACGCTTGGGCAATGTGGGCATCTTCCGCCTGCTGGAAATGCAGTTCACCCCACGCGACACGGCCTTCGTCTCCGACACACTTGACCTGAACATCCGCCTGGCACTGGACAAGCCCTACGATGCCGAACTGGACTTCAACATCAAGCTGAAGAGCAACAACCAGGTAGGTCCTGGTGCGTCGTTCACGCTGACCAAGAACAACGTCTTCGGCGGTGGCGAAAGCTGGAATGTAGAACTGACAGGTTCGTACGAATGGCAGACGGGGGCCGACCACTCGTCGCTGATGAACAGCTACGAGTACGGCATCTCTACGTCGCTTGTCTTCCCCCGTGTGGTCTTCCCCCGCATGGGCGACCGCGAGTATGACTTCCCCGCCACGACCACCTTCCGCCTCTATGCCGACCAAATGAACCGTGCCAAATACTACAAGCTACTGGCTTTCGGCGGCAACGCCACCTACAACTTCCAGCCGAAGCCCACCAGCAAACACAGCCTGACGCCCTTCCGCCTGACCTTCAACGTGCTGCGCGACCCGACACAGGCATTCCTCGACCTGCAGGCGGAAAATCCCGCCCTCTACGTCAGCCTGCGCGACCAGTTCATTCCCGCCATGGAGTATACCTATACTTACGACAACCTGTCCCAGCGCAAGAACCACCGCAGCAGCCATTGGTGGCAGACAACCCTAACCTCGGCGGGCAACCTGACCTCGTGCATCTACCGTTTGGCAGGGCAACCCTTTAACAAGCAGGAAAAACAACTCCTGGGTGTCCCCTTCGCCCAGTTCGCCAAACTCAACAGCGAGTTCCGCTACAACTACCGCATCGATCGTAACCAATCGCTGGCAGCGCGTGTAGCAGCTGGCTGTGTCTGGTCGTACGGCAACATGCTCTCCGCCCCCTATACCGAACAGTTCTACATCGGTGGTGCCAATAGCGTCCGTGCCTTCGCCGCCCGCAGTATCGGCCCCGGTGGTTATGCCCCTGCCAATGCTGAGACTGACAAGTACGGCTTCATCAACCACGTGGGCGACATCCGCCTGGAAGCCAATGTAGAATACCGCTTCCACCTCATCGCCGACCTCCACGGCGCCGTCTTCCTCGATGCGGGCAACGTCTGGCTACTCCGCCCCGATGCAGGACGCCCCGACGGAGCCTTCACGCTGAAGAAATTTCCCGAACAGATCGCCCTGGGCACCGGCCTTGGTCTGCGCTACGACCTGGACTTCCTCGTCTTCCGCCTCGACTGCGGCGTCGGCCTCCATGATCCGTCGAAACTCTATCGTAACGGATATTACAACATCGGCAAGTTCAAGGACGGCCTGGCCCTGCATTTCGCCATCGGCTACCCGTTTTAGAAGAATTTTGTACGATATTGCCAAAGAATGTATCATTTTATTCCTCTTCCTGCCGTTTATTTCTTACATTTGCCAAGTGAAAAAGCAAGAACACACTAACCTTTAAATAATTAATTGATTATGAAACCTACTCTTTTCTTATTGGCAGCCGGCATGGGCAGCCGCTACGGAGGCTTGAAACAGCTGGACGGACTGGGTCCCAACGGCGAAACCATCATGGACTACTCCATCTACGACGCCATCAAGGCCGGATTCGGCAAACTCGTCTTCGTTATCCGCAAAGACTTCGAACAGGACTTCCGCGAGAAAATCCTCTCCAAGTATGAAGGACACATCCCCTGCGAACTTGTATTCCAGTCGCTCGACGCCCTGCCCGAAGGCTTCACCTGCCCCGAAGGCCGTACGAAACCCTGGGGAACAAACCACGCCGTCATGATGGGCGAGAACGCCATCAAGGAACCGTTCGCCGTCATCAACTGCGACGACTTCTACGGTAGCGACTCCTTCCAGGTGATGGGCAAGTTCCTGGCCAATCTGCCCGAAGGCTCGAAAAACGTTTATTCAATGGTAGGCTTCCGCATCGGAAACACACTGAGCGAAAGCGGTACCGTCAGCCGCGGACTCTGCACCACCAACGAGAAGCACCTGCTGACTTCCGTCGTAGAACGCACCAAAATCCAGCGCATGGACGGCGAAGTGAAGTACATCGATGACAACGGCGAATGGACCGCTACGCCCGAGACGACTCCCGTCAGCATGAACTTCTGGGGCTTTACTCCCGATTACTTCGCTTACAGCAAGGAATTCTTCAAGACTTTCCTCTCCGACCCGAAGAACATGGAGAACCTGAAGAGCGAATTCTTTATCCCGCTGATGGTGGACAAGCTCATCAACGACGGCACGGCTACGGTCGAGGTACTCGACACCACCAGCAAGTGGTTCGGCGTGACCTATCCCGAAGACCGTCCCGACACCGTTGCCAAGATCAAGGCACTGGTAGACGCCGGCGAATATCCCAACAAGCTGTTCTAAACGGGCAAGGGATTTATACCTTTATATATAGAGCCGCCACGGTTGCAGACATGCAGCCGTGGCTTTTTTCATTTTATTACGTGACATATTAACACGATATTTTATGACTCCCTGACACAGTGCTTCGTTAAGGTGCCACGCAGTGCTTCGTTAAGGTGCCACGCAGTGCTTCGTTAAGGTGCCACGCAGTGCTTTGTTAGGATGCCATGCAGTGCTTTGTTAGAGTGTCATGCAGTGTTTTGTCAGAAGGTCATATCATAAGAATGGCCAACAGAGATGAGAATATACATTGAATTGATAAATTGCATATTCTCGCTAAGATATGTATGCTGTATTACAGCGGTTGTTATGATTATTTGATTTGAATGTTTCTATAGCCGTAGCGTCGCGTCGCACTCCGCCGCGAGCGCCGGATGGTGGGTGACGAAGAGCAGCGTCCGTCCCGCGGCGTGGCGGCGGAGGCGGGCGATGAGCGTGCGCTCCGTCTCAGGGTCGAGGGCGGAGGTTGCCTCGTCGAGCAGCAGGATGCGGCCGGGGCGTAGCAAGGCACGGGCGATGGCGATGCGCTGCGCCTGCCCTTCACTGAGGCCGCCACCCTGTTCGGAGAGCGGCGTGTCGAGGCCCTGCGGCAGGGCGCGGACGAAGTCGAGGGCCACGGCGGTGTGCAGCGCCTCGTCCAGCTCCTGGGGCGTAGCGTCGGGGTTGCCCATCAGCAGGTTGTCACGCACGGTGCCGCTGAACAGCGTGTTGCCCTGCGGCACGTAGACGAAGTTGCCGCGCGTGCGGGCCGAGACGGGGCAGGCCGTCGCGCCGTCGGTGAGGGTGATGCGCCCCTCCTGCGGCTCGGCCAGGGCCAGGAGCAGGCGCACGAGGGTGGTCTTGCCACGGCCCGTCTCGCCCATGATGGCGGTGCACGTGCCGGGCTCGAAGCGGTGGCTGAAGCCGCTGAACACGGGCGCGTCGCCCTCGGAGTAGGCAAAGCGCAGGTTCTCGACGGCCAATACGGGCGTGCGGTCGAAGCGGATGGCGTCGCCCCCATCTTCGGCGGGCAGGCGTTCCAGCTCGAGCAGGCGGTCGGCGGCGGTCAGGGCGTTGACCACGGAGGGCACGAGGCGCGAGAGGTCGAACGCCGGACGCTGGATACGGGCCACGAGTTGCAGGAAGGCGGTCAGCGTGCCCACGGTGATGCTGCCCGTACTCAGGCGCAGGGCGCCCCAGATGAAGGCGGTGACGTAGCCTCCGGCAAAGGCAGCGGAGACGGCCATGCGGGCGGCCAGCGAGAAGCGCGTACGGCTCAGCACCTGCGAGCGCAGGTCGTCCTGCAGCGTGCCGAGGCTGCGGATGCGTCCCTCGTCCTGCTCCAGCGTCTTGATGACGGTGCGGTGTTGCAGGGTCTCCTGGATGACGGCCTGGATACGGCTGTCGCTGCGACGGATGTCGTGAGTGAGCCGCTTCATGCGGCGCAGGTAGAAGCGCGCGCCCAGCAGGAAGAGCGGCAGGATTCCCACCACGAGCCACGGCAGCACGGGGTCGAGGACGTAGAAGAAGGCGAAGGCAGCCACAAGCTGCACGACGGTGACCACGGCGGTAGGCAGCGAGGCGGTGAGCAGGGTGACGATGGCCGTGGTGTCCTGCTCCACGCGGTTGACGACGTCGCCCGTATGCAGTTGCTCCAGCGCATTCCAGCGGCTGCGCAACAGTCGGCCGAAGAGGCGATGGCGCAGGGCGTTGGCGGCCTCCACCCCCATGCGGGCGGCGACCCACGTATCGGCGGCGCCACAAAGCAGTTGCAGGGCGAGCAGGCCGACGGTCGCGGCGGCCATCACGGTCAGGCTTCCGGCGCGGGCACCGGTGGCGATATCTATCAGCTGCTTCGACGTGTAGACGAAGCCCAAGGCAAAGGCAGTGCCCAGGATGCCGATGAGGCAACTCAGCAGGATGCGTCCGCGCTGTCCGCGCGACAGGTCCCAGAGATAGGCCAGAAGGAAGCGGTTCGTTTTCATGGGCAAAGGCGTTTTTTCAGCAGGTTCAGCTGGATGGCCAGCGTCCCCTTGATGAGAGTCACGGGATAGAAGCAGGCTTCCACGGGAGCGTAACCGTAAAGGCGGGCCACACGGCGCGTGGCTCGGCAAAAGGTGTGCCACTTGCCCCGCCAGTAGCCCTTGGGGCGCGGCGCGACGCGGCGGTCATGCTTGCCGAAGTTGCCCGTGGCGAAGATTTCGTCCACCAGGTCTTCGCCCAGGCGTCGGCAGCCCTCGGTGTCGAAGGGCAGGCAGTCGGACGGCAGGCCCAAGCGGCTGACGCAGACGTAGCCGAAGGCGCGGGCGGCGCGGAGCAGTCCCAGCCGGCGCAGGTCGCGACAGAGGCGGTCGGCGTCGATGTCAGTCCGGCGGGTGCGCAGCAGGCAGCACCAGTCACACAGCTGGCGCAGGCCGATGCCGCTGTTCAGGAAGTGCTCGAAGGCGTGGAGGAAGATGTAGAGGGCGTTGAACGTGGGCGGCGGCGTAGCCATGCCGATGCGCCGCTCGGCATCCTGCGGATACCACTCGCGGACGAGGCGGACGAAGCGCCGGTTGGCCAGGGGATTGTTCGTGCGGTTGACGAGGCGGTGGTTCTCGACGTGCACGCCGTCCAGCTCGTAGCTGGCGTGCTTGTCGGACTCTTCGCCCGTCTCCTGCGCTCCGGCCTCGAGCAGGAGGCGGTTGGCGCGGGGCTGCCCGTCCTTGCCCAGGTAGACGTCGATGTCGCCGCACTGGCGGTGGCGGGGCTGGCGGTAGCAGGCGGCCATGCCCTGCCCCTTGAGCAGGACGGGGTGGAGGCCGGCATCAGTATAGAGTCGGTCGAGGCGAACAATCATGCGGTCGAGGCGATCGTTGGCCTGCTCGATCTGGAGCGTCTGCGCCGCCCATTGCAGGTAGAGCGGACGGGGCGGTCGCAGGTCGGCAGGCAGGGTGTTCAGCCCGTCGAACACGACGGCCAGCAGCGACTGCGTATGCGCCAGCCGGTGGAGCTCCTGCCACTGGGCGGGAGTCAGTCCTCGGAAGAGAGCCGCGTCGGCGGGCGTGCCCCACAGCCCGGCGCGGACAAGCGAGAAGAAGGCTTGCTGCATCATGGCTCGGTCAGCTGAGGATGCCGCAACGTTGCAGCGACTGGATGAAGGCTTCGGCGTCGCGGCGCGCCTGCTCGGAAGCCACGTCGTAACGCTCGGTCAGGGCCGCGGTCAGGGCGTCGACGTCAAAGTCTTCGTCGCGGAAGCGCTGCCACAGGTAGGCGGCCGTGCGGTTAAGGTTGATGATGCGGCTGAAGTCCACGTTCGTGGAGCCGTCGTGCATGACGATGTATTCCTCGCCAATCTGATGAAGCATGAATTCGGGTTTGATTTTCATATTCAATTATCCATTATCAATTATCCATTCTTATATTCTCCTGTATATCGCCAGTAACCACCGTCTGACGGGCGTGAGCCGCCGCCACCAGCGGGAGTAACGGAGCCAGACGGCACCGTCCGTGGGATACGTCCGCCCCTTGCGGATGACGGCGGTCAGCAGGCCGACGACGCGGCCGGTGTCTGTCCGCTCCGTCTGGTGCAGGTTGCCGTCGCCCAGCAGTGTCAGCTCGTCGCCCCGACGACACACGATGCGGTGGAGCACATAGCGATGGTCGTCCGTCAGGGCCAGTACCACGGCACCAGGTTGCAACTGGGCGTCGGTGCAGGGACTCAGTACCACGCGGTCGCGGCGGTCAACGATGAACGGGTTCATGCTGTTGCCGCGCGCTGTCAGCGTCACCGTGTGCCCTTGGCGGATAAGCTCGGCCACCTCGGGGATGAGCAGGTCGTTGGGCAGGCTCTTCTTCATGACGGCTGTCCTCCTCTGGCTTGAGTGACGGTCTGCATGCTGAGACGTGCGGCGGCCTCATCGGGCAGGCACTTCAGATGGCAGACAGGGATGCGGGTGGCGATGCGTGTCACGGTGTCGATGATGCCTTTATAAATGGCCGCGTCCTGTTTGAGGCATGAGCACGAGGGCAGCAAGGCGGCGAAGGCGTGCGTGGCCGTCAGGCGGCTGATGTCGTTGGCGGGCGCCTGCTCCAGGCGGACGAAAGCACCGACGGGCACCGACTCGTTCAGATAGCAGGGCGTCTTGCCACTCCAAGGCGTACCATAGACGGTGATTTCGCCCGTCTTGGGGTCGAGAGCCACCACGGGGTTGTCGTCGTTCAGCAGGCGGCTCCCTTCGATATGCTTCAGCCAGAGGCGGGTATGCGTGCTCTTGCCCGTGCCGCTCTTGCCCAGAAAAAGATAGCCACGCCCTTCGTAGCAGATGACAGAGGCGTGCACCACCAGCGTCCCCCGCTCGGCGGTAGCAAAGGTGTAGATCATCATCAGGAAGTTGTTCACCACGAACGGAGCCATCGGGTGCAGAGCTCCGGGCAGGTTGATGACGTTGCGACGGAAACGGTCGGTGCAGTCGGCATAAGCCTCGACGGCGAGGTTGTCCAGCGGGGCGATGCCGATCCGATAGCTTCCGTCGGCATGGCGGCGAAGGGTGCAACGGGCATTCTCCCATTCGAAGGAGACGGGTTGCGGGAAGGTGTCTTCGACGTCGGTGACGGCAGCAACCTCACTCGGGCAGATGTCCACTTCGATGACTTCCGCAGCCTTCTCTCCCTCCACCACGGGGAGGACGAACGGGGCGAACGAAGGCAGCAAGGCGGACGGCTCCAACGGCTCGGCACCGCCAATGCGGAGAACGTGCGGCCCGACGCGATAGTAGGTATTTGTCTGATTCATTTACGCTTTGTTTAAGGCTTCAAAGATAAGCAGAATTGTTGATAATTAATAATTGATGGGCGAGAATTGTCCACAGTTCGCCGCGAATCGTTACCTTTGCAGGCTCAAACGAAAAAAGACATTGACTCTATGATATCAGTAGAAGGACTGAAAGTGGAATTCAACGCCACGCCCCTGTTCGAAGACGTGTCTTACGTCATCAACAAAAAAGACCGCATCGCCCTGGTGGGCAAGAACGGGGCGGGCAAATCGACCATGCTGAAGATACTGGCCGGATTGCAGCACCCCACGGCGGGTACGGTATCCATTCCCCGCGAGTGTACCATCGGCTATCTGCCGCAGGTGATGGTACTGAGCGACGAGCGGACGGTGATGCAGGAAGCCGAGCTGGCTTTCGAACACATCTTCGAGATGCAAGCCGACATCGAGCGCATGAACCAGGAACTGGCCGACCGCACCGACTACGAAAGCGAGGACTATCAGAAGCTCATCGACCGCTTCACGCACGAGAACGACCGTTTCCTGATGATGGGAGGCACCAACTATCAGGCCGAGATAGAGCGCACGCTCCAGGGCCTGGGCTTCAGCCGTACGGACTTCGACCGCCCCACAAGCGAGTTTTCGGGCGGATGGCGCATGCGCATCGAACTGGCCAAGCTTCTGCTCCGCCGCCCCGACGTATTGCTGCTGGACGAACCTACCAACCACCTGGACATCGAATCCATCCAGTGGCTGGAGAACTTCCTCGCCACGCGCGCCAACGCCGTGGTGCTTGTCAGCCACGACCGTGCTTTCCTGAACAACGTCACGACCCGCACCATCGAAATATCCTGCGGACGCATCTACGACTACAAGGTGAAGTACGACGAGTTTGTCGTCCTGCGCAAGGAGCGCCGTGAACAACAACTCCGTGCCTACGAGAACCAACAGAAGCAGATCGAAGACACTGAAGCCTTCATCGAGCGTTTCCGCTACAAGGCTACCAAGGCCGTGCAAGTGCAGAGTCGCATCAAGCAACTGGAGAAAATCGAACGCATCGAGGTGGACGAGGAAGACAACTCCGCCCTGCGCCTGAAGTTCGTTTGCTCCAGCCGAAGCGGAAATTATCCCGTCATCTGCGAAGACGTGGCGAAAGCCTATGGCGACCACGTGGTTTTCCACGACGTCAACCTCACCATCAACCGTGGCGAGAAGGTGGCCTTCGTGGGCAAGAATGGCGAAGGTAAGTCTACGCTGGTGAAGTGTATCATGGGCGAAATCTCCGACTACACGGGCAAACTGACGCTGGGACACAACGTACAGATAGGCTACTTCGCGCAAAACCAAGCGCAACTGTTGGACGGCGAGCTGACGGTGTTCGACACTATCGACCGCGTGGCCGTGGGCGACATCCGTCTGAAAATACGCGACATCTTGGGTGCCTTCATGTTTGGCGGCGAGGCGTCGGACAAGAAGGTGAAGGTACTCAGTGGTGGTGAGCGCACCCGCCTGGCCATGATCAAGCTCTTGCTCGAGCCGGTGAACTTCCTCATCCTCGACGAGCCGACCAACCACCTGGACATGCGCTCCAAGGACGTGCTGAAAGAAGCCATCCGCGACTTCGACGGCACGGTGATTTTGGTAAGCCACGACCGTGATTTTCTCGACGGGCTTGCGACTAAGGTCTATGAGTTCGGCGGCGGAGTGGTGAAGGAACATTTGGGTGGCATCTACGACTTCCTGAAGAAGAAACAGATCGAGAACCTGAACGAATTGCAGAAGTCGCCTTCCCTGTCGGAATCACCTACGGGAGCCAAGAAACCGTCGGCGGCGGAAGCTCCCCAAGCCTCAGCGGGCCGCCTGTCCTACGAAGAGCAGAAGGAACTGAACAAACGACTGAAGAAACTGGAGCGACGCGTAGCCGATTGTGAGGCCGAAATCGAACAGACAGAGGCCGCCATTGCCATCCTCGAGGAAAAAATGGCTACGCCTGAAGGAGCTTCGGACATGTCGCTCTACGAACAGCACCAGAAGTTGAAGCAGCAGCTCGACCGCGTGATGGAAGAATGGGACGCCGCTTCGACCGAACTGGAGGAAGCCAAAAAATAAGCAAGAAAATGTAAACTTTTAAACAATAGAGATTATGAATTTGAAGTATTATTTCCCCGTTGCAGCCCTTTGCCTGGCATTGGCATCCTGCAACACAGGCAAGCAGCAGACGGCTCTGACCGCCGGCATCGACCTTGCCAACCTGGACACAACCAACCTGCCAGGTACGGACTTCTACCGCTATGCCTGCGGCGGTTGGATCAAGAACAATCCGCTGACCGACGAGTATTCCCAGTATGGTTCGTTCACCGTCCTGGCCGAAAACAACCGCAAGCAGATTCAGGGCCTTATCGAAGAACTGGCCGCTACACAACACGAGGCAGGCTCTGTCGCACAGAAAGTGGGCGACATGTATAAGATTGCCATGGACAGCGTCAAGCTGAATCAGGAAGGCGTAGCTCCCATCAAGGCAGAACTCGACCAGATTGCCGCCCTGAAAGACAAGAAAGAACTTTACCCGTTGCTGGCCGAGATGTACAAGAAAGGCATCGCTGCCTACCTCGCCATCTATGTAGGTGCCGACGAGATGAACAGCAACATGAACGCCGTACAGATGGCCCAATACGGCTTGAGCATGGGCGACCGCGACTATTATCTGCTCGACGATGAAGCTACCGTGAAGATTCGCGAGGCCTTCAAGGAGCATGTAAAGAAAATGTATCAGCTGGCCGGCTTCGATGCCGCTACCGCCGAGCAGGGCATGAAGGCCGTGATGGACGTGGAAACTCGTCTGGCCAAAGCCTTCCGCTCACGCGTAGAACTACGTGACCCGCATGCCAACTACAACAAGATGGCGATGGCCGACATCAAGAAACAATATGCCGCTTTCGACTGGGATGCCTATCTGAAAGGACTCGACCTGAACGATGTGAACGAAATCATCGTCGGACAGCCCGCTTCGCTCGAGGCATCGGTCAAGATTATCGACACCCTGCCCCTCGACCAACAGAAGCTCTACCTGCAATGGAAGCTGATTGACGCCGCCGCCAGCTACCTGAACGATGCCATGAAGGAGCAGAATTTCGACTTCTATAGCCGTACGATGTCGGGTGCACAAGAGATGCAACCCCGCTGGAAGACGGCCGTAAGTGTGGTTAGCTCCATGCTGGGCGAAGCTGTAGGTCAGATGTATGTGGAGAAATACTTCCCTGCCACCGCCAAGGAACGCATGGTGGGCCTCGTGAAGAACTTGCAGACGGCCTTGGGCGAACGTATCCAGGCCCTCGAATGGATGGGTGACTCTACCAAGGTGAAGGCTTTGGAGAAGCTCTCTACCTTCCACGTAAAGATTGGTTATCCTGACAAATGGAAAGACTATAGCGCACTGGAAATCAAGGATGATTCTTATTGGGCAAACATCGAACGTGCCAACCTGTGGGGACATGCCGAAATGGTGGCCAAGGCCGGCAAGCCTGTTGACAAGGACGAGTGGTTGATGACCCCTCAGACGGTGAACGCCTACTATAACCCGACAACCAACGAAATCTGCTTCCCTGCCGCCATCCTGCAACCGCCTTTCTTCGACATGAACGCGGACGACGCCTTCAACTACGGAGCCATCGGCGTGGTAATCGGCCACGAAATGACGCACGGATTCGACGACCAGGGCCGCCAGTACGACAAGGACGGTAACCTGAAAGACTGGTGGACGGAAGAAGACGCCAAGAAGTTTGAAGAACGTGCTAACGTGATGGTAGCATTCTTTGACAGCATCGAAGTAGCTCCTGGTGTACATGCCAACGGTAAGATGACGCTGGGCGAGAACATCGCCGACCATGGTGGCTTGCAAGTTGCCTTCCAGGCCTTCAAGAACGCTACGGCTGGTGCTCCGCTCGAAGTGAAAGACGGCTTTACACCCGAACAGCGTTTCTTCCTGGCTTATGCAGGCGTATGGGCCAACAACATCCGTCCTGAGGCTGTGCTTCAGATGACGAAGATCGACGTACACTCGCTGGGCGAATGGCGTGTGAACGGCGCCCTGCCTCACATCGCTGCCTGGTATGACGCCTTCGGCATCACCGACAAAGATCCGATGTTCATCCCCGCCGCCGAACGCGTGTCCATCTGGTAAAATATTTTTCATTGCCGAAACGCATGGCGTATCGGCAGGAAAACTTTCAAGAATGCCCGAACTTCTCGTTGTGGAAGTTCGGGCATTTCTTGTCAAACAGAAAAGCATCGTTTTCCGAGGCGGAAAGCACCGCTTTTCGAGGAAGAAAGCAATGCTTTCCCAACAAGGGGCGACTGGGACGGGAAAAACATAAACCGCTCATTCTTTTAATTATAGTAAATTTCTTGCCAAGGTGTATATGGGTAAACCAACAAAATTTGTAACTTTGCGGGGTTATTATATAATACGCATAAAAACCATATAGCCATGACGGAAGCAAAGAGAATCAAAACAGCATTGGTATCCGTTTACCATAAAGACGGTTTGGACGAAATCATTACCAAACTGCACGAAGAAGGTGTGGAATTCCTCTCAACAGGCGGCACACGCCAGTTCATCGAAGGACTGGGTTATCCTTGCCGCGCGGTGGAAGAACTGACCACCTATCCGTCCATCCTGGGCGGCCGCGTAAAGACGCTCCACCCGAAAGTGTTCGGAGGCATCCTGTGCCGCCGCGACGTGGAGCAGGACCTGCAACAGATCGAAAAATATGAAATTCCCGAAATAGACCTCGTTATCGTAGACCTCTATCCGTTTGAGGCAACCGTAGCCAGCGGAGCACCCGAAGCCGACATCATCGAAAAAATCGACATAGGCGGCATCTCGCTCATCCGCGCCGCTGCCAAGAACTACAAGGACGTGGTCATCGTAGCTTCGCAGGCACAGTACCAGCCCCTGCGCGACATGCTGATGGAGCATGGCGCAACGACTTCGATTGAAGAGCGCCGCTGGTTTGCCAAGGAAGCTTTCGCCGTTTCGTCACACTACGACTCGGCCATCTTCAACTACTTCGACGGCGGCGAAGGAAGTGCCTTCCGCTACTCGGCCAACAACCAGAAGACCCTGCGTTATGGCGAGAACCCCCATCAGAAGGGATATTTCTATGGCAATCTGGACGAAATGTTCGACCAGATCCACGGCAAGGAAATCTCTTACAACAACCTGCTGGACATCAACGCTGCCGTAGACCTCATCAACGAATTCGGCAATGACACGACGTTTGCCATCCTGAAGCACAACAATGCCTGTGGTTTGGCTACCCGTCCGACGGTGCTCGAGGCTTGGAAAGATGCCCTGGCAGGCGACCCTGTATCAGCTTTCGGTGGTGTGCTCATCACAAACGCCGTCATCGACAAGGCTGCTGCCGAGGAAATCACGAAAATCTTCTTCGAAGTCATCATCGCTCCCGACTATGACGTGGACGCCCTCGAAATCTTGGGTCAGAAGAAGAACCGCATCATCCTGGCCCGCAAGCAGGGCGCACTGCCCACGAAGCAGTTCCGTTCGTTGCTGAACGGCGTACTGGTACAGGACCGCGACCTCAAGGTAGAAACTCCCGAAGACTTGAAAGTAGTGACCGTCAAGGCTCCTACCGCACAGGAAATCGACGATATGCTTTTCGCCAACAAGATTGTGAAGAACTCCAAATCGAACGCCATCGTCCTGGCCAAGGGACACCAGTTGCTGGCCAGTGGCGTAGGTCAGACAAGCCGTGTGGATGCGCTGAAACAGGCCATCGAGAAGGCCAAGAGCTTCGGCTTCGACCTGCACGGAGCCGTAATGGCCAGCGACGCTTTCTTCCCCTTCCCCGATTGCGTGGAGATTGCGGGCAACGAAGGCATCACTGCTGTCATCCAGCCGGGCGGAAGCATCAAGGACCAGCTGAGCTTTGACTACTGCAACGAGCATGGCATCGCCATGGTGACAACAGGTTTCCGTCACTTCAAGCACTAAAAATAATGAAGAATGAAGAACGAAGAATGTAGAATTTGAGCGTGGCGAAGTACCCGCCAGAATTCTCGTTTTCCGTTCTTCATTCTTAATTCTTCATTCTTAATTCTTCATTAAAAAGATGGGATTATTCTCTTTTACCCAAGAAATAGCCATGGACCTGGGCACGGCCAACACCATCATTACCTCCAACGGTAAGATTGTGGTGGACGAACCTTCGGTTGTGGCCCTCGACCGCCGTACGGACAAGATGATTGCCGTGGGCGAGAAAGCCAAGCTCATGCACGAGAAGACGCATGAAAACATCCGCACCATCCGCCCCCTGCGCGACGGCGTTATCGCCGACTTTTATGCCTGCGAGCAGATGATACGCGGACTCATCAAGATGGTAAACACCCGTCACCGTCTCTTTTCGCCTTCGCTTCGCATGGTCATTGGCGTGCCCTCAGGCAGTACCGAAGTGGAGCTCCGTGCCGTGCGCGACTCGGCCGAACATGCTGGTGGACGTGACGTTTACCTCATCTTCGAGCCCATGGCCGCCGCTATCGGTATCGGCATCGACGTAGAAGCGCCCGAAGGTAACATGATTGTGGATATAGGTGGTGGTTCGACCGAAATCGCCGTCATCTCGTTGGGAGGTATTGTATCGAACAACTCCATCCGCATCGCAGGCGACGACCTTACGGCCGACATTCAGGAGTACATGAGCCGCCAGCACAACGTGAAGGTCAGCGAGCGTATGGCCGAGCGTATCAAGATACATGTGGGAGCCGCCTTGACCGACCTGGGCGACGATGCCCCTGAAGACTATATCGTACATGGCCCGAACCGCATCACGGCCCTGCCTATGGAAGTGCCCGTATGCTATCAGGAAGTGGCCCACTGCCTCGAGAAATCCATCTCGAAGATCGAAACGGCTATCCTCAGCGCACTGGAGAACACACCACCCGAACTGTATGCCGACATCGTACACAACGGTATCTATCTGGCTGGTGGAGGCGCTCTGCTTCGCGGACTCGACAAGCGTCTGACAGACAAGATCAACATTCCTTTCCATATCGCCGAAGATCCTTTGCACGCCGTTGCCAAAGGTACAGGCATTGCGCTGAAGAATGTAGATCGTTTCTCGTTCCTGATGCGATAAATAATCAGCGGTTAGTGGTAAGCGGTTAGCGGTGAGTAGCCATCTGAATGGGGATACTAACCGTTAACCCCTTACCACTAATCGTTCATCATTAACCACTAACCGTTATTAAGAGACGTGCGTGACCTCCTTAACTTCCTGTTAAAATACAACCACTGGCTCCTCTTCCTGTTGCTTGAGGCAGTCAGCTTGTTTTTGTTGTGCAACACTGGTCCTTACCAGCACAGCGCGGCTCTTTCGTCCGCCAACCTGATTGCGGGAAAGGTCTACGAAGTAACGGGAAGCATCACGTCCTATTTCCACCTGAAGGATGCCAACGAAGACTTGCTCGACCGCAATGTATGGCTGGAACAACGAGTCTTGCAACTTGAAAGCGCTTTATCCGGATACGTAGGAGACTCTGCCGTCCGCCAAGCGCTGGATCGCTACATGCCGCCAGGCACAGGAATCGAACAAAGCTTCAAGGCGCATGTAATAAAAAACAGCCTGAACCGAACAGACAACTACATAACCCTCGACCAAGGGAGTGCAGCTGGTGTCAAGCCCGACATGGCCGTAGTAGGTGCAGCCGGTGTAGTAGGAATTGTTTACCGCACTTCTCCAAGCTATTCGTTGGTCCTTCCTCTGCTCAACAGCAAGTCCAGCATCAGTTGCAAGATCCAGGGAAGCGACTATTTCGGCTATCTGAAATGGGAAGGAGGCGATCCCCGCTATGCCTATCTGAAAGACCTGCCTAGACATGCAGAGTTCAATTTGGGCGATACCGTTGTCACCAGTGGATTTTCATCTGTCTTTCCGCAAGGACTTATGGTAGGAGTCGTCGACGACATGGCCGACTCCAACGACGGGTTGTCTTACCTGCTCAGAATCAAACTTGCGACAGACTTTGGCAAACTGGGTTCTGTCCGTATCCTTGCCCGACGTGGCCAGGAAGAACAAAAAGCATTGGAACAAGAACAATGAGTTCTAAATTCAGAAATAAAAAAAATGACAATAACCTATCTACATAAAGCAGGATGGCTTGTCGCACTGGTTTTGTTGCAGGCATTGATATTGAACAACCTCCACATCGGCGGTTATGCCACCCCTTTCCTGTACATCTACCTGCTGCTGAAATTTGAGGCAGACGTGCCGACAAACAGGCTGATGTTATGGGCATTCGTACTGGGGTTGATGGTCGATATCTTCTCAGACACCCCTGGATTGAATGCAGCCTCAACAGTACTTCTCGCTTTCGTCCGTCCTACCCTACTGAGACTTTTCGTTCCCCGTGACCTTCAAGAGACACTTGTCCCTGCCATCCATACCATGGGAATAAATGTCTTCCTGAAATATGCGACCACAGCCGTGTTACTGCACCACGCCGTATTGCTCTCACTTGAATCATTCTCCTTCGCCCATCTGCCAGAGTTGTTACTGCGGATCATCTCCAGCACCCTCTTTACCATGCTTTGCGTACTGGCTTTAGAAATGCTCTTCCAAAAAGGTAAACGATGAAACGAACTAAAAAATAAACAGACTGATGGCGAAAGATTATACATTCGAAAAACGGAAATACATCCTCGGCGCAATTGTCGTTTGCATCGTCCTGATATACATTCTCCGTCTGGCAGGACTCCAGATCTTCTCAGACAAGTACAAGCGCTACGCCGACAGTAATGCTTTCCTCAATAAAATACAATACCCCTCACGTGGAGCTATTTACGACCGAAACGGCAAACTGCTCGTTTTTAACCAACCGGCCTATGACATCACATTCATTCCACGTGAAGTGACACAACTCGACACACTCGATTTTTGCCGCTCACTGGGAATCACACGCGAACAGTTCCTGCAACGCATGGAAGAAGTCCGCAACTTCCGTAAAAATCCGGGCTACTCCAAATACACCCCCCAAGTGTTTATGACGCAACTTTCGGCCGAAGAATGTGGCGTGTTTCAGGAAAAGCTCTATAAGTTCCCCGGCTTCTCCATCCAACGACGCACCATCCGCCAGTACTCCTACAATTCGGCCGGTCATGTCTTAGGCGATATCGGTGAAGTATCCATGCGCGACATTGAAAAAGACGACTATTATATCCGCGGCGACTACATCGGCAAACAGGGAGTCGAACGTTCCTACGAAAAATACCTTCGTGGCGAAAAAGGTGTAGAAATTCTGTTGCGCGATGCACATGGCCGCATACAGGGACATTATATGGACGGACAACTGGACCGTCCGTCGGTACCTGGCAAGAACCTGAAACTGGGTATCGACATTGATCTTCAAATGTTGGGCGAACGTCTGATGCAAAACAAAATAGGCGCTATCGTAGCCATTGAACCTAAAACGGGCGAAATTCTCTGCATGGTGTCTTCTCCCAGCTTCGATCCACACATGATGATCGGCCGACAACGTGGAAAAAACCACCAACTTCTGGAAAAGAATCGCCAAAAGCCTTTATTGAACCGAGCCATCATGGGTACCTATCCTCCCGGCTCAACTTTCAAGACAACACAAGGTCTGATCTTTTTGGAGGAAGGCATTATTCAGGAAGATACCCCTTTTCCATGCTCCCATGGCTTTATTCACCGCGGCCTGCGGGTAGGATGCCACGGACATGCAGCTCCCCTCCCGCTTATACCAGCCATTGCCACTTCGTGCAACTCCTATTTTTGCTGGGGATTATACAAAATGATCGGTGACAAGAAATACGGTTCTCCGCAGGAAGCACTTACCGTATGGAAAGACGATATGGTGTCACAAGGCTTCGGCTACCAACTGGGAGTGGACCTGCCAGGAGAATTGCGAGGCTTCATCCCCAATTCACAATATTACGACCGCATCTACCGAGGCTCTTGGAACGGATTGACAATTATCAGTATCGCCATCGGCCAGGGAGAAATTCTGGCCACCCCATTACAGATTGCCAATCTGGGAGCAACAATTGCCAACCGCGGCCACTTTATCACCCCACATGTCGTAAAAGAAATACAGGACAACCCGTTGGACAGCCTTTACCAGACAGTACGCACTCCGACAATCCGAAAGGAATATTACGAGGACATCGTGAAAGGTATGCGGGCAGCCGTTACGGGTAGTACAGGAAGCGGAACATGTCGGTTGGTAGGCACATTGCTTCCCGGAGTAGAAGCATGCGGAAAGACCGGTACAGCACAGAATCCGCATGGCAAAGACCATTCCGTTTTCATGGGATTCGCTCCGATGAACGATCCCAAGATAGCCATCGTCGTTTATGTAGAAAACGGAGGTTGGGGAGCGACTTACGGTGTACCTATCGGTGCATTAATGATGGACCAATATCTGCATGGCAAACTTTCGCCACAGAACGAGATACTGGCCGAAGATTTCAGTAACCGAGTAATTATTTATGGCAACGAGGAGAGATAGTATTTGGAAATCGCTAGACTGGATGACGGTTGTCATCTATCTGCTACTGGTCATTTGGGGCTGGTTCAGTGTCTGTGGTGCAAGTTATGATTATGTAGACCGCGATTTTCTGGACTTTTCCACCCGCGCAGGCAAACAGTTCGTATGGATTATCTGTTCCTTCGGTCTGGGCTTTGTATTATTGATGCTGGACGATATGTTCTATGATACCTTCGCCTATATCATATACGCGGGCATGCTGGTATTGTTACTCGTTACCATCTTCATAGCACCCGACACAAAAGGATCGCGTTCATGGCTCATACTGGGACCGGTAAGTCTGCAGCCGGCCGAATTTGCCAAATTCGCTACGGCACTGGCTTTAGCCAAATTTATGGGAGCTTATGGCTTTGTTCTCCAAAACTGGCGCAACGTGCTGACCATTGCTTTCCTGATAGCCTGCCCCATGCTGCTCATTGTAGGACAGCGCGAGACGGGGTCAGCCCTGGTCTATCTGTCTTTCTTTCTGATGCTTTACCGCGAAGGTATGCCGGGGGCGATTCTGTTTGCCGGAGTATGTGCCGTCGTTTACTTTGTTGTAGGTATCCGCTACGCCGATGTCACGATGCTCCATGACTCCACTTCCGTGGGCGAGTTCGCCGTGTTGTGCCTCATTCTGATTTCCGCCCCTATCCTGCTTCAGGTCTATCAACGCAACCGTGCCATAGTCAGTCAGATGACAATCACGTGTATTGCAGTGGTAGCCTTAGCCTGTGCCATATCCGGCTGGCTATGGACATTCAACGTGGTCTATGTGCTTTGGGGACTTTGCGCATGTGCTGCGGGATGGCTTGTATTTTTAGCCTTGCGCGAACGGCGGAAGATCTATGTACTTGTCTCGGCATTCATGATAGCCTCGGTAGGCTTCTTGTACTCGTGCGACTATGTTTTCAACCAGGTCCTGGAGCCTCATCAGCAGATCCGCATCAAAGTAGTACTGGGGTTGGAAGAAGACTTGGCCGGTGCTGGCTATAATGTCAACCAGTCGAAAATCGCCATCGGCTCGGGCGGTCTTTGGGGCAAAGGTTTCCTGAATGGAACACAAACGAAACTGAAATACGTGCCCGAGCAGGACACCGATTTTATTTTTTGTACGGTAGGTGAAGAGGAAGGATTCGTAGGCTCGGTATTCGTACTGTTACTCTACATGTGCCTGCTCTTGCGTCTGATCCATTTGTCCGAACGCCAGCCTACCGTCTCGGGACGTGTCTATGGATACTCCGTGCTGGGAATCTTCTTCTTCCACCTGTTTATCAACATAGGCATGGTACTTGGCCTGACACCCGTCATCGGCATCCCGCTTCCATTCTTCAGTTACGGCGGTTCTTCTTTATGGGGATTTACTATTCTGCTGTTCGTATTCCTGCGGATCGATGCGGGGCGTGGGAAGAGGATGAGATAACCATCCTGACTCCAACATCGCTCACGCCTTGCAGAAGTGAGTCTTGCATAACTGGCAACAGGACAAAACGGCAAGTGGCAGGTGTATCCAGCCGAACCGTCGTTACATAGGATGCGTTATGATAAAGATTGGCAAACCCTTCTCCTGTCCACCGTCCTTCGCTATCGGCCAGCATCAATCGCAAGGTATCTGTACGGACAAGAGAATCCGCCGGAGAAGACAACATGCTGGTCAATGACAGAGCCAGATTGCGGTAAGGATAATTATTGCCATGACGCACATCCACATAGACATCCAGGCTTTTGTCGGGAACCGTAACAGTGGTTGTAAAGGACAGGGTGTCGTTCTTTCTCCACCCCCTGCCCTCTACAGCCTCATAATGGCTATACAAGACGTTTTCTCCACAAGCCGTCAACAGGATTACGGCTGCCGTTGCCGTCACAAGCCGCATTACATCAACCTTGTGCATTACCGCTTCCTTTTTCTTCCCGCTTGCCATCATTCTTATCCGCAGGCTTGGCGTTCTTTTTCGACCTGTTGCGGCGGTTTTTCGAGCGTGAAGGTTCGGCCGTTTTTTCTGTCGAGGCCTCTTTATTCTCTTTCTTGGCCTCTACCGGAGCCTGTACGGTTCCTTCCTGCTTTGCCTCTTGAGCCTGAGCATCACCGCCTCCTTTATTTTTCTTCTTTTTCTTCTTGCCTTCTCCGTTTCCGCCACCTTTGTTTTCGTTGCCCCCTTTTCCTTTGCGGTTGCGATCAAAGCGGGTCACGCTTTCCTGTTCCAACAAGTCGGCCGAAACCTGCTTCTTTTCATTATCCGCTTCTGCCAACGTATCAGGCGCCGCTCCTTTGCGATTCATATTGATTACTTCAAAAGCACGGCGAGCAGGAATGGTAACCAAGTTGGCAGGAATAGACTTATCACTCGAATAGGTCACCTGTCCGGCCAGAATATCCGCCTTAAAGTAGAACCACTCGGCATCCTTGGTACGCAGCGTAATCTCCTTGCTGGGCAATCGTTTCTGAGCTTCGACATACACATCCACCTCATAGTTGAGACAACATTTCAGTTTGGCACATTGCCCGGCCAGCTTCTGCGGATTGGGCGAAATGTCCTGATAGCGTGCGGCTCCTGTAGAGACAGATACAAAACTGGTCATCCACGTGGCACAGCACAACTCACGGCCACAGGGTCCTATGCCTCCAATGCGTCCGGCCTCCTGACGGGCTCCGATCTGTTTCATTTCGATACGTACCCTGAAAGCCTCGGCCAGCACCTTGATGAGCTGACGGAAATCCACACGACCTTCGGCTATATAATAGAAGATGGCCTTATTACCGTCGCCCTGATACTCCACGTCACCGATTTTCATGTCCAGCCCCAGGCTGAGTGCTATTTGCCGGGCACGTATCATGGTAGAATGCTCGCGCGCCTTGGCCTCAGCATACTTCTCCATATCAGCCGCTTTAGCCTTACGGTAGATACGGCGGATATCTGCTTCGTTGCGCACTCCGGTTTTCTTCATCTGCAGGGGTACAAGGCGGCCGGTCAAAGTCACGACACCGATATCGTGGCCGGGTGTAGCCTCAACCGCCACAATATCTCCTTTCGCCAGTTCCAGGCGGTTGGAATTGCGGAAATAGCCTTTCCTCGTATTCTTGAACTGCACTTCGACATACTCCGACTCGGCTTCATTGCCGGGAATGTCTGCCAGCCAGTCATACGTATTCAGCTGCCTGTCCTGCCGTCCGCAACTGCGGAGGCAAAGCCGCCCGCTTCCGTTATGTAGTGTAAAATCAGTCATAATGTATAATTTTCAATTCTCAATTTTTCATTTTAATCAGCACCGTCATGTTCAGTATCAGATCGAAGAACACCATTCGCGGATTCACATTCTGCTGGATGTGTTCCTGAGCCTTACCGAGCAGGTCGGTCATCCCGACGATGTTCCGCTCGTTGACGAAAGGAGCAAAACGCGTAGCAAACTGCTGTTCGTCAGGTCCCATATAGTTCATTTCTCCCCGGTGGAAGTTTGCAATAAAATTCTCACGTACCATCCGCTGGGCATATTCCAGAAACATCTTCTGCCGTTCACGCCCCAAGACAGCCACCTGCTCACTCCAGGCCTTCATGCCACGTATGTCACGCTGCCAGGCCAGACGCATCAGCCGGGTAAAAAGTTCGAAACACAAAGCCTGCTCGCCGCTCTGCCCCATCATTTCCAGCACCTTCAGGAAACTTCCGTCAGCCCTGTGAGCCATCGAATGCGCCTCTTCCTTGGTCTGTCCGTATCGGGTTGTCAATACACGGACCATATCCTCTTCCTCAATGCGGGGCACGTAGATACGCTGCGTGCGGCTCACGATGGTGGGCAGCAACCGTTCGGGCTCTTCGCTCACCATCAGGAAAGCGGTCCGCTCGGGCGGTTCTTCCAGCAACTTCAACATCTTGTTGGCGCAAGCCTCGTTCATGCGTTCGGGCAACCACACCACAACAACCCTCCATCCGCCTTGGCTGGACTTCAGACTCAGTTTGCGGAATGTCTGGTCGCTTTCGGGAGCATAAATCAAAGGTTGCGTATTTCCGGCGTCTATCAGTTCCATCCAGTGCCCCAGGTCGGTATAGGTACTTTCCATGAGCATCTTCCGCCACAAAGGCAGGTAGTCGTCGCTCACCTTCTTGTTGTTCACGATGGGAAAGACAAAATGTACGTCAGGATGAGCCAGTTTTTCCCACTGACGACACGAGACACACTGTCCACAAGCTTCCCCGCCTTCGGGGTGCATGCAGCACAGACGCCGTGCCAGCGCCAGCGCCAAAGGCAGCTTTCCCGCTCCCCTCGGCCCCGTCAACAGCAGCGCATGGGCCGTACGCCCCTGCTCCACCTCCGCTTTCAGGCGGCCGATTACTTCTTTCTGCCCTATAACATCCCCGAAACTGAACATGCCATTCTCAATTTTCCATTCAAAAAATCTGTTTCGCCACCTCGCGTATGCTGTCTTCAGCCGCCACAGAATAGAAATGCAGGCTCGGTACGCCGTGGGCCATCAGCTCGCGGCATTGGCGCACGCACCACTCGATACCCACCTGCTTCACCTGTTCGTCGTTCTTGCAACGCTCCACTTCCTCAGCCAGTTCCTGCGGGATGTCCACTTTGAATGTCTTGGGAATGATGCTCAACTGTGCAGCACGTTTCAGGGGCTTGATGCCCGGTATGATAGGCACCGTAATACCCGCCTTGCGGGCACGCTCCACGAAGTCGAAGTAACGATTGTTGTCATAGAACAACTGCGTCACGGCATACTGCGCACCGGCATCCACCTTCCGTTTCAGCCACATCAGGTCGCTCTCCAGGTTGGGAGCCTCGTCATGTTTCTCGGGATAACAGGCTACGCCGTAGCTGAAGGGTGTGCGCGTCACGGTCATCGGACTTCCATCCTCGAAGATGCCCTGGTTGAAACGGTTGATCTGTTCTTCCAGTTCGATGGCATGTGAATACCCGCCCTCTTCGGGCACAAAGCGCGCCTCGTGCTTCGCCTTGTCGCCGCGAAGCACCAGCAGGTCGGTGATACCCAGGAACTGAAGATCCAGCAGGACATACTCCGTGTCCTCGCGCGTAAATCCGCTGCACAACAAGTGGGGAACCGTAGTCAGTCCGTATTTGTTCTGTATGGCTGCCGCCACGGCTACCGTGCCCGGTCTGCGTCTCAGGCGCTTCCGCTGGTAAAGTCCGTTGCCCAGTTCCTGATAGACATACTCGCTCCGGTGGGTGGTGATATTGATGTATTTGGGGTCGAACTCGCGCAGGAGGTCTATGGTGGCGTACAGCTTCTCGATGCCTGTCCCCTTCAGAGGTGGAAGCACCTCGAAGGAGAAGGCGGTATGCTGGTTACTGTTTATCAAGTCTACTACTTTCATTGGCTATGCCGTTTGTTTAGTTATTCTGCGATGCGCCCATAAGCGCATATTGGGACAAAAGTAAGAAAAAACTAACAAACAACAGGGCTTTTTCCTCGATTTCTTTATTTCTTCAATGCTGTCATCGGATAGCAAACGATATCGTTCAGAACCTTTTTACCTGTATTTCTCCCATAAATAACGAAGCGGGCTAAGCAGCCGTGCCGTCACACTCCGCTCGTCGGCCAAAATCTGTGCTGTTCCCGCCAGTTCACCTCCGAAGTCCAGCCGTTTGCCGTAGGACGTGTGCAAGTCCTGCGGCAAGCTTACAGTCACCGTGTACATTCCTTCCTCATCGGCCAGCAGCGACACCGTCTGTACACACCCCGTCAGGAAACCGAATTCCATATACGGATACCCCGCCACACTGATATTCACCCGCTGCCCCGGCCTCACTTTCCCCGAACCCGATTCCGGCAGTTTGATTTTCCCGATGACAGCCCCCATGTCTTCGGCTACGACCGAAAACACCTTGTCACCGCTGTTCACATTCTGGTTCTTCTGCCATACGTTATTATAGGACAGAATCCCTTCCGCCGGACTGACGAACAGGAAAGACAGTTCCCAGTCGCCTATCTGCGTCTTCAGTTCGCCCAACGCCGCTTTCAGGGCGGTCAGCTGCGTGTTCTCTTCCCGCTCCCGTTCCATTTCCGTCTCTATCAGGCTCTGCTCCAGCTGGGCTTTCTGAATGCGCGCTGTAGACAGTGAAGTCATCAGTTGTTCCGTTCCCTGCCGTTTGGACAGCAGTTCCTGTTGCGCCTTCTCATATTCCGCCTTGGCTGTCAGGCCACTCTCGTACAGGCCTTTCTCCCGGGCGTGCACAGTCTCTGCAATGGTACTTTGCCGCTTGTCCAGCTCCACCTGCCGCTGCAGGTGCCCGATGTAGGTACGGTATTCCTTCAGTTCCCGCGCCGTCGCCTCCAGTTTCTGCCGGTACAGGTCCAATGCCAGAAAATTGCGGTAGTCCGTCAAGCTTCTCAGAAACGAGGCATAAGCCGTCTGTATGCTTCCCAGTGCCCGTTTTTCGGGAAAACGTACAGCCCGTACGCAGCTGTCTGTCACGATGAATGCCGCCAGTTCCTCTTTCAGTGCCAGTACGTCGGCCGTCACTGCCGGATTGTCGAGTACGGCAATGATGTCGCCTGCCCTCACCGAATCCCGGTCGTGCCGGTACAGTTCCTTCAGTTTACTGCTTCCCTTGGCCACCATCCATACCGGCGGATGTTCGGTGGTCACCGTCACGGTAGCGTCCACCGTGTCGGGATACTTGAAGAAGCATCCGCCCACAAAAATAAGGGCCAGCACTCCGAAGAACACCGTGATGCCCCATCGTACCAGCGCATGCGGAGGTCGTGTCAATATCTCCTGCACTTCCTCGCTCCTCAGTTCTATCTCTTTCTGTTCCATCGCCAATCACCAACCGTCCGTTTCATATTTCCAACTGGTTCTTCACCAGTCTGTAGTACTGCCCTCCCCTTGCTATCAGTTCCTCGTGCGTACCCTGTTCGCTGATGCGTCCACGATCTATCACCACTATCTTGTCGGCATGGCGCACGGTACTCAGGCGGTGGGCCACCACCACCGAAGTCCTTCCTTCAAAGAAGCGTTGCAGGTTCTCCATGATACGCCGTTCGTTGTTGGCGTCCAGCGCATTGGTCGCCTCGTCGAAGAAGATGAATTCCGGATCCTTATACACCGCCCTCGCTATCAGGATACGCTGCTTCTGCCCCTGGCTCAGTCCATGCCCCTCACTGCCGATGCGGGTATTGTATCCCAGCGGCAGGCCGTCAACAAAGTCATCGATGCAGGCCATCTGCGCCGCCCGGCGAAGCCGTTCCTTGTCGATGTGTTCCACTCCCGGAGCAATATTTCCCGCAATGGTGTCCGAAAAGATGAACCCGTCCTGCATCACCACCCCGCACCGTTTCCGCCATTCCCTCACGCTGTAGGCCTCCAGCGGCACATCGCCCAGCATGATGCTGCCCGACGCAGGCGGATAGAAACCCAACAGCAGTTTCACCAGCGTTGTCTTCCCGCTGCCGCTCATGCCTACGATGGCCGTCTGTTTTCCTGCCTCCACCCGCAGGCTGATACGGTCCAGCGTAGACGTCTCGGCCAGCGGGTCGTACTTGAAGCACAGGTTCTCCATCCGCAGGTCCTGCCCGCGAGGTATGTCGTGCACGGTTTCCCGTCCGGCCGGTTCCTCGTCCGGCTTGTCGCGCACCTCGCTCAGGCGGTTCATGCTCAGGCGGGCGTCCTGCATATCCCTCGCAAAGCCTATCAGTTCGTTCACCGGGCTGTTCAGCTGCCCGATGATGTATTGCACCGACATCATCATGCCCAGCGTCATGTCGCCCTGCACCACGAAGCTGGCCACCAGCCCCGTAATGATTACGTTCTTTGTCTGGTTGATAAGCACCGCGCCCGAATCCTGATACTGCCGCAGGGCCAGGCTTCGGATGTTCACCCGGAACAGGCGTGCCTGTATCCGTTCCCACTCCCACCGTTTCTGTCGCTCGCACGCGCTCAGTTTGATTTCCTGCATACCCGTCACCAGCTGTACCACGCTGCTTTGGTTGGCGCTCTGCTGGGCAAAGCGCTTGTGATCCAGCTCCGCCCGCTTCTTCATGAACAGCCACACGTAGGCCACGTAAAGCGCGCTGCCTGCCATGAAGATGAAAAACACCAGCGGGCTGTAGAGCAACAGCACCACCCCGAACACCACAATGTTGAACGTGGAGAACACCACGCTCAGGCTACTGCCCGTCAGGAAGTTCTGGATGCGGGTGTGGTCATTGATGCGTTGCAGGATGTCGCCCGTCATCTTCGTGTCGAAGTAGCCCATAGGCAGGCGCATCAGTTTAGCCAGAAAGTCGGAGATAAGGGCAATGTTGATGCGTGTGCCCAAATGGAGCAGAATCCATCCGCGGATAAACTCCACCGCCGCGCTGCTGAAGGTCAGCGTCAGCTGTGCCACCAGCACCAGCCAGATGAAACCCAGATTCTGGTTGTTGATGCCGAAGTCCACCACGCTCTGTGTCAGGAAAGGCAGCATCAGCTGTATCCCGCTGCCCAGCAGCAGCCCCAGCAGCAGTTGTCCCACCAGTTGTTTGTAAGGCCGCAGATACGAGTACATGAAGGCGAATCCCTTCCGGTCCATCTCCCCCTCGTCGCCGTCGTCTTCCTGTGCATAAAACTCCGGCGCAGGTTCCAGCAGCAACGCCACACCCGTATCCAGCCCGTCCTTCTTCGCGCTGAGCCAGCAGCGGCAGAACTCCTCCCGTGTATATTTCAACTTCCCCGCCGCCGGATCGGCCACCCACACGTGCCGCCCGTCCATGCGATACACCACCACGAAGTGCTGCTGGTTCCAATGCACGATGCACGGCAGGGGCGCTTCCCTCAACCGTTCGTAGTCCACCTGCACGCACAGGCTCCGTAGCCCGATGCGTTCCGCCGCCTCACTGATACCCAGCATCGACACCCCCTCGCGTGTCAGGAAACTCTTTTCGCGCAGGCCTTCCAGCGAGTAGCGCTTGCCGTAGTGGGCGGCCACCATACGCAGGCAGGTAGGGCCGCAGTCCATTTGGTCGTGTTGGATGTAGTGAAGAAAGGATTTCATTTTGCCATCAGACTATCCATTGTTTGCATCAGTTCATCGCCTTCCAAATCAACAGCGATAATCCTTTTCTGTTTATCCAACAGGAAATTGCGCGGGATTCTTTCGATACCCAACAAACGTACTTCCGGCACCACTTCCCGCAAGTTGTTGGCACCCGTCACATGTACAAAATCCTCCGTCTCGTCTTTGGCAATCGCTTCTTTCCACAACGTGTGGTTCAAGTCAATGGAAATGGCGTAGACGGTCAGAGAGCCTGCATATTTCTCATGCACTTTCTTGATAGTGGGGAACTGTCTCCGACAAGGACCGCACCAACTGGCCCAAATGTCCACATACACATAAGCCGTATCCGGCAAATCGTCCAACGAAACGACTTTCCCGTCCACATTCCGTAAAGCAAGCTTCAAGCGGTTGCCAAGCTTTGTATTTCTCAGAACATTTTCATTGATATTGCGGCGCATATTTATTTCCTTAATCTTATTGGCTTGCGCAAGACCTTCCGGCGAAGGATCGTGTGCATAATCGGACTGTGCACGCGGATCATCAGGATACCGTTCCTTTACATAATTTTTGAAATAACGGATGGAATCCGAAGTCACGATATCTTCGAAATACATATCGATCATACCAACTCCCGAAAAGGCCAAATAGGGAGACTTTGCATGATAAATCTCATCCTTATAAGCTTCTATCAATTTCCGATTATAATAATCAAGACTGTCCTTATTTCCCAATTCGTCCGCCTCATGCTTCTTAATCCAATCGGGACGCTTCGACAGAATGCTTTCAACACAATCGTTATGAAAAGTGCCTTCTTCTGCCTTCTTAAACACCGTATTCCGGTCTCTGCTTCCCACACGCATTTTCACTCGATCGCCCGGATTGGCATACACATTCAAAGAACTCGGTCCTATCTTGTCAAAGATTACCTTAAAATAATTACCTGCAGGAGTATAGGCCCGCAAAGTAACCGAATCCGAATGAGGAGCCACATACACAGAGTCCCATATCCGCTGTTCGTTCCCAGATATGAAAGACCATACAAACACATTCTGCCCTACCTCGGTCATGTCTTTATCCAGAAACAAAGTGATTTCTACGTTTTTCTTTTCATCCTTGCTTACTAAAGAATAAGCAGAAAAGAAACAAATGAAGGAAAAGGATAACAAACAATGTAATATTTTCTTCATAAAAATCTTTTTAGATTTAAAAAGATAGGAAGGATTTCCTTCCTATCTCAATTTCAACATCAAACAGACATAGAAAATGTTTATTTGAATATCATACTTTTATCACCTCTTCACAAGTTGCTTTACCACCAAAAGCTGCTTCAGCACCTGCATAAGCCTGTTCAAGAGTATCAACATTGAAAGTTGCATTATCTGTTCGATTTTCGCCCGTACAATAAAACTCTTTACCACCTGTAATCGCATTCATTTGAGCCTTGCCCAATTCAAACGCCTTAAAAGAATTTAAGTTTTTCATGATTCTAAAAATTTAATGTCATACACGATTTATTTTCGGACTTTATTTCAGGCTGAAATCCAAGAACAGCCGTTGTCTTCGCGAAAAACAATATCTTTATTTCAATACATATTTCAAGTCCTGTATCTCATACGCCTCCGGTATCGGACGGTTGCCCACCACAGCCCAAGGGGTACGATTCCATCCTTGCTCCACACAATAGAGTTGCTGACGCTTCCACTGTTCCACATCTTCCGCTGTAGGCGATACGGCATCCGGCGGTAACTGCCCCACCCGGTACCAAGCCCCCAACACGTCCAACGCCTGCCTCCATCCACGAACACGACCGGTGGCAATCACCGTCTGCGCTACCCGCTGCCCCATCGCATCGTAAGGGAACGTCAACAGAAGCAACGACACCGGTACACTTGCCGCCAATGCCTCCAATTGCGGATGGACACGGGCACAATTCCGACAAGTGGGGTTAGTCACAAGCAACAGCCGCTCCGTCCCCTCCACTCCGTTGCACAAGCACAGGCCATCGGGAGGTAGGTTGCCTACCACAGGCCCCAACGCCTGCAATGCCCGAAACGCCTGCGGACTGAGCAGACCCGCCCAACGGGCCTGATACCGCTGATACAATCCCTCGGCATGTAACCACGTTCCGACCTGCAGCCAAAGGCTCCAACTGATGCCTGCCGACAAACCTAACACGACCACGGCCCCCCACGAAGGAAACGAACTGGCATCGGCCTGCCACAACCGGTACAAAGGCAGCGTACCCAACCATATCACCCCATCCACAACCAAGCAAAGCATACACCCCTTTCGGACTACAAAGGCCTGGTACGCCAGCGAATAGAAAGTAAAAGCCAATGCGCTGCCCCCACACACCGCCACAACCGTCCAGCCTCCCGCAGGAGAAACCAGCACAAACAGCAGCAGCGTCAGGAAATAGAACAACGACCATTCGCCTAACCCCACGCCCGCCAAACGACTACCCTTGGACTGCAACACCGCGTTGCAATCCACCGTCTTGCCGATGTGGCAGAAACGGTGCAGGAAATTACGGTCGACCGTTTCCTTATAGAGGATAGCGGAGGAAACCCATACACCCGCACACAACGTGGACCGATAGAAAGCCTCTATCGGTGAGGGCGCCCAACTGCCCACAAGCACCGTGGCCAGCATCCACGCAACCAACAGGCTGTAGCGACGAATCCAATAGGCTACGTTCCGAATGCGGAAGTACCTGTCCTGCCGGGTGTCTGCCGTCACTTCACCCACCAGTACACCGCCCGTCCAAGTACGGAGAAACGCTCCGCGATCCACCCGTATCCACCTGCCGCGTGTGTACACTGTCAACATGGTACCGTGCAACCGCTCTACCAGACAAAAAGGTTCTTCTGCCTGCTGGGTCACCGCAATGAACGGGGCTTCCAGTTGACCGAAGTATTCCGGCGGAAGCTGATAGGCGGCATTCCGTATTCCCAACCCGTCCAACGCGTCGCTCAGCCCCCGCATGCTGTTGCCCAACGGATGGGCAAGCAGGCGGGCGACTGTACCACGGTCTACCCGTACGGAAAGCATCCGCAGGTAGTGGTAGAGTAAAGAAGCGGTATGGGTATCGACGGACATATAAATGCAAAGTTAAAGCCGGGTTATAACGTAAATTCTCCTTGCAACCACTCATCCTCTGACACAATATCGAGACAATAAGTTCCCTTTTCCAGCATATCTAAATCAAACACTATAGTAGAAGAATAACAGTCTGTCCGATATACAATCATTCCCGTACCTATATTTGTAATTGTAATAGATACGTTATCTAAAATATCTTGAAAATAAATTTTTAATGTTTGATTTAATAAATAAGCTTTAACTATTACAGGTGACAAAGAACGGACAATTGGTTTATCTCCCTTCAATATATCAAGTAGGATTTCATCTCCTCTATCATCATCCTTATCGTCCATTGTCATCGTTATTCCAGATGTTTTCTTTTGTCCATTATCCAACATGGGAAAAATGGAAGCTGTATTCCCGATAAATAGTAATATCCCTACCAACAAAAACTGTCTCATAACAATATATTTTTAGTTTAATTGTTGCCAAAGTTCTGTGTTGCAGAAGAAAAAAACAAGGAAAGGAGTGTAGAATTTAATGTATAATTTATCATAAGCCCTCATTCTACATGGTGTAGAATCTCATTTATATCCTTTTCATCGAGAATTAACATCTTTTCTTTCTTTATTCTTCTAATGTACTTATATATACTATCCCGATGTCTTTCAAACACAATACCTATTTGGGGAACAGAAAAGCCCGCCAAATAAAGGCATAACAACAGAATATCCCGCTCATCAAGCAAAACAAAACGAGAGCGCAATCGAAAAATATATCCGGGGAGCAAACGGTCTACCTCATTGATAAATGCAGTTTTGTCATCTGAATCAAAAGTTTCAGGACCTTTTTTACCAGGATTATTTTTCTGGAACAGAATAATACGCTCCACTTTCTTATAAATATCCGTATGACGAATCTCTATTTGAAAATATTGGAATATCTCCTCAGTATAAATGTTTCCTGAGCCACTATCAACCACATTTGTTTTTACAACCTGTGATTGGGTAAGTTCATGTACAGAAAGTGTTGCAGACATTTCATGCCGTATCTGTTCATATTTTCTTCTATTTCGAAATACAAAATGTACAATGAACAATATAATCAGCAAAATAAATGAACCAACAAACACATACACTTTTATCTGATGCTCTTGCATCAACCTTTTCCACTGCATAAATTCTTGCCCCTGCTGGGCAAGCACAATCTGCTCTCTCTGTTTCTGCTCGTTATATACATCCTTATATAATCTCTCCTGTTCCTGATAATATGCAACTTGTTTCCAGTCGTCCAGCTTTCGGGCAATGGTTGCCAAACGTATACAAGCGCCGATTTTCACTTCAAGTGCTTCAGAGTGCATCCCCTGAAGGAAATAATACCGGGCGGAGTCATACTGTGCTGCTTTATAGAACACATCACCCAGTACAACGTATGCCCGAAATAATTGCAAAGTATCCTGCTGACGTAAACGAACCGCCTCCTTCGCGTAATATAAAGCCTTCTCGCCCATCTCCATATGAGAATAAAGGTAGCTGAACGAAAGAGCTACACCCGCCCTGTGATTATCTTCCAACATATCATATGAAAGCCTCAACAAACGTTCAGCCTTAGGGTATCCCCTTTCTCCTTGCCCCATCTGATAAATCGCCTGCCGATGTAAGGTCTCAGCCCACAGAAGTGTATCGCCACTCAGCCGTGCCATCCGTTCGGCCTGATGATAGAGAGAATCAGCTTGAACATCCAATCCATTATTCTGTAATAAATAGCCCATGTTGCCATAGACGCGACCCAACAAATGCCAGTCCTTCGCCTGAACAGCAGGAGCAATAGCCTGTTTATAAGCGACCAGCGCGGCATCATACCGTTGTCTGCCTCCATAAAGCATTCCCCAATTATAATAAACCCGGGCAAGCATCACTGAATTTTTCACCTGTCGAAAATAATCAGTTAACGTTTCCATAAGCGAATCATCTGCCGTGAAAATATCGTTACGGCACTCCGCCTCCACCGTCAGCAACCGATGGCGCATGCGGTCGCCCTCCTCCAGGTCCGAGGGGGAGATGCCCTGCAACAGGCGGAGGGCACTGTCGGGGTACAGGTCCATCACACGGTCGGCTTCGGCCATCCGTCGGGAATAGTCGGCATGGGTGCAGGCGGTCCACAACAAGACTGCCAGCACGCACAAGGGATAGAGGGGCTTTATTACACGGTCATGTATCATACGCGTGCAAACATACAAAAAAATCAGCAGATTGACTTCGTAGAAGAATGATTTCAAGAATATTCGGTCGGAAAAATGTATTATACATCAAAATATTCGGTCAGAAAAATGCGCATATTCCATTAAAGTTCGGTCGGAAATATGTATTTTTGCATCGGAATCATCAGAAATACAAGGATTATGCATAGAAACATCATTGAGCAACTAAAAGTCTGGAAAAACAAAAAAGGCCGGAAGCCTCTTGTATTGGCCGGAGCACGTCAGGTGGGGAAAACTTACATCCTTAAACATTTCGGAGAACAAGAGTTCGCCAATGTCGCTTATATCAATTGTGACAACAACGAACTGGCCAGAAATCTGTTTTCGGAAGATTACGACATGCGGCGTATCTTGTTGGCCATCGGCGCCATTACCGGGCAGAGTATCGAAGCCGGTAAGACATTGATTATTCTGGACGAAATACAGGAAGCACCGCGCGGTTTGTCGGTCTTGAAGTATTTCTATGAGAACGCACCGCAATATCATGTTGCCGTGGCAGGTTCACTGTTGGGAATAGCCATGCACCGGGGAGAATCTTTTCCGGTTGGCAAAGTGGACGTATTGCACATCTATCCCATGACCTTTGATGAGTTTCTGTTGGCCAAAGGAAAGAAACAAATGGTTGACATCCTACGGGCCAAGGACTGGGCTACTGTCAAGCTTCTCAAAAACGAGTATGTCAAGTCTTTGAGAGAGTATTACTTTGTGGGAGGAATGCCGGAAGCTGTGGCTGAGTTCGTATCATCAAATGATGCCAGGAAAGTAAGGACGGTACAAAACAACATACTCTTTACCTATCGGCAGGATATGTCAAAACATGTATCCGCCTCGGAGGCTAACCGCATAGGTATGGTCTGGCAGTCGATGCCTTCCCAACTTGTAAAGGAAAACAAGAAATTCATCTATGGCGTTGTCCGTCCCGGTGCACGGGCCAAGGATTTCGAGGCAGCCATTCAGTGGCTGCTGGATGCAAGTCTGGTGTACAAGGCCGAAAGAATTTCCCAACCCAAGATTCCATTGAAATTCTATGCCGACATCTCTGCTTTCAAACTGTTCCTTTTGGATTGTGGACTGCTGGGCGCCATGAGTGAAACACCGGCAGAAAGACTGTTGATTGCCGACAACGGCATGGAGGAAGCCAAAGGCGCATTTACGGAAAACTATGTCATGAGCCAGCTGACAGCCACATGCGAAAGTTCTGTATTCTACTACAGCAACGATGCAAAACTGGAGATTGATTTTATCATACAGCATGGCAGCGACATCGTTCCGATAGAAGTAAAGGCGGAGGAAAACCTGCGTTCAAAATCCTTAGCTTGTTTTGTCGCTGCCAATAAAGGGTTGCACGGCCTCCGTTTTTCCATGTCCGATTACCGCAACCAGGATTGGATGACCAACGTTCCGCTATATGCCGCCCCCATTCTGTTTCGAGATAACTGAAACACGTATTTGAGGCATTGGGTATATGTATCCATCATTAGCGCGCCAAAGTCCATAGTTAGCGCGCTAAAGTAGATAGTTAGTCGCCTAAAGTCCATAGTTAGCACCGAAGACCTGCCATGTTGCCGAACAGAAGTGAACGAAGTTTGTCCGATTCCGGCTTCACGCTTTCACAACAAGCTAAACAAGCCAAAAATCAAATATTTACAGTGAAAGATAAGGTTTCACGGAGGTGAAACATGAACTAAAATACAACTTGGGCGTATTCTTCGCTCAGTTTGTGTATCTGACACAAAATCTGATTTTCCCGTTCCTTCGACGGTTTCTTGAAACCGTTGATATAATTACGCAAAAGGGTGGCGTTTATCCCGACAAGTCTCGCAAATTCGGACACATTAATTTCCTTATGCAGAAGGAAGAACCGTTGCAATTTGGTAGGTTCCGCATCTTCGTATTCAAAGCTCTCAAAGCTTACATCCACATCAAGCGTACGCCAATGTATCCCGACTACACTCATCGTATAATCTTCCCTTTCCGCTTCGTTTGCCTGCATCAATCCGGGATACCATAGCAAGGATTGACGATAGGTCTTCCCATTGTCCCCCAGACCATAAAGATATTCACCATCAAACCATATTCTCGTAATCTTCATTGTCAGCCTCCTTTCCAAAATACTTGTTCCAATGCCTAATGATTATATCGCTATTTTCCTCTATCATCATGCCTATTCTCTTCAAATCCTGAGCCTTGATTCCGTGTTGTTCGTAGAAAACAAACTCGTTTCCATCCCATACATATTTCGCCATGCCGTCTTTTCCTACAACATGCACATGTATCGGTTCATGTTCGCGACTAAAAAACATGAACGAAAATCCAAAGGCTCTGAATATTTCCGGCATACCCTAATTCGCTTTTATCACAAGACAAATATAGGTATTATTTACGATACCTCCAAACGGCAGAACAAGTTTCAACGCAACATTCTAATATACAAGCGAATACGGTGAAACTTCACCGGAAGAAAGTCGTCAAAAGCGTTGTTTCACAGCATCGGTCAGCCTTTGCGATAGTGGAGCACCACGCCGTTTTCGCGACGGAAAGCCCGATCGGCCACCTGACGCAGACGGTCGGCTGTGACGGCACGATAGTTGTCTACCTCGCGGTTGATGTCGTCGGCCTGCCCCGTCAGTTCGAACCAGGCGAGATTGGTGGCTACGTTCAGGTAATTCATATTACCAAATATCTGGGAAGCCTCAAACTTGTTTTTCACCTTCTCCAGTTCCGGCTCGTCTACCAGCTCCCGACGGAGCAATTCCAGTTCGGCACGGACGGCGGCCTCGGCTTCGTCGAGGGAAACACCCGGCGAGGGCTTGCCGCTGATGTGGAGCAGGCCGGCATCGCGGCTGCCGGAAATATAGGCGTCGATGCTGGAGAAGAGTTTGCGCTCCTGCACCAGGCGGAGGTTCAAGCGGCTGGAGCGGCCGTTGGAAAGAATATCGGACAGGATGTCGAACGCGTAATAGTCGGGATCGTCGCGGCGGCACATGTGGAAAGCCATGAAGAGCGCGTCGAGGGGAACGGGACGCTCCACGCAGAGGCGGCGTTCTTCGGTCTGCTCAGGTTCCTGCGGCAAGCGGCGTTCGGACACTTCTCGACGGGGGATGGGGCCGAACCATTTCTGCGCAAGGCGCACGGTTTCTTCCCAACCGATGTTGCCCGTGACGGCCAGCACGGCATTGTTGGGCGCGTAGTGACGGTAGAAGAAGTCCTTCACCTCGTCGAGCGTGGCCTGTGCAATGTGCTCCAGCTCCTTGCCGATGGTGGGCCACTGATAGGGATGGACACGATAGGCCAGCGGACGGATGAGATGGCCCACATCGCCGTAGGGCTGGTTGAGGCAACGCTGCTTGAACTCCTCCATCACCACCGCACGCTGTACCTCCAGGCTGCGCTCGCTGAAGTCGAGGCCCAACATGCGGTCGGACTCCAACCAGAAGCCCGTCTCCACGTTTGCCTTGGGCACGGTGAGGTAATAGTTGGTGATGTCGTTGTTCGTCCAGGCGTTGTTCTCGCCGCCCGCCAGCTGGAGCGGCATGTCATAGTCGGGGATGTGCAGGGAGCCTCCGAACATGAGGTGTTCGAAGAGGTGGGCAAAGCCGGTGTGCCGGGGATGCTCGTCGCGTGCACCGACATCGTAAACGATGTTCAGCGCCACCATCTGCGTGCTGGCATCCTCGTAGTGTACCAGTTTCAGGCCGTTGTCCAGTGTCAGTCGGTTAATCTTGAACATACCCTGCTCTCCCCCAGACCTTTCAATCCAACACTTCGACCTTGATGATCTTCACGTCTTCCTCGGGACGGTCGTTGCGGTCGGTCTTCACCCGCTGGATCTTGTCGACCACTTCCATGCCTTCCAGCACTTCGCCGAAGACAGTGTATTCGCCGTCCAGATGGGGTGTACCACCCACGGTAGTGTATGCCTTCACCTGCTCGGGTGTAAAGCGGAACTCGGGCTGGCCGGCCAACTGCTTCTCTACCTGCGCAATCAGGGTGTCCTGCAGGTTCATCAGTCCTTCCTGGTCGCCTGCCTTACGCATCTTGTAGATGTCCTTGGCATGCTTGGAGGCCAGCGTGTTGAACAGGTTGTTGAAGCGCATCTGGTTCATCTGCTGCTCCATGCCCAGCAGGGTGGAATCGCTATAAACCTTGCCGGTCACGATGTAGAACTGGCAACCCGACGAGGCTTTCTCAGGGTTGACATTGTCTCCCTGGCGGGCTGCGGACAGAGCGCCTTTCTTATGGAAATACTTGGGATAGACAAACTCGGCAGGCACGGTGTAGCCCACGTCGCCCGACCCCAGCATCTGACCCTTGGCGGCGTTCTTCGACTCGGGGTCGCCTGCCTGGATCATGAAGTCCTTGATGACACGATGAAAGAGGGTGCCCTCGTAGGTGCCGTCCTCGGCCAACTTGATAAAGTTATCACGGTGTTTCGGCGTTTCGTTATACAGTTTCACCACGATGTCGCCGACGGTGGTCTCAATCTTCAGTCTGGTTTCTTCGCTCATGTTTCTGGCTTTTTTCTCTGACTTGCAGGCCACAAGGCAGCAAGCCAGTATGGTTAATAATACAAATGAAATCCTTTTCATTCTATCTTTTTGTTTAATTTAAGTCTGCAAATATACTAAAATCAGCCAAAACCACTTACCTTTGTAACATTAAAATAAAATTCAGGCTATGAAATCTATATTAATAGTAGAAGATGACATCACTTACAGCATGATCCTGAAGACATGGCTCACGAAGAAAGGTTTTCAGGTACAATCGGCCAGCAGCATCGCGCGTGCCCAGAAAATGGTCGAATCGGATGCCATAGACCTGATATTGTCGGACCTCCGCCTGCCCGACCGCGACGGCATCGACCTGCTGAAGTGGATGAGGGAACAGGGACGACAGACACCACTGATCATCATGACCGGCTATGCGGACATCCAGTCGGCCGTACAGGCCATGAAGCTGGGAGCGCAGGACTATGTGGCCAAGCCCGTCAACCCCGACGAGCTGCTGAAGAAAATGGAGGAAGCGCTGAAGACTCCCCTACGGGAAGCGGCCGCCAAGCCACAGGAAGAAGCTCCGGCCAAACCAGCGCATACCCCAGCCGAACCGGCGTCGGACTTTCTGGAGGGAGAAAGCGATGCCGCCAAGCAGCTCTACAACTACGTGAAGCTGGTGGCACCCACCAACATGTCCGTACTCATCAACGGTGCCAGCGGCACGGGCAAGGAGTATGTGGCTCACCGCATCCACCAGCTGAGCAAACGTGCCCAATATCCGTTCATCGCCATCGACTGCGGTGCCATCCCCAAGGAACTGGCAGCCTCCGAGTTCTTCGGCCATGTGAAGGGAGCCTTCACCGGCGCCCTGACCGACAAGACGGGCGCCTTCGTAGCAGCCAACGGCGGTACCATCTTCCTGGACGAAATCGGGAACCTGAGCTACGAAGTACAGATACAGCTGCTCCGCGCCCTGCAGGAACGCAAGATACGCCCCATCGGCTCGAACAAGGAGATACAGGTGGACGTGCGTCTGGTGTCGGCTACCAACGAAAACCTGGAGCAGGCCATCGAACGCGGCCACTTCCGTGAAGACCTGTACCACCGCATCAACGAGTTCACCCTGCGCATGCCACAACTGAAGGACCGCCACGAGGACATCCTGCTCTTCGCCAACTTCTTCCTCGACCAGGCCAACCGCGAAATGGACAAGCATCTGACGGGATTTGACGAAGCGGCCTCCAAGGCCCTGACCGAATATCATTGGCCGGGCAACCTGCGCCAGATGAAGAACATGGTGCGCCGCGCCACCCTGCTTGCTACAGGAAAGTTCATCACCATGAACGAGCTCTCCGACCTGCAGCAGACGGCCAACACGCCAACCGCCAACATATCCCTGCGCAACGAAGAAACGGAAAAACAGCACATTCTGGAAGCCCTACGCCAGACCGGCAACAACAAAAGTCGCGCGGCCCAGATGCTGGGAATCGACCGTAAGACGCTATACAACAAACTGAAACTCTACAACCTGTCGGACTCATTGTAGAATAAAAGTGGGGAAATATTCCCCACCCGACTCCACACATCCACAACCTTTTCCACACTTCCCCTCCAGCCAGCCAGAACCTAACAGGCTGTTTATCAAAAGTATAAGAAAACAGTATGTTTTCTGGCACACTATTTGAGCCTTTCTACATGTAAGCAAACGCTTGCTTGAACAGACTAACTTAAACCTAAACAATATATATACTCAAAAGCAAGTGAAAGTAAAACGTTAGTATTGTAGCAGCCCTGTTTATGTTTGTTTGTGGAGAGCTCTCTTTGGCACACTTCCCTTCAGGAAGTTGCCAGGAGAGCTAAATTCAAAAAACCGAAGATTTTCAGCCCTACTATTCATCGGTCATGAAACAATCCATCCCCATCAAACTAAACATCTGCCCAAGTTGCTGAACAACAGTAAGCCACTAACAAGAAAAAAGCCGCCCCGTCTTGTCTATTCTGGGGGCGGCTTTTTCTTTTTTATCGTTTTGACGTTTCTCTACGCTTACCAATGACGTTCGGGATACAGGTCGTTCCACCATTCGGGGCTGTCCTGCAACCACTTGGCAAACCAGGCCATAATGGAGTTGTGCCACTGGACACGTTTGTCGTAGTCGGCAATGAAGTGGTTCTCACCATCCACGGTAATAAATTCCACCGTCCGGCCCAGAATCTTCAACGCATTGTACAGCTGGATGCTCTCGCCGATGGGCACATTGGTGTCGGCCGTACCATGCAGGAGCAGCAAGGGCGTGTGGATCTTGTCGGCATTGAACAGGGCGCCGTGCTTGGTGAAGAGATCGGGCTGCGACCACGGATAACTGCCTGCGGCGGCAATGGCATTGTAGGAATAGCCCCAATAGCCTTCACCCCAGTAGCTGGTGACGTTGCTGATGCCGGCATGCGAGGCGGCAGCGGCAAAGATGTCGGTCTTGGTCTGCAGATACATGGTCATGAAGCCGCCATACGAGGCACCCAGGCAACCGATGCGCTCGGCATTGACAAACGGATGGGCCTCACAGAATTTCTTGGTACCCTCGATGATGTTGTCGGCCGTATAGTCGCCCCAGGCATTGACGTGGCGGGCAGAGAATTCCTGTCCGTAGCCGATAGTGCCGCTGGGCTGGATGACGTAGACTACATAGTCGCGCGAAGCGAAGAGCTGCGGACTGTAGGGCGAGGTCATGCCACGCGTAGTGGGCGTAGTACCACCATAGTAGTAGACAATCAGCGGATATTTCTTCTCGGGGTCGAAGTCGGGAGGCAGACACATCATGCCTTCAATTGTCGTGCCGTCCGAAGCCGTGAAGTTCCATTCTTCCATGCGGCCGAACTCAATCTTGTCCAGCGTCTTCTGCATCGGATTGGCCAGCAGCTTGGATGTCTGTTTCTTGCCGTCGTACAGATAGGCCACGCCGGTCGAGGTGTTGCCGCCACCTACATAGGCTGCCACCTGGGGAGCCTTGTCGGCCAGCGTAAAAGACGAAATGACATCCTCGGCCAGCGGAAGCATCTCGAACGTGCCTTTCTTCGGCGTGTAGCGGTAGATGTGCTGGCAGTCCTTGTCGGTGGTATTGAAATAGATACAGCCGTCTGTACGGTTCCATTGCAGGAGAGACACCGACGGATTGAAGTCGCGCGTGATGGGCGTTATCTCCTTAGTAGTCAGGTCCATCAGGAAAGCCTGCGTGTCGAAGTCGTTGGCAATGGGATGCGAACCGCAGTTCTTGCCGATGCCACCGAAGGCCTCGGGACTGCCGATCAGCACCAGCTGACGGTTGTCGGGCGAATAGGAGGCGGAGTTGAGGTAGGCGTCCTCACGCACCAGCGTATCGGCCTTCATCGTGTTCAGGTCGATTTCGAACAGGGTGGTCAGGCTGTAGGGACACTTCGTGATGTTGGGTTTCGACGTGGTGCAGAGCAGCTTGGCGCCGTCCCAGGAAATATCGTTCAGGTAGACGGGACGCGAACCATAGGTCAAGCGCTCGGAAACGCCCGTCTTCAGATCGTACTTCACCAGATAGGAGCGGTTGCGCGAGCCGGGGATGCGGTCGTCGGGCATCAGCATGCGCTTCAGGGGGCCGCTGACCTTCTCGCCTTCGTCTGAGGACGAATAAATAAGGTAGTCTTCCGTGGGCGACCAGGTGAATCGTCCCTCCGGCAGGTTGGCCATCACCGTCTCCTCGCGCATGGTGGAGGGATCGAAGACAATCAAGTCGTTCTTTTCGTCACCCGTCACGGTATAGTAGAGCTTGCTGCTTACGGGCATCCAGCGGGCATTGGTGGGCACGTTGGGATGGATCATGCGACCGGTCTTCACTTCGGTCAGCTCCTGCCACGTGCGCGAGCGTTTGGTGGAGTAGTTGTCCCAATAATAGGTCAGCAGGTACTTGCCGTCGGGCGAGAGAGAGACGGAGTAGACTTTCTGCCCGAAGGCGGTATTGTAGAGCGACAGGCGGCGCTTCAGGTCGGGAGCCATGTGGAAGGGCACGTTCTCGAAGTCCTTATCGCCCTCGAAAGTGCACTTCAATACGGGTTCGGCCTTGTCGTCGGCCGAGGCAAGGAGCTTGATGACGATTGCGTTGTCGGCTTCGGGCTCCAGACGCAGGCTGATTTCAGCGGGATGCACCTGCGAGAGGCTGTCCTGAGCGGTATCTTTCACATGCTTGGACACGCCGTTGACGAACACTTCGAAACGGGCGGGCGAAGACACCTTGAGCTTGCCCTTCATGAAGCGCTCGGCACGCAGGTTGGTAGCGAAGAGGTAGAGCAGATTGTCACGGCCGGCACGGGCTACACGGACATAGCCGGCGGTATCGGCCTCGACGCGGTCGTAGGTATAGGAGTCGAAATCCAGGTTCACTTTGGTTTTCAGCAGTTCCTTCATGGCAAACTTGTCGCCCGTGAAGTTGATGCTATCCCCTTGGAGGGGTGCCCGCAACGATACGGCGGGACGCAGGTAAAAAGCAGACGCCTGCTGTTGCTGCGCCTGCAGGGACATTCCTGCACAGAGCAGCAATGCCGGGAGTATCAGTTTTTTTTTCATAGAAAATCAGTGTTTTCAAAATACAGGTTTTACAAAGAACTTGCGAGGCTGCGCCACAGATTGTCCGACGGAACGGGAGCCACCACATCGATCAGTTCCTTCGAAACAGGATGAACGAAGCGCACACGGCGGGCATGCAGGCAGATACTGCCGTCGGGATTGGAGCGGGGAAAGCCATACTTCAGGTCACCCTTGATGGGGCAGCCCATCTTGGCCAATTGGCAACGGATCTGATGATGGCGGCCTGTCTTCAAGTCCACCTCCAGCAGGCTGTAATTGTCCGAACGGGCGATGAGCCGATAGTGCAGGATGGCCTTCTTGCTGCCGGGCTTCTCGGTGTCGTAGGCGTAGCTCTTGTTCTGCTTCTCGTTGCGCACCAGGTAGTTCACCAGCTCGCCCTCGGTCTCGGCGGGCGTCTGCTTCACGATGGCCCAGTAGGTTTTCTTCACCTCGCTGTTCTTGAACATCTCGTTCAGGCGCGACAGGGCCTTGCTGGTCTTGGCAAAGACAACAAGACCGCTCACAGGGCGGTCCAGGCGGTGGGTCACACCGATAAAGACGTTGCCGGGCTTGTGGTACTTCTCTTTCAGATACTGCTTGACGGTTTCCGAAAGGGGCACATCGCCCGTCTTGTCTCCCTGAACAATCTCCGAAGCGGTCTTGTTGACGATAATGATGTGATTGTCCTCGTAAACGACGGTCATATCAATCGCAAATTACATGTTCATGCCACCGTCGATCTGGATCACCTGACCCGAAACGTAGGACGACATGTCGGATGCCAGGAAGGTAGCCACGTTGGCCACGTCTTCGGGCGTACCGCCACGGCGCAGAGGAATCTTCTTGCACCATTCGGCCTTCACCTCGTCAGAGAGGGCGTCGGTCATGGCTGTCATGATGAAGCCCGGAGCAATGGCGTTGGCACGGATGCCGCGTGAGCCGAGTTCCTGAGCGATGGACTTGGCCAGAGCAATCATACCGGCCTTGGAAGCCGAGTAGTTGGCCTGTCCGGCATTGCCGTGAACACCTACTACAGAAGCCATGTTGATGATGCTGCCGGCTTTCTGGCGCATCATGATGGGCGTACAGGCGTGGATGAAGTTGAATGCCGACTTCAGGTTCACGTTGATGACCATATCCCACTGCTGCTCGCTCATGCGCATCATCAGGCCGTCGCGGGTGATGCCGGCGTTGTTCACCAGGATGTCGATGCGACCGAAGTCCTGATGGATGGCCTCTACCACCTTGGCCGTATCCTCGAAGTTGGCTGCGTTCGAAGCGTAAGCCTTGGCCTTCACGCCCATGGCTTCGATTTCTTTGGCAGTATTCTCGGCGTTCTCGTCGATTAGCAGGTCCGTAAATGCTACATTGGCGCCTTCAGCGGCGAACTTCAATGCGATAGCCTTACCGATACCACGTGCGGCACCAGTTACGATGGCTGTTTTTCCAGTTAATAATCCCATAATCGTATTGTTTAAAAATTAAAAGTATCTTTTCTTTGTCGTAAAACTATCTTTTCCGCTCCGTATCACAGTGCTTTCGGATCCTTGCGGTGCAGGGCGCCGAAGACGATGCGTGCCACATACTTGTCGCGTGTGGCGTCGTCCAGATTGGCTCCGATCTGTCCGCGGATATAGGGCACCTCGATACCTTTCACACAATAGTGCACCAGCTCGGCGGTCATGTCGAGGTCGTCTATCTGAAAGACGCCCGTCTCCATACCCTCGCGCAACACGTCCTTGAAGAGCTGCACCTCTTTTTCGTCGAACCGCTTGCGTGCCTTCTCCACCTTCCAGATGTCGCGGAAGAAGTCGGCACGGAGCGTACCGTTGCGGTAAACCACTTCCTTCACCACGTCCAGGCGGGTGTAGATCATCTCGAGCATCTTCTCGTCGGGCGAAATGTGCTTGTCGGCCACACGCTTCATGGTGTCCAGCAGGATGTCCAGCTGCGACTCGACCACGGCCAGGTAGATATCCTCCTTGCTCTTGAAGTAGGTATAGAGCGTGCGTCGTCCTTTCTTCGAAGCGAGGGCGATGTCGTTCATCGTGGTGTTCTCGACGCCCATCTTCGCAAAAAGCTGACGGGCGACGTCCACTAACTGGGCTCTGGTCTTGGATAACGGCATGGTTTAATAATTGCACATTGCGTATTAATCTGTGCAAAAGTAAGACATTTCCCATTATCACACAAGAAATAAAAAAAATATCTGCCGAATATTTGTTTTTTCAAAAATAAGTCGTACCTTTGCACCCGAAATCAAGAACATCGCGGAGTGGAGCAGTTGGTAGCTCGTTGGGCTCATAACCCAAAGGTCGTAAGTTCGAGTCTTGCCTCCGCAACCAATAAAAAAAAGGAATTGCAACCGCAATTCCTTTTTTCGTTTCATCCCCCTGCTCAGTCGCGCAGGAGGATTTCACTTGGATTCTTTATTTTCAGATTCAGCTTGGCATTCTTCGACAGGGGATTCCACAGAATACGACGGCATTCCTGCGGATCTGCCTGGAAGTCTACACTCCTCGAGCCGCTCAAGTATTCGGTGTCAATGCGGGAGGAATCTGTTTCAACCTTGAAATTATACAGTCCGTCCAGATTCAGATACAAACGGTCCACCGAACCGCTGTTCAAACACAACTGACGCGACAAGGCAGACAGAGCACGGAAGTGGGAATTCTGCACAAACACCGTGGCAGGGCCGTCGGAGAAATCAATGAACAGCGAATCGCGTTGCAAGTCCTGCAACTCTACCACATCAAACACCTCTCCTTTCAAGTACTCAACGCTTTCGGGCAAGCGCAATTCCAAAGGCTCAGCCTGCAGGTTAAAATAGGAAGGTATTTTCCCTTGTGGCATTTTCTTCTTCAGCTTCTCGGGCGGAAAGCTGAACACAATGTCCAACGTATCTCCCTGCGATTGAAAGTCCATAAATTCCTCTATATCGGCCACATAAAAGAAGCTTCCAGTAGCAGTGTCTGCCGAAGTCACTTTCAGACGGATATTATTAACGGCCAAATAATAATTCAACTCGTCGTTGCCACCTTGTTTATGCAGCATTCTATCCATGCGGAATCTTATAACCTTACAGGCAGGCAACGGACGCATCCGCTCTTCTCCTTCCAGGCGGACGGTCATGTCCGACGCACTTCCACTGTGCGTTCCCCAATAGATAATAGTGGCGCTCATGCCGGCCAAAAGGGCCAGCAGTACACCCAATATAACATAAGTAGTTCGTTTCATAACTTGTTATTCTTTTCTTGATTCTTGGCATAATCACGGTACATCGCCGCCAGTTCGGCATCGGAAATGCCCAGCGTGTACAGCTGTTTGAAAAAATAGTCGACCTCGTTCGTCAGGAACTGTTCCTTGCGCAGGGCGAGAATCCGCTCGCGGGCACCCGCGGCCACAAAGTAGCCGATACCCCGCTTATTGTAGATGATACCCTGCGACTGGAGCTGGTCGAACGAGCGCATCACCGTGTTGGCATTCACCTCCACCACGGCGGCATACTCGCGCACCGAGGGAATGCGGCCGTCTTCGGCAAACTTTCCCACCAGTACTTCGTCGCAGATGCGGTCGGCAATCTGCAGATAAATAGCTTTCGTATCTCTAAAATCCATACTTACCAACGATTAATGATTTCTGCTTCCTTCAAACGATAATAGGCCGTCACCCAGCAGAAGATGGCAAAGGCAAACAAGAGGCAAGTGAACAGCGTCATCACCGTTTCTTCCTCCATGTCGGGACCATAAGGACCGAAGGTCAGCGATTTGACCAGCGAAACCAGTACGGCCACAAAGATAGAGATAACAACAATCAAAGCTGCCGAGGTCTTAATGAACGCATTCTTCGGCCACAAGGCGCTGCCCAGCACATAGGCGCTCTGGACGGCAAAGTAGAAGGAAAAACTAAAGAGCGTCCACCGTCCTGTACTGAAGAAATGAGGAAATATGGTTTCATCTCCCAACCGTCCGTACGGGAACGTCTGTATCACCTGAGTGAAGTCAGGATAGGCCAGCGAATAGACCAATACACGCGTCAGGTCCGCCAATACAAAAGCTACGGCATAAGCCAGCAGAAAGACCAGCGTATAAATGAACCAGCGGGAGAAGTACTTCTCGAACATCGTGGCCGGCAGCATCAGAGCAGAAATCCGACGGCGCTTGTCTTTCATGAATTCCATCACGAACGAGGCACTCAAAGCTCCCATGATAAAGATGAGGAAACATCCTACTCCAAACTGGGCACCCCAAACCGGGTCCCTGTATTGGGAATCCGACATTTGAAGTCTTTCCAGATAGAAAGTTGCATTGCGCGAATCCCAATGATATTCCAAATAGCCCATCCAGATGAATATGACAGCCAAAGCGCCATACATCACTACCAGCCGCAACACATTCGTCCGCCAGTTCTCCACCAAATCTTTCTGACAGTAATCCAGAAAACGCGGCATGCTGAAAAAACGATCACGCATCATCTCTCCTCCTCCACTTTAGAATGAAACAAATCCTTTATCTTCTCGGGGTCGGCCAATACGGCACCGAAGAGCAGCTCCAGATTGAGCTTCGTCTCTACCCCCTCACGATTGGGCAGCAGCAGGCTGTTGCCTTGCACCGAAGGCAGTTTGTACAAAGCCTCCTCGGCCAGAGCAGGGCTATCGCTCTCCACAAAAGCCAACCGTTCAGTCACGCGGACGATGGACTCGTCGAGCAGCACGCGGCTGTTGTTCATAATCACCACATGGTCCAGCACATTGTCAATGTCTCTCACCTGATGGGTGGAAATCACAATCGTCCGCTCGTCCGACATGCCCGAGGCGATGAACTTACGGAACTGGCTCTTCGCCATAATGTCCAGTCCGTTGGTCGGTTCGTCCATCAGCAGCAGCGAGGTATGCGTGGCGAGTGCAAAACTCATGAACACTTTCTTCTTCTGCCCCATCGACAACCCACCCAGATGAATATTCCAATCCATCTCGAACAAATGCAGGTAGGTCATCATGTCCTCCTTGCTGAAGTTGGGATAGAACGGGCTGTTCAGCTCCACAAACTGAACCAGCGAAACGGCAGGCAGATCAAATTCCTCGGGTACCAGAAATACATCCCGAAGCGTTTCGGGCAGGCGTCTCCGCATATCCACCCCATGATACATCACGCGGCCATGCTTGGGCGTCAGCAGTCCGCACATCAGATACAACAGAGTGGACTTGCCCACTCCATTTTTCCCCAGCAGTCCATATACCCGACCTTTCTCCAGGGAAAACGAGAAGTCCGATAACACCTCGGGCTTCCTGCGTCCATAACTGAACGAAATATTCTCTACTTGTAGCATAACATATTAATATTTGATGTTCCATCACCAGTATCCTCCTGAAATAACGGATTAAAGGCCTATCACCCATAACTTCTGAAGAACAATAGTGTATTAGATTAATAGTACACTGCAAATGTAGTAAAAGAATGTACATGCACAAAGAAAAAGGAAAAAAACTTAGCAAGAAAAATAGATTTTATACAGAAAGGCAGAAAACAGAAGCTAGGAATGCAACGAAGCACTGGATAAAAGAATGACGAAGTACAATATGAGGGTGCAACGAAGCACTGCGTGAGGATGTGACGAAGCACTTGCTGAGGGCATAACGAAGCGCTTCATGAAGAGGCCAGAAAGCACTGCATGGAAGAGATAGGGATTCTCCCGGCGGGCACAAAAACAAAGTCCCCCGCA
>ENA-OPBW01000182-OPBW01000182.1-human-gut-metagenome-genome-assembly--contig:-NODE-182-length-59578-cov-16.735665_pt1 | contig 59578 bp, 61 predicted proteins | sample MGYA00241070_ERZ501456 | MGnify/ENA primary metagenome ERZ501456 (study PRJEB25962, sample SAMEA2042624) | human gut metagenome | biome: human gut; feature: human-associated habitat; material: faeces...
CGGGTCTTGTCCCCACGATGATCAGCAGCTTTAGTTTTCCGTTATTCTTAAACATCTTCATTCTCCTTTTATAAAATTCTTTATTTCATCATGATATTGATCTTGTTCCTTTTTAAACAAAATAACAAGAGCATCAAAATCATTTTCATTCTGTGCCTGATTTAAAGCATAATAATATTCCACTTTATTAGAATCATGAATGATAAAAGGCATGATCTGATTCTTTAAACATTCCTTATAAAGGATCATACGACCTGTTCGCCCATTGCCATCAGCAAAGGGATGGATCTTTTCATATTCCGCATGAAACAAAGCCAAATCGACAACATCGATTATTTGTTTTTCATGATAGGAAGTCAGTAAAGATTTCATTTTATTTTCTACTTCATTTGGTGAAGCCGTTTGTATATCTCCGACAATATTGGATCTATTCTTATATTCTCCAATAGGATATCCATTTAGCTTATCTTCAAAGACACCGCTTTTTAATTGAAAATGATATCGTTTGATCAAATCTTCTGTTAATGGTTCATGATATGTTTTTAACATCTCATTGAACATCGCAAAATGACCTGTCATCTCTTCAATATCCTTAGCCCGAATGATCTCTCCATCACTTGTCAATGTTCCTGTCTCAAACAAAAAAGCCGTTTGTTTTTTTGTTAGTGTGCTTCCCTCAATTCGATTGGAATTGTAGGATAATTCTCTTTGGGTCAAACCATAAACGCCATTTCGTATCTGATGTTCAAATTCATATAATAAATATTCAATCAGTTTCTCTACCATATGATCACTCCCGTGATTCTATTTTACTAAATAAATGTGTTATTTTCTATAACACATCCAGCTTCTATCTTGGTATAAGCTGGAATATTATTATTCGCTTTGATCGTTGCGTTCAAACAAATATGGCATCCTTCTCCAATATGACAGTCATGATCGATGATCGCTCCACAATTGATGATACAACCTTTTTCAACAACTACATTGGTATTCACCACAGCGAAAGGTAGGATCATACATCCACTGCCTATATGTGCCTTTGGACTTACATAAGAACTTGGATGAATTAAAGAAGCAATCATGCAGCTACTTTGCTCTAACTTCTTGATCCAATTCATTCTTGTCTTATTATCTCCAAAGGCAGGATAAAATTCAGTATCTGGATTGTTATATTCTAAAAACGTAGAACATGTATGTTCTGTATTATCATCCAAAAATAAGATCTCTTTATATCGTTTGGATTGTATAGCCATATCCTCAATCACATGACCGTACCCACCTGCCCCTAATAGTACTAATCGCATTTACTCTCCTTAATTCATTTGTAAATAAAAAGATGGAAACCCATCTTTTATAAAATATAACAAGTTAAAACAATTAAAACGCCAAATAAAGCAATATAACTTCCTAAAAATAATTTAGATTTTGCTTTATTCAAAAATATCAAAATTAATCCCATAAACAAAGCAATAACTACACCCAATGAAATATTAATTGGTATAATGTTTTCCGATGAAAAATTATTCGTTAACTGCGAAAAGTTAATTGTAATTAGAGAAAAAATAGAGACAAATAAACCCATGAAAGTAATAATATTCAAATAGACACTATTTTCCTTTTTTTCTAAAGTTTCATTTAGTTCTTCTATTTTTGAAACTCTTTTTTCATATTCACTTTCGTATTTACCTAAACCTCTATATTCATTTTCATTATTAAAGGATGCATTCGGATTTGAAGCATAGTTTTGTTCCGGTTCCTGTTTTAATTCTTCAAAGAAAATCTGTGCGATTTTATCACCTTTAGAAATAGTTATAGAATTACTTGATAAATTAACTACACGTAAAAACATATATGTTTCATGACCTGGAAAATAATGTGGTCCTGATACAAATAAACCTTGACGCATACGAGAATTTTTTTCTCCAATGCGACCCATTAAATTATTAGGCATCTTTATTTTTTCCATAGTTTTAATAAAAATCATTTCCTGTGGTCTTAAAACAAACATATCTTTATCTTCGTTTTCACAAATAATACTTTGAATTGTTACATCATAAGAAACAGGACCTACGTTATTCTCATCATATCCTTTAATTATTATCTTTTCAGCTAATGATTTTATATTTTTATCCACTAAAATCATATCTATCAACTCTTTTCTGATTTTATTGAATTATACCACTTTTTATAGACGCATGCCAAATTTAAATGACCTTTTCAAAGAATGTATCAGGATGTTCTGGATCAAAACTTTCATTGGCCCACATCACTGTTACTAGATCTTGTGTATCGCTTAGATTGATAATGTTATGTGTATAGCCTGGTAACATATGAACTGCTTGAATCTTTTCTCCGCTTACTTCAAATTCAATAATTTCATCGGTTCCGATCTTTCTTTCCTGTATTAATGCATGGCCACTCACTACAATAAAGAACTCCCATTTGGTATTATGCCAATGTTGTCCTTTAGTGATCCCTGGTTTTGAAATATTGACACTGAATTGTCCATGATCATTTGTTTTTAGTAATTCTGTAAAACTTCCTCTTTCATCACAATTCATCTTTAGATCAAAACAAGTCTTTTCTTTTGGTAAATAAGAAAGATATGTTGAATACAATTTCTTAGAAAAAGAATCCTTTGGAATCGAAGGCATCAATAATGTATTTGGTTGAGCTTTAAAGCTTTCTAGCAAAGAAACGATTTCTCCTAAAGTTGCCTTATGAGTTACAGGAACATAACAATATCTTCCTGTTTCACTTGGTACAACATCTAATCCATCAAATTCACAATGATGTTCTTTTCCTTCTAGCGCATCTAACATTTCTTCTACTAGATCATCAATATATAAAAGTTCTAATTCAGTACTTGGATCATTGACCTGGATTGGTAAGTCATTAGCCATATTGTTACAGAAAGTAGCTACAGCACTGTTATAGTTTGGTCGACACCATTTTCCAAATAAATTTGGAAAACGATAAACTAATACTTTAGCCCCAGTTTCTTTTCCATAATCAAAGAATAATTCTTCACCAGCTAATTTTGACTTTCCATAATCACTGGTTCCATAACGACCAATCAAAGTCGCCTGTATCGAACTTGATAACATCACTGGACAATTATTTTCATATTTCTTTAATGTATCTAGTAATATAGAAGCAAATCCAAAGTTTCCTTTCATAAATTCTGATTCATCTTTAGGACGATTAACACCCGCTAAATTAAAGACAAAGTCACACTCTTTACAATATATTTCTAATTCTTCTTGTGTTGAATCAATATCATATTCAAAGATAGAATCAACAACTAGATCTCTAGTTCGATTCTTTCCTTCTTTGATGTTCTTTAGATTTTCTACTAAGTTCTTTCCTACAAAGCCTTTAGCTCCTGTTATTAGTATTTTCATAGGGCCTCCTTGTCATAATAAATTCTATTTCTTTAAATCTATGACTCACTAATAGTTTCATTTTCATACTTATATTCTATATAAGAATACACCTCTTCAATTCTTTGAATTAACATAGCTAAACTTAATAATGTAACTTTAAATCCAAAGACTAATTCATCGCCTGTTGTATATGATCTTCCATGTACACATTCGTTTCTAATATTGAAAAAATTCCCATTATAAAGATTGTGATAAATAAACAAAAAATCAGAAACAGTCTCAAAGCTTTGAATTGTAAAATATGTTTTCTCAAGAAGTATCTTTAAGATTGAGCTAGGATCCTTGCTTTTCATAAAATTTGATTCATCTTCTTTGAAAGGAAATATACTATATAGACTACCTAGATGATGTATTAATGCTTCAATAATTGGAAATAATTGAGTTAAATGAGCAAGTGTTATATCATCTGAATAATCAATTAATGAGTAATAATCTTTTAAAGACTCTTGAATGGATTCATATAACTCTTTTGTTTCATTAAAAAAATATGTATATTTGATAACACAATCTCTCATATCCCTTAAAAGTTCCCTGATATAAACTTTTGTATCTAGGATATTTAAAAATCGATAACCGTATTCTTTTATAATTTGTTCGATTATTGCACCTGTTAATCTATCTACATCATGACGATCAACATCAAATACTATTGTTTCATCTATAGGAAAAGTTTTTTCTAAATGAATTTTACTAACTTTAGAAAATATTGCATTTTCAGATATTATTTCCATGTGAGTTATGTACTGATCTGTTTTAGTAAACATACAAGCGTTTGCTAAAAGCATAGGATTGTTTAAGATAGCCTGATTATATTTATCTAGTTGTTCGTTTTTTATAGAGATTGTTTGCGAAAAAGTATGTAATTGTTTTGAACATTTTTCAAAATATTTGTTCTCCCAAATAGATTGAATACGAATCATTTCCCATTTTACTTTCTCTTTATCTACATTTTGATTATTTTGCAAACGCAAAAGAAATAACATATATTTAATAAAATAATTTGAACAAAGTCTATCATCTTCCTCAATTATGTTATTAAAAAATTTAGCGTTTTTATTAAAATATTCTTTATTTATAAACTCAGAAATCTTGTCATCTGACAAATATTGCAAATATTCTGCTCCACTAGTGATCGTATCTAATCTTTGAAATTTGGTTTTATAGTAATTTTTAAGTATCTTTCTTTGAGATTCAACTAAAATAACATTATGACTATTTAAAATTTCTAATTCTTCTATATCACTTATTTTAGAAAATAAGCGCATTAACTCAGAAAACATTGAGGTTTTTATTAATTTGTCTTTAAATAAAAATGAGATTACAGAAAATGAAGAATTATGATACTTATCATAAAGAGAAGTTGCAGTAGGATAGTAATTTAAAAATAATTCTATATGTTTATTTATTACATTTTCAGTAGGTTTATTCCCATACAAAACATATCTTATAGTTTCAATCACAAAATCTGAAATAAAACAATGATAATAATCCTGAATTACTTTTAATACTTCTAAGCTCCATTTTTCTTTTAATTCCTCGTTTGAATTAGTATATGAAAATAATGGAACTAGCCGTTTATCTTTCTTAAAACTTACATTTAACATATCTAAGAGATAGTTTTCTTCCCATGTGTTAAATGAATTAGTTTTTAAACTTTGATAATTAAAAGCATTAACATTAACAATCTTTTCTTGTAAATCATCTAGAAATTTAGACTCTGCTGGATAAAGCTTTTCATTAATATTACTAACAAAAATATCTTTTAACTCAGAAATTCCATCAATCTTAATGGAATCAAGATATTCCGTTATGTCTTCTTCATATAATGATAAAGTCTTGGTTTTTAATATTTGAAAGATATTTTTGTGAGTAATAAGTCTATGGTCCAACAACTGATCGGTATTGTTATCTTGATTTTCAAGTTTAGTAATCCAGGTTATCAAAAAGAGCGTTTTTCCTAACAAACTATTTACCAAATCCATTATTCCGTCTTTTTCTTTCTTTCCCGAAAAATATTCACAAATTAAATATATTTCTTGAAATAAAAAATTTGAAAACCATATTGTTTTTGGATCACACTCAATGATTTTAGAAAAATAATTAAATAATTTTCCTAAGATAGAGAACTGATTAAAAAATTCTTTCCATGATGTAATTTCAACTATTTCAAATCTTTCTTCTAACAAATCAATATACTTCTGCCAATTTTTTGAACGTTTTAAATAATTTTCATGAAAAGCTACTTTTTCTTCATGTGTCAAACTATTTTTAACCACAATAATCTCCTTTTGATTAAATTGATTTATATTAAAGAACTATCATATCTGACAACTTTTGTATAAGGTGATTTTTCTTTAATTGATATATATTCTACCTTGTCTATATCTAATTTTAAGTTAGCAACATATTTTTTCGAATTAACATAATCTTCTTCAGAATAATAATACAGGATCCAATTTACATTAGGTATCTTATCTTTTATGTATTCAAAATAAGGAAAATCAGTTTCACTATATCCTAAACCTAAAATCACTATTTCTTGAATATTTTCACAATCTATTAAATAACTTTCACAAGATTGAATAGCTTTTTCAAGTCCTTTATAAAACTTTTGAATTAATTTTATTTGTCGTTCGTCATAATAATGTAAAGACTCTATATTCTTAGTATGACCCATTCTTGGTGGATTTCGAAGATCTGATTGTCCATGTATATGTAATGGTTGTTTAGAATAGATAATTTCAATAGTATCAGAATAATTGAAATTGATGATATAATCATCACCGCCAAAAAAATCATCTGGTAATAGTTTCATTGTATCTTTTCCACTTGGACTTTCATAATCTATGGGATCAAAAATTGTCGAATTTATATGTTCAACCCAACTTAATAAATCTATTTCAAATTTTTCAGAAAGGCTGAGTAAATATCTATATTTCTCCACAGCAGGTTTATAAAGAGCATCTAAATCAGATTCGATAACTTCTCCGTAATCCTCTTGTTTTAATAATTCAAGAAACAATATACGTTCCGTATCAATATCTAATACTTCTTCATCTAAAAACAAATACCATAAATAATTTTCTAGAGATTCCCATATAGTATAGAGAATTAATGTTTCCCCGGAAACTTCATATAACCGACTATACTCTACAGTTCTCTCTATTTTTGAAACATTCATTTTACTAATAGCTTCATCAACTGAATTTAAAGGTCTAGTATATCTCCAATCATCTTCCCACATATAACCATTTTTCATTAAAAAATTCTTTAATAAAAATTTATTAAAAGTTAAAAATGTTTGGTGGTCATGCTCATACATCCAATTCATGAAATCTAAATATCTAGTATTAAGTCCGTGAGCTAGATCAAAACCATTGCCTATTAAAAATAACTTTTTCATATATCTAAATCAACGAGTAAATTTACTTGATTTTAAATTCTTTTCGTAAATTTAATTCTTCGATGATAGAATTTATTTTTACCTTCATTTGATCATATAAACCTTCTTTTATATAAAGATCATTTAGTCTAATTTTTAATGTATCCATAGGATTTGTTATTTCCCCAAAATAATCATATTTCAATTGTACGACTATTAATGTACAATAAGCCATAAGTTTATATATGTTATCTTGATTAGATCTATCTTGTAGAAGATAATTAAACTGCATAAATTCAGATAAAATAGTTATAACATCTTTTGACCCATACAAATAAAGATCATTAACCAAATCATTTAATTTTTTTTGATTAAGTTTTCCCATCTCATTAAGATCAACGAATACTTTAGCCTCATTTATTAGTTCTATTCCCTTTTCTAACATTAATGATCTTTTATTTTTCAACACTTCATTTTCCATATATTTTCTATTTTGCCAATAAGAAATAATAAAACCAATGATAGAAACTGTACTCGGAATAATAATAGATAACCATTCTATATTTATCATTCTACTTTTCCCAATCTTTTAATGCTTCTTGCACATAGTCTGTAGTAAGAATCTTTTTAACAGTTCCTTCTACATCTAATCTCTTTGTATTATGACTTGTATAAGATTCATCTGCTTGTGTATGCACTTGTCCATTCACCATGAATTTATCATAGTTTAGATCTCGACTATCTGCAGCTACTCTGTAGTATCCGCCCATATCTTCAGCTCGTAATCTTTCTTCTCTTGTCATCAATGTCTCATACAGTTTTTCGCCATGTCTTGTTCCAATGATCTGTGTTCCTGTATCTCCAAACAATGATTGAACTGCTTTTGCCAGATCTCCAATTGTAGAAGCATCTGCTTTTTGAATAAATAGATCGCCTGGATTAGCATGTTCAAAGGCAAATTTTACTAGATCAACAGCTTCATCCAAGTTCATCAAGAATCGTGTCATATTTGGATCTGTAATGGTAATTGGATTCCCTGCCTTGATCTGATCAATAAACAATGGAATAACACTTCCTCTTGAACACATTACATTTCCATATCGAGTACAACAAATCACTGTATTTCCTCTTTCCGCTGCAACTCTAGCATTGGCAAAGATAACATGTTCCATCATTGCTTTAGAAATACCCATGGCATTGATTGGATAAGCAGCTTTATCTGTACTTAAACAAACAACTCGTTTTACATTGTTTTCAATTGCTGCATGTAGTACATTGTCTGTACCAACAATATTTGTACGAACAGCTTCCATAGGGAAGAATTCACAAGATGGCACTTGTTTTAATGCAGCTGCATGGAAGATATAATCCACTCCTGGCATTGCATCACGAACAGACTGTATATTACGAACATCTCCAATATAAAATTTAACTTTATTGGCATATTCTGGATATTTAGCCTGTAGATCATGTCTCATATCATCTTGTTTCTTTTCATCACGTGAAAAGATACGAATTTCTCCAATATCTGTAGTTAAAAAATGTTTTAGAACAGTATTCCCAAAAGATCCTGTTCCTCCTGTAATCATTAATGTTTTTCCACTAAATGCTGACATATTATTATTTTTATATGATACAAATGTAACTTATCGTAACATTTATATCTCTTCTCCTTTCTAACCTTTACATTGTAAATAGAACTTTCATACTCTTTATACCAATATATGTAATTTATCTACTTTGAGGAAAGTGAATCTGTTAGAATTCATCGGTTTATAGATGGATAGTTTTTGATATCTTCATGTTTCATAAATTTACATTGGTAAGATCATTACAAAATTTATAGAAAGCAAGCTCTATGTGACAAAATCGTTTTGCAGCATCAATGTTGCTAAATTCGAACATATCACAAGTATCTACGATCTTTCCTCAGTTGAATTAATACTAGATTCACTTCACTTTGATAATATTGATAAAAGTTTTCAATCATTATTACCCTATTTTCCTAAATCAAATAAAGATAAAGAATTATTCATTGGTTTTTTATCAACCTATCACTACCATCAGGTTGGTTTCTTTTTAACATTTTATTTAAAAAAGTTAAAAATGCATCTCTATAGTTTTCATCATAAAAATATTCATTTGCCGTTTTTAAAGCCTCTTTCTTCATTTTCATCATTTGTTCCACAGACATTCGAAGAATGCGACCAAGTGCTTCTATTAATGTGTTTATATCATTGTTTTCCACCAAAATGCCATTAACACCATCCTTAACATAAATATCTGTTCCTCCTACTTTTGTACAAATGCTTGGAGTCCCAACACACATAGCTTCCGTAAACTTTGTTGAAACCCCTGCCTTTGCATAGCGTTTATTTTCACGCAAAAGTACAGACATATGAGCTTTTGCTACATATTGAAGTACTTTATCGTGTTCTATTCTACCCAGAAACCTAATGCCTTTTCCAAATTCAGAAGAATTATAAGCTTTAAACGACTGCATATCTACACCTATAATTATAAATTCAATCTTTATTGATTCTAAATTAATTTCGTTTACTGCTTTAATCATTGGTAATAAAAAATCTTTCTGTGCTAGTGTTCCTGCAAAAACAAGTTGTACTTTTTCTCCATTTATTTCCACAGGCTCTGCTCTGAAATCCTTATCCTGATAAATTGGTGGTAGTTTAAGAACATTTGCTCCCTGACTGATATAATGCTTTTCCAATAACGGACTAATTGCTATCATATTCCCACATTTAATATCGAGATACTTTTTTCTTATATCTCTTTGCCAATAAACCAGCTTTATAATACCCGTATAATCCTTACTTTCGGCCCATTCCGTGACTTCAACTGAAAGAGCTATATGCATTTTCTTGCATAACTTTAAAACTCGCAAATATAAAATTATTGATGCCGGATCATAAAATATCATAACGTCCGGACGAATTTCCAATAAATTTTTTTTTACTCTGCGCCACATTCGAAATCCAACAATTTGTTCCAAGATCCATTGAATACTTCTTACTTTCCGACTTCCATAATACGGTTTTGAATAATCAATTTTAAATTCCTCACTATGAATCGCCTCTCCTTGTATGGGATACTCGCAACAAAAAAACACGGTGTTTCCCATTTTTTCTAACAGCCGTGCATTTCTAAGAACATGAATAGATGTTGCTGTATTTTTTTGTCCAATTGCGCCAACATACAATATTTTCATTTATCATTTCACCTCTTCATCATTCTGATTTTCACAATAACAGCACTTACTATAACTCAAAAAAAACAATACAGAAAGATCTTTCAAAATAGTACGGATTTTTAACTCTAATCTAGTAAAAAAGTGAAGACATTTATCCAAACAAAGCATAAAAAATATATTTGTTATATATAATTCTAGTGAAATCACTCCTGCTCTTACCAATATTTTCGTAATATATTCCAACTTCATTGTTTCAAAAATAATTAATTACCTATAAGTTTCTTCGCAACAATCTCTGATAACTTCCCATACACTGCACTCAATAGACATCCAAACATAACAACTAAACCATACGTTAAAAATCCATAAACATCCCCTGTCCTCTTTAAAATATCATCAATATTAAAGATGAACACCGCCTGAATAACAAATATATTCCACAAATACATTTCAAGAGAATGTTTCCCAAAGAATCCAAGAACTGTATTAACCTTGTTGCTATGTAAAATATCAAGTATCCAAGATGATATGAATGTTATCGGGAAGCCCAGCATCGCCCATGTTATATTAGTTACAAACAAGAAATTCTTTAAAGGGGTCATTGATTTTATTAAAAACAAGATTATACATATTCCACTTAATATAAGCCCATTCTTATTTGATTTTGTAAACCCGGCATACAGATAACCTATAAGATAAACAATAACACTGGAAAAAACCTGAGCAAGATGTCCATATATATCTGGTATACAAATGGAACAAATGAAACTAAATATAACACTTATAACAAGAGTCAAAATAATTCGTATGTTTTTCCTTTTCTCAGCCCAATCATAAAAGCACGGAAACAGCAAATACACGGGAATAAGCATTGCAACATACCAGGCTCCTTTGTGTTCAACCCAAAAAGACAATGTACTTACATCATATATAAACAAAAGAATATCCTTATTGAGAAACAAGTCTTGTATTCCGTACCAAGTCATAGCTATTAGGCAGTATGGTACTATAACCCTTGCAAATCTTCTTTTGTAGAATGAAGCTTTATTATAATTCCTTCCTCGTGATTTTAAAGAATGATACAAACCAATTGCAGAGAGAAAAACAAAAATATAGACTCCTATTCCACCATACCCAAATATACTATTGATAATAGCCGGCCACTCTACTATGTCTCTTGAATGTCCTAGCACCACACCAAGAGCTGCAATTCCCATAATTTGAGTTCTATATTTCCCTATCCATTCATCTAATTTATTCATCAAGATCCTCCTCAATCATATCACAAATATGAATTACTTCCTCTTTGAAATTAGATTGATAATTTACATAGTCATATGGCGGTGTATTTACAAAACATTTCTCAGCATATGCCGCTGTTGTCATAATAAATTTTGCTGGTACCCCTCCCCACACTTCTCCGGAAGGTATATTCTTACTAACAACAGCTCCCGCTGCAACGATACTGTTATCTCCAATTTTTACATTTGGTAAAATCACACTCCTAGCACCTATAAAGCAATTATCGCAACATTAATTCGTCCAAATTTAACGGTGTTCTTATATTTCTCCAGACTCCGAAAACACCACGTACCAGCGTCATGTGTTATAAAACAAACATCAAAAGAAATCAATGTGTGGTTACCTATAGAAACTAGCCAAGGCTCACTTCCCCAATTAGGAGAATCCGTCAATCTTGAGTTTTCTCCTATCTTTACACCTATTTTTCTAGCATATATCATAGGTTTTCTTTTTTTCAGATACAACGAATATAATCTACAAAACATGATATAACCTCCATTTTTTATGTTCTTTTCACTGCTTCAATTTAAATATTATTTTAAGAATCATAATAAAAAACATGAACATTAACAATGACTGTCAAAAATGTAGATAACACTGCAAAACCACTTATCTTTACTTAATAGCCCAAACTAAGTTATAAATACTGTCAATACTTTGCATATCAAAGTATTGACATACTTGATTCAGATATTCTTCACAAATAGTATCCTTTTATTATTCACAACGAGTCGCATTTCTCATATATCTGATTAGCCATATTGTTTGTACAGCTAGATAGGGTATGAATGCACAGATATTTGCAGCGACAATAGCTGCATAACTATTAGTAGCTTGTGTCAATATATATGTAAGTGCAACATCAATAATTGCACCAATTGTCAAGAAAATTGATTGCAATTTTAATTCGCCAAGCCCATTTACAAAACAAGTAATCGAACCAGACCAAATCATCACAGAGCCATACAACGCAAACAATGTAGCTATTCCATAATCAACAGGAATCGTGTTCGCTCCAAGCCAGATATCAAATATAAACTGGAGTGGGATAATTAAGAAAAACTCAGCGCAAATAGCCAATAAGGCAATAAATAGAAATCTCTTAAATAAATTATACATCCATCTATAATTTTTCTCCACCTGAGCCTTTGTAACAGCAGACCATATTGGTGTAGTCGCCAATGTAACAAAAGTTCCAATTAACGTAAATATCTTATTATAGATATTAAATTCTACGGTAGCTTCATTTCCAACAAACAGTGTTACAAAGTAACTATTTGTGCTATTCAAAACCATAGACATTAACTGAATCCAAAGAAACACACCTCCAATTCTTAACGTTGACATCGCGTACTCTTTTTTTACAAACTTAAGCGAAGGCGCTATTTCTTTATTGCTTATGCCAAATACGATAAATGTTGTTATAATAAGCGGCCCATTAACCGCAATCAAGTATGCAATTGCCATAGTAACAATGCTTCCATTATGACCTATTCCGATAGCAACGGATGCATATGCGAGCATTATTACATTAGTTAAAAGATTTAACAAGCTAGGAACGAATGCTCTTTGAAGTGCATATAAAATGGAAGTAATAAGTCGTAATACAAATTGAAGAATTATACTCATAAGCAAAATTGTAAGAGCATTCCTTAGTGTATCTTCATCCAAAACAGAGACATCTATATTAAACACTTTATTCCAATTCACAAATTGTGAAATCAGAGCAATTACGACGATGATAATCAATGATATGCTGAATAGAAATATATAGGCAGATGACACATATTTCCTTCCTTCGTCTCTGTCATCGCTTTGAAGTGCCCCTACTAGCTTATTTCTTAAACCATTCCCTATCCCCATATCACAGTTTAGAATCCAAGCCAGTACAGACAGAATAGTAAACCAGACACCTAGAATTTCATTATTATTAAAATAACGGATATAAGTGGGAGTAGTAAAAAGACCTATAAAAAGAGATAGCCCTTTCACTCCAAATGAACCAATTATATTAGCAAATAACCTCCTTGTATCATTGTTTTTTATTGAACTTTTTATCTTAATCATTGTTTTCAGCATTCTGTCGTTTCCCTTTCAACTTCAATAAAAAATTTATCAATATTCTCGAAACACTCTGAGTGTTTAATCACCCACTCATCATCCCTATCCCACCATTTGATCTGGAGAAGTTTCTGGATTTGTTCGTTATCAAATCTGTATCTTATTATGCGTGCAGGAACTCCACCAACAATTGCGTATGGAGGGACATTTTTAGTCACAAGAGCTCCCGCAGCAATTATTGCTCCGTCACCTATAGTTATACCTCCTATAACTCTAACATCTGAACCTATCCAAACATCATTTCCTATTTCAACACTATAGTGATCTTGAACATATAGATATTCCTCAAATTTGTTTTCTTTAACATAGGTAAAGCCAGCTTGTTTCGATGTAGAAAAAAAAGCAGGATGTGTTGAAACAAATTCAGATGTGGGATGCCTTCCAATGATAGCCTTCACATTACTTCCAATTGAACAATAGCGCCCTATTGACACATAGTGTAGTTCTGTTCCTGTATTAAAATACGTGGCTTTCCCAACTTTGCAAGAAAACAATTTTGTTCCTTTTGTAAAACGATTTCTCCCTTCTAATATACAATTCCGATCAACGTAAGCTCCCTTTTCAATAATACAATAATTAACTCGTTCCATTTTACGTTTCCACAAAATCTGTTGGATTTTATGCTTTATTTTTCTAAACATAAATTTCTCCATTTCCCCGCGCCTAAGGTCGCGCGGTCACAAATATTTCATCAATAAATTTCACATGTCCCATTTTCATGTTACCCTATAAGAGAGGTGGTACACTACAGAGCACGTGGAGGTGAGTAGGAATTCTACTCGATTGAATATCCTGTATTTTTATAAGTTGCCGTCATCATCTCAAGCACAAATAAGTAGGACTTCGAGCCTGGACACTTATGATTGTTCAATCAACTGTTGTCGATTCGCTTTGATGACAGTCAATGCTACCTCTCCTTTTATATGAAAGGAGCTTTTTTATATGTCAATGAAAATCGTTCGTTTCAACTGCTGTGGCATGGATGTTCACAAAGACTCGATTACTGCTACGATCGGAATTACCGACAAACAGTCAAACATTACTGAATACTTCCAACAATCCTTTTCCACTTTAAACTCGGATCTATATCGTTTAAAGGATTGGCTGAAATCTCATCACTGTTCGGATGTCTGCATGGAGTCTACCGGTAAATACTGGATCCCCATCTTCAACATTCTTGAAGATGAGATCAATGTTCATTTAACGCATCCCAAATATGTCAAAGTCATCAAAGGCAAGAAAACCGATAAGAAAGATTCCAAATGGATCTGTGATCCCTTCAAACATGATCTGATCAAATTTTCGTTTATCCCTCCAAAAGAGATTCGAGAACTGCGTGAGATTGCCTGTTACCGATACAAACTTGTCTGCATGCGTACTTCAGAACGGAATCGTTATCAGAACTGCATGACCGTTTCCAATATTGGTCTGGCTTCGGTTGTTTCAGATCCTTTTGGGAAAACAGCTTCCAACATCATGAAGGAAGTCATGAGGTCCAATGTGATCGACGATGACAAGATCCTAAAGCTCATTCACAAAAACTGTAAGAATAAAGACAAGATACTAGACTCTCTTCATGGCTATCGAATTGAATCAGATCAACGGTTCAAGATGAAGAAATCTTTGGATTATATGGAATATCTGGATCACCTCATCAATTCGTGCGAAGCGGAATAGTTCAAACGGGCTTATCCTTTGCACGAATCTTTCCAGTACATCACACAAATAAAAGGAATCAGTGCTTTATCGGCTATCAAAGATAAGACATCTTATTTTGGAAGAAAGTATTCCAATATAAAGAAACGACGTGGTCACAAGAAAGTCATCATTGCGATCGCACGCATGATGTTGGTCAGCATCTATCACATGATCCTTACAGGTGAAGAATTTAATCCATGTAATTATGAGTTCTTTATGAATCCAAAACTAAACAACAACCAATCACTAACAGTTGAAAAAGCATTAAATTTTTTGAAACAATCTGGTGTTGATATTTCTTCTATTCAAGTCAACTTATAATTTTTTTCAATATTTTTACCATCTTTTTTTTCGTATTTTTATTCATACTTCGCCTCGATAGATGCATCAGTATCATATCTCAGACAATTATTTCGCCTATTAACCACTAGTAAAATAACAATAGACACAATAAATGGATAAAAAACCATAGATTGAGCCATTGTTGACTGGAAGAACAAAATCATAAAAACAATTTTAGCAGCTGTAGTCAAATTACAGCTTTTAATTATAGGACGAATATGCCATATTATCGTGGCAAAGAATGGTATAACACCCAAAGCAGCGCCAAAAGTCATCAACGCTCCGCCTGCTGCTCCTGCAAGCTGCTGCTGTATAGTAGAAAATGTTGCATCAAATCCTACTCCAAAAGGATGCGTAATCATTATTACTACAGAGGTTCCCATCGTGCCCAAACGCCATACTCCGGTTGATGCGGTTATATCCACATTTCCATCACTAAATAGCTTCCCTAGCAATGCAGTATATAATAAACTCTCATTTCCACGAATATTATAGTTAAGAACTAAAAGAATCGCGACAAAAAATAGTGATCCTAGTATTGTCTTTTTGATATTTGTTAAATTATCATATTCTTTCACAAAGAAAAATGCTATGAAATAGGACAGTAGAATCAGATATCCGGATGTAGATTGTGTAGTAAGTACAGCCAGAGTAATTATGATAAATCTTCTTCTTACCTGTTTCCTGTCAAATAAATGAAACTGTGGTAAAAATAAAAGCGAAAATAATGCACAGTTCAAAACAATCTGATAGTTGCCGGGTTCCGTATAGATTCCAAGGTTCCTGGTCATTTCACCTTCGCGCATTGTAAAAAATAATTTCCCCCACGCTGTATAGGGCACTCTAATGACACTTCCACCATAAGTGGCAGCACTCCAGTCATTATATGAAAACGTAGAACTAAAAGGGGTAAGAATCGTTTTAAGGATATCAGGATAGAACAACTGAATAAAATAACAAATCACGCTCAATCCTGCAAAATAATAGACAACATTTATCATGCGAGTAGAAAACATGCTCTTATCCACACATACCGCAAGAAACGCCATCATAATACATGAAAGATATTCTACCAACACAGAAAGTCCAACACCACCTACTGTATATCTTACGACAATAACCCCAATAGCTAAAATTAAAGATATATACAGGCAATACCGATTGCTATACTTTCTTTTATTAAAAAGAATTGCAATAAACCCTATTAATATAATCGCGTAAGAGACCACTTGATTATATATCGGGTTCTCTCCTTGTATGGTGTAATAAAGAACACCACCATTATAAATCATCATTAAATATATGAGTACATATTGTATCAGTGCACTTTTCCTAATAATCACTCTTTATATCCTCCATTATCAATGGTAATCGTTTTAATTCCTCTTTTCAAAAAAGTTAACTAATTGCTAAAACTATTATATATAATCTAACTTAGATTTCTCTGTAATCTTGCATCTATTTGAGTAATCAATTATTTTTTACCATAATCAAGCTACGTCTTATGTCATGCAATATCGTATTTACATCACAGCCATCCATCATTGAACTATTCTTACCATCTTCCAGGTATAACTTAGTATGATCACCACCCTTAGAGCATATAGGTATAATCTCATGGGAAAGTTTTTCGGAAATATTTCTAAGAAAGCTTTCTAAGGTCTTCCGTAAAACAACTCTTGCTAATATCGTGAAATGCCCCCAATAGTATGAATCTACAAATTCCCTATACGACATCCAATCATGTATATTAATTTCTCCAGTAGGACTGTTTCCTAAGTGATATTCTTCCATAATTTGCTTTACCATTTTCCCTACCTCCACAAATGTGAAAACTTATTTTTGAATTTTCTATATTTAATGATAAAGAAAATTCAAAAATTGTTTCTTTCAATGTTTCCTTCATTATTACATTCCCAAAAAAATTAAATATTCTTTTATTACGCAAAAGCTTTTCAATAATCAATATTGAAAAGCTATCTGCTATAATCTTTTTTAACTATTTCACTCTCTATTTTCACAAACCAAATTAAGAATAAATAAATCTCTTGAATATATAATAAGAAAATCACCGCCATCCAAAAAATATTATGCTAAATTTTCCTTATAGTATTTGCCTATTAGATAATTGAAATTCAAGTAATATTCGAATTTATCTCCCTTAAGTTTACATCTCTACTTTAATTCCTTAATACTCGTTTCCCACAAAAAAGACAGTTGGATTCCTGTTAAAATTACAATCGTTTTTTATCTAATCTCCAAAAACTATTACAAAGATCGTAGGTAATTTGTTACTGTCTCACCCGTGTAAAATTTAGATATCCACAAATAAAAATCCTCTTAAGCCTCTATCCATTCTGTGTTAAATTCTATATGTAAGACTGTTAACAAGATTTTTCCATTGTTCGCATACTTTCTCTTCGCTTATCTCCCATCTAATGTTTAATGCTTCTCTTCCAATACTCTCAGCAAACTCTGTATCTGATACGATTTTATTCATTGCCTTAACCAATTCTTCTCTATCACCAACAGGTACAAGCATCCCATTTTCTCCGTTATGAATAATCATTCTTGCACCGCCAGGAGGAGAATCTGTACTTATACAAGGAAGCCCTATCGACATAGCTTCTAATAAGGCATTTGAAAGCCCTTCAAAGTTTGAAGTTATAATGAACATAGATGCATCTCTAATTTTCTGTAGAACTTTTTCGTCAACTCCAGCGAATGTTACTTTTTCTGTTAACCCTTTTTCCACTGTATACATTTTCAGTTCTTGTTCTATCGGACCTTCTCCATAAATTATCAATCGATAATTTTCATGATTGACCCTAAAAATATCAAATGCATCTATCATTAGTTTAAGATTCTTTTGTGGATGAAGTCTCGAAATTGTAACAATATTATGTTTTCTTACGCCATCATATATTTCTGGAATATCTTTTCTTAGTGGATTAAGTATAATGCATCCTTTTTTTTGTACTTTTTTTGAGAAAAATTTCATTGCTCCATTCGTTTGAAATACAATTTTATCAGCAAATCTATATAATAAATCTCTAATATAATTATACTTCGAAGATATTGTTTTTGATGGATCATTACGTTCTGATACAATAACCCCAACTCTAGCTAATTTAGCAGCCAAAATTGCATACAAATTCAGTTTTGTCATAAATGAAATTACAACTGTTTCTTTATTTTTTTTCAACCTATTTACAAGCCACAATATCCTAGTTATTCCACCCTTGGCTACAGCTGTATATGATTTATCTACGAATACATTCTCTGCTATTGAATATTCCACTTGTGAATCAACCATCAACCATATTTCCACTTTAAAATTTTGCGAAAAATTATTGGCCAATGTCACAATTACTCGTTCTGCTCCTCCGCTTTTAAGTGATGGAACAATAAATACTATCCTCGAATTTTGTTTCATAAAGTCACCACCAATATACGAAAATATGTTAATCTTCACTCTTATTTAAACATTGTTACCTAATTTTGATAGTTAAGTTCAGATATATATTCATTGGAATAGCGATAGAATAATCTTTCAATGAATTTTACAATCTTTAATTTTTCTATATTGTCCAAATCAATTACCAATATATTGCTTGTATTATAAAAAGCAAATCTACAAACTTTACGTTGTCCAGTAGTAGAAAAAATATGCATCTGCTATTCCACACACTAACAAAATTACATTTATTTTAGCATTATTACCTTTTCTAACTCTGGACTGTTCCATATGAACACAATTGTCCCTAATTTTATCTGATATAAAAAACATTAATAGTATTAATAAAATTGCAACTATTAAAATTTCATCAAACACTTACATTCTACCTCATCGCTTTAAGCATCCTCTATTAATCAAAGTATTACCAACATATTTTCCATAGCTTAATAAAGAATGCTTATTCTCATACAATGCTCTACAATTAGATGATAACCGTTTATATAGTTCTTGATTACCCCACAATTTTTCGACTGCGACCATCATATCGTCTTTTTTCTTTGAAACCACTAATCCGGTTTCTCCATCTATAACATAGTCATCAGCTAAACAGCTCGGCTTAGTGATTATTATGGGTTTTGAAAAGGACATAGACTGGAGTAATACAGTTTCGCCTGAACCAATCTTTCCATCCATAATTGGAATTATCATAAATTTGCAGTTCTTGATGAATTCAAAAGACTCTTCTCCCCATACGTTATTGTAGATTCTTATATTATCCGGCAAATTATCCTTGTGCAATTCATCACAAACAATTCTCAACGGATAGTGAGTTTCTGAAAAACATTCGATAAGAAAATCCCAATCTCTATTGCTGCGTCCAAGAGACAGAATATAATCATTTGTCGCCGGCACACTCATATCTACACGTTCCGTAAAATCATTAACCCCAAAAGGAAGGAAAACAAATCTTTCTTTAGGTTCACAAAAAACCTCTGCACAATAATCACAAAAAGTTTGAGATGTACATACGAATACATCAATATATTTACTCTTAACAATATATTTCATGAACCAAAAGTATACTATTCCAATAAACCCTTTCTTCGGTTTATAAGTAAAATTTTTTATCAATAGCGTATTTACTTTTTTTACATGGAAAAGCCTACAATAAAATGCAAATAAAAGTCCATAGAAAGCTTGCCATCCAACAATATTGTTATATTTCTTACGATGGAGAAAAATGGTGAATGGAAAGAAAAAATATTTAAAATACCTAACAAGATTTCCAATTCTATTCTTTCGTCCTTCATTTGCTGTATAAACCAACGCTTTCCATTTTTGCTGTGTTGATTGTTCAAGCCCTTTAATGAAATCTTCCGCCTCTTCTTTGTTACTATCAAATAAAGCAATATTTTTTACTTTCATAGGTCCTCTCTTCCATCTCTAATGTAAACGTTTTTTACAAGAGTATAAACGTCTTCCCTTTGTACTTTTCAATATATCCCGATAATGCCTATTCGAATGCACGCTCTATCACGCTATTTCTAAATTCTCTTGAAAACCTTTTTTCCTACCTTCCACTCTATATGTAGAAATTTATAGGAATTTTCTTCATTTGTATCAACATAAGATCCCTATTTTTATCATCAAGCCAAATATACATTTATTCATTGCTGTATTTCATTATTCTTTCTATATCACTGTATACATCAAACAAATGGATTCTCGATTGATAAAAATATCAATGTCTGTGTATCCTAAAAAGTCATATTCCTAAAAATACTCTTTAAATGGATTTTTATGAATATGATTGTAATTTTATAGTTTGTATTTTTTTATATAAGTGCTATCTGAAATGAAAACTGCTTCTGTATTCTTTCTTTTATCTCTTTAAATATTAAAAACAGAATCCTTAAATTGATAGGGACCCCTCCGTATTGTATCATTAAATACAATGAATTCTATCGAAGGACTATTTCGAAGTAAATTCATCCAAAAAAGAAATTATTCAATAATTCCCCAATATAAACAGTGAAAACGTAAATTGATTTCATGATTTATCTTTGTTAATCCCTTTGGAAAATATCCCTTGTGTATACCTTTTCCTTCACATCATTTAAGCAGTTATCATAGCGGTTTGCGATGATTGCTTGTGACATTTCTTTGAATTTTTCTAAATCATTCACCACGACACTTCCAAAGAATTTTTCTCCATCTTCAAGTGTAGGTTCATAAACAATAACAGTTGCACCTTTAGCTTTGATTCGTTTCATAACACCTTGAATGGAACTTTGACGGAAGTTGTCACTGTTGCTCTTCATTGTAAGACGATAAACTCCTACTACAACTTCTTTTTCTTTACTTTCATCCCAACTATCGTTGGCGCCATAAGCTCCTGCGATTTCTAATACTCGGTCGGCAATAAAATCTTTTCTTGTTCTATTGCTTTCTACAATAGCTTCAATTAAATTCTCAGGTACATCCTGGTAGTTTGCCAATAACTGTTTGGTATCTTTTGGAAGGCAATATCCTCCATATCCAAAACTTGGGTTGTTGTAATGAGTACCAATACGAGGATCTAAACAAACTCCATCAATGATTTCACGTGTATTTAGATTCTTACTTTCTGCATAAGTATCTAGTTCGTTAAAGTAAGCAACTCTCAGTGCTAGATATGTGTTGGCGAATAACTTCACAGCTTCAGCTTCAGTAAAGCCCATAAATAATGTGTCAATATCTTCCTTTAATGCACCTTCCTGAAGTAATTCTGCAAACACCTTTGCAGCTTTTACCAAGCGAGCGTTTTTTATATCTGTTCCAACGATAATACGACTTGGATATAAGTTATCATACAAAGCCTTTGATTCTCTTAAGAATTCTGGACTGAAAATGATATTGTCACAATGGAACTTTTCTCTTACACTAGCCGTATAACCTACTGGAATCGTAGATTTGATAACCATGATTGCATCTGGATTATACTCGATAACCAATTTAATAACTTCTTCCACAGCCGATGTATCAAAAAAGTTTTTCTTACTATCATAATTTGTGGGAGCTGCAATAACCACAAAATCAGCATCTTCATATGCTTCTTTTGCATCTAATGTAGCTATTAGATTCAATTCTTTTTCTGCTAAGTATTTTTCAATGTATTCATCCTGAATAGGTGATTGCCTCTTATTAATTAATCCCACTTTTTCAGGAATAATATCTACAGCTGTTACCTTATGATGCCGGGCCAAAAGTGTCGCAATAGACAAACCTACATATCCTGTACCAGCAACAGCAATTTTTAAATCTTTAAATTCTCTCACGATCATTTCTCTCCTTAACTTAAATTGTTTAATTAAGATTAAAATTTACATATAGAACGCTTTATACCACTCAGCAAACTTTCTTAGACCTTCCCTGAGACTTGTACTTGGTTTAAAGTTGAAATCTCTCTCTAATGCACTAGTATCTGCATAAGTTACCGGTACATCTCCAGGTTGCATTGGAACTAGTTCTTTATGAGCTTCAAAATCATAATCTTCAGGTAAAACCCCTGCTCTTACAAGTTCTTCGCTTAATATTTGAACGAAATCCATTAAGTTTTCTGGGTGATTATTTCCAATGTTGTAAAGCGCATAAGGTGGTACAGGTAAGCCATCTTCACCATTCTTTCTTTCTGGAGCCTTTTGCATAACTTTTTCTACACCAGTCACAATGTCATCAATATATGTAAAGTCTCTTTTACAATTTCCATAATTGAATATCTGAATAGTCTTACCTGCTCTTAACTTATCCGTAAACCCAAAATACGCCATATCCGGACGCCCCGCTGGTCCGTAAACTGTAAAAAATCTTAAACCAGTAGACGGAATGTTATATAACTTAGAATAAGCATGCGCCATCAACTCATTTGATTTTTTTGTCGCTGCATATAAAGACACTGGATTATCTACTTTATCATCTGTGCTATATGGAACTTTCTTGTTTGAACCATACACAGAAGAACTAGAAGCATATACCAAATGTTCAACAGGTGTATTCCCTTCATATGAGTGTCTACACGCCTCTAAGATGTTATAAAAACCTAGTAAGTTAGCTTCTACGTATGCGTCCGGATTAATAATTGAATAACGAACTCCCGCTTGTGCCGCTAAATTTACTACAATCTGTGGTCCATATTTTTTGAATATCTCATCGATTAACTCTTTATTCGCAATATTTCCTTTTATAAAAGTAAAAGAATCATACGAAGATAATTCATTCAAACGGTATTCTTTAAGATGAACATCATAATAATCGTTCATATTATCAATACCAATTACTGTTACATTTTTAACATCTTCATAAAGACGTTTGATAAGATTGGAGCCGATAAAACCTGCCGCTCCCGTTACTAATATTGTTTTCTTTTCTAATTTCAGCATGTCCATTTTTATCGTTCTCTCTTTCTTGACTTCTATTTCTCATTTATTGAAACTATGTAATAAAATTTATATTAATATTAAACAATTATGATGAAATCGTTTATTCCGTTATTTCCCCATCTGTTTTGCAATATCCGCATCAACGATTTCTTCACCAGTTTTACCTTTTAACTGTGCTTTACTAGCTTCACTTAATCCATCATTGATTACGGCATTAAAGTCACATGTACTGCATTTATCTAATTGTTCTTTTGTGACTTTTCCATCTCTGTAGTCTCTACAGATTTTGTTTTCGTACATGCTGTATGGGTGTTTTGTAAATAAAGCTTTAGCTTTATGTTTCAAAACCCATGTAGCTGGTTTCCAAATATATTTATGCATTGCCGGACTTACAGAACCAATCATCCAACAGTTTCTGTCACAACAACGCACTTTCTTTCTTACTTGTTCTGCTTCTGGACTGTTCCAAAGTTCATCCCAAGTTTGTCTATTTAAGTTCCCCATAACTTCTTTATCTTTTGTACCGTTACAAGGCATAACGTCCCCATAAGGATCAATAAAGAAGGTATCAAAACTCATATCACAAGGTAATAATCTTTTTTGTCCATAGATATAATTGATCAAACCATGGTTAAAGTAAGCTCTAAACCATTTCTTAGGACTATTGGAACGTAATAATTCATTCACTAAGTCCTCAAAGTTTTTGGCTACCATTGATCTATCATGAATAATGTTTTTCGCTTCTACAAAGTAAAAACTGTTATGTAAAGACGCTGTGGCAAATTCCATTCCCATTTCATCTGAAATTTTATATAAAGGAACAAGATCTGGTGCATTTTTATCCTGCACTGTCATACCAAATCCAACATCTTTCATTCCCATTTCTCTTAATTTCTTTAAAGTTCCATAACCTCTTTGATATCCATTCTGTAATCCACGAATATCATTGTTTGTTTGTTCCAAACCTTCAATGGAAATACGAATACCAATTTGAGGAAATTCTTTACACAAATCTACAATTCTATCTGTAAAGAAACCATTCGTAGAAATAACAATACGATCACTTTTCTTATACAATTCACGAACTATGTCTTTTAAATCCGTACGAATAAAAGGCTCTCCACCCGTAATGTTTGTAAAATACATTTTTGGTAATTTACGAATCGTTTCAATACTTATTTCTTCTTCTGGTTTAGAAGGTGCTTTATAACGATTACACATAGAACAACGTGCATTACAACGATACGTTACAATGACGGTACCATTTAACTTCTTTTCTTCATTCTTTGCCATTTTAGTTTTCTCCTTCATAAATCTTCATCAATTTATTTACATAAGCTTCCACGTTATCAAACTTATTTTCTTTACAATTTGTACTATATTTTTCCATTAAAGATTTATTACTCCATAATTTTTCAATTTTATTCTTTAACTCTTCTTCATTTCCACTTTCAAACAATTCTCCAGTTTGACCTTCAATAATCAGCTCTGGAATGCCACCAATTTTAGCTCCCAATACAGGAGTTCCATACATCTGACTTTCCATAACAGAGAAAGGACAGTTTTCATACCATTCCGATGGATAAATACTGAATCTTGCCTCCCGAATCAAAGTTTCTAATGAATCACCTGTTTGAAATCCTACATTTTTAATATTAGGAATTCCATTAATTTCTTTTTCTAGTGGTCCAGTCCCCGCAAAGATAAACTGTACATCGGACAACTGTTTACAAACTTTCAATAAAGTATCGATACCCTTTTCCTTAGAAAATCTTCCAAAATAAAGAACATAGTCTTTCTTTTTTGTATCTTTCCATTCAACTTCATCTACAAAGTTATGCATCGCAATTGTTTTTTTAGCGAACAATGGATTAGTATCCATTTTCGTTTTTAAAAACTCAGAACAACATATCATTGTATCTATATATTTATAAGCTCCATTTAATTTCCAGAAATTAGCTTCCAATGTCCCAATAAAACTTTTGGCAGTTGAACCATGAATACATTTTCCTTTAGTGCAATTAAAAAAATGTCTTCCCAGACATTTTTCACAGTTTTCTCCCGTATTTGGATTTTTACACATATGATTTGGACAAACCAATTGATAATCATGTGCGGTAAAAACGATTTGACAAGAGTTACCCTCTTTTCTCCATTTTTGTATTTCCAATATAATACTTGGAGTCAATTGATAATTAAAGTTATTGATATGACACACATCCGGTTTAAAATCATCCAATACCAATCTGATTTTCTTTCTAGCTTCTTTATTGTATATCGTCTTTAATGGATAGGTGATTTTCGATAGTTTGGAACCTCCATGAAAGTCCATATCCGAAGTATATGCATTCACTGCATTACCAACACAACGTCCTTCATGTTCCATTCCAAAGTATTGAACTTCATGTCCCTGAGATTTTAAAAAATCCCCTAATTTAAATATATATGTCTCTGATCCCCCATTAGGATAGAGAAATTTATTGATCATTAGTATCTTCATAATCTTTTCCTTATTAATACAACTCCAACGTTCTTTGTGTTATAGTATCCCAGCTATACTTTTGACAAATATAATCCGAAGCTTGGTTTGATAGTTTTTCTACTCTATCCTTGTTTTTTAGTAGTTGGTTTAGTTTATTTTGTAGGTCTTGTACGTTTCCTTTTTTAAAGGAGATTCCTTGGTCTTCGATGACACTTGTACATTCTTCTATGTCGCTAACTAAACAACAGTTTCCATAGCTCATAGCTTCAAGTAAGCTTAGTGGCATTCCTTCTAAATCACTAGGCAAACAATAAATATAGGCATTACTATATAATTCATCTAGAATTTGTCCTTGAACAAAGCCAGTGAATATAATATTTTTTTTATTATTTGCCATTTGTTTTAATTTTTCAAAGTATTCATCAGTATCACTAGATCCACCAGCAATTACTAATTTTTTTTCTGTTTTAATTTGATTATATGCTTCTATTAGATAATGAATTCCTTTTTCAGGAACAATTCTTCCTAAATATAAGATATAATCATCTTTATTTAAGTTGAATTTCTGTTGAATCAAATTTGGTTCAACAATTTTTGGTTTGTTTACACCATTAGGGATAAACACCGTTTTTCTTCCATAAGTGTTTTTGAAATATTCTTGTACTCCTTTAGATAACACAATAATTTCGTCTGCATATTTTACAGCACATTTTTCACCAATCATGATATAAGTACTTGCTAATTTACCCCATTTTGCTCTTTGGTGATCTAAACCATGAATCGTTGCGATACAACGTTTACCAAATAACTTAGGAATCCATAAAGTAGCACAAGGTCCTTCAGCATGAAAATGAACAACATCAGCTTTTGAAAAAGCAGCTTTGATACTCGCAAAGAAACTAGCACTCATTGCTGATAATCCTCTTTTATCAATTGTAAGAACAGGTTTTATATGAACCCCTTTATATTCTCTCAAATGATTCTCTTCAATATTTTTATCCATGACATGTTTCCCTTTTCGGTTATAACAAGTCACATCATGTCCTAGTTGAACCATTCGAGTTGCCAGTTCTTCAACAACAATTTCAACTCCACCTTCACGAGATGGAATTCTTTTATGTCCTAACATTGCGATTTTCAATGCTTATCTCTCCCTAATTATTTAGCTCCACTTCCATGAATAACAATTCTTATTGTTTTTATAAGAAGTGTTACATCCAACCAGAAGTTCCAATTTCGATAATAATAATCATCCAAATCTAAACGCTCTTCAAAACTAACATCACTTCGACCATGTGTTTGCCACATACCAGTAACTCCTGGCTTACAATTAATAATTGAGTTATAGGCATAACCCATATCTTCTTTTTCTCTTAATAAATATGGTCTAGGTCCTACAACACTCATTTCCCCTTTTAATACATTAATGAATTGAGGAAATTCATCTAAACTCTTTTCTCTTAACATTTTCCCTGCTTTTGTGATACGAGGATCATTTTCAAGCTTTTTGTTTGTTAAGTATTCTTTTTTAATTGCTGGATCTTTTTCCATCAATTCCTCTAGAACTTGTTCCGCATTAGGAACCATTGTTCTAAATTTATAGATCTTAAATGGTTTTCCGCCCTTACCAATACGCTGTTGCGTAAAGAAAATAGGATCCTTATCTCCTTCTTTTCGATTTTTGTAGAATACATAAATCGATAAAGGAATCAGAATAAGAATACCAGCCAAAGCACCAAGTATATCTAGAATACGCTTTGCGATTCTAGGCAATACTCTTATTGTACCCTGGCTTGTAGAAGTAACTAATAAACCATCATAATCTTCTACCTTTGTATCAAAAGTAATCAAACCTTCAACGCGTGGTAAAAATTTAATTGTTTTTACTTTGTTTGCAATCCTTTGATAGATCAACTTCATATCATGTTTTCCCATCTCAGGAATCGCAAGAAAAACTAATTCAATATTTTCTTTTTCAATAATGATTTCTAATTCACTTAATGGTTTAACTTTTTCACCCGTTAGTACAATCGTCTGATTGATATCTCTGAAGAAATTACTATTGTTACAATTGATATATGCTTTAACATCCGTTAATGCAAATCGATTACCTTCACAAACAGTTCCTAATGCTTTTGCAGTTTTTCCAGCACCAATAATAACTGTATTCTTCTTAAAATACTTTCTAAAAATAATTCTTGTAAAGCGATTACATAAAACCGCAAAACAAAAACTTCCTAACGTTAAGCCTGCAAAAATCAATACATTAACAACATCGATATGAATCAATAATAATCCAAGGACAAAACTCACTGTATGAGACATAATCAATAAACGAATTTCATCCCACAATAATAATGCCTTATCCCTATATCTACCAAGTGCAAGTTGAACCACTAAATAAACAATTGCTAGTTTATATCCAACCTCTCCCTTAAAAGGAGAAACTATAAGAATTAAAGATACAAACAACAATTCTAAAATAGCATTCAATATCCCAATCTTAGTCATATCAAATTCAAATTAACCCTTTCTTGCATAAAAAAAGGTATAGTTCCCCTAACCCATATAAAATGGATATTTGAACTATAACCAAGAAAAACTCATTTATGCGGTAAACCAGCTATAAACAAGTAATCTATCCTTTCTGTTCTACTGAAACACCAGCAATCCATCTCTGATTTAGAAAGAATAAATCCAAACTTGCTAATCGGTTTCTCTTATCATATTTTACAATATAAGACTCCAACCCTTTCAAAGTACCATGATCAATAACAATCTTATTATTCTCCAAATGTCCATAAGACATTGGTAAAACATGATTATCATTTAACAATACAGTCAATATTTGAATCTCCTCTTTCTGTAATGCAGAAACATGATCATATTGTAGCTGTTTGATAAAACCTTTTTTTAATTCCTGTTTTCTTAACCATTCGTTAAATTCCAACTGATCAAACTCTGTTTTTACAAAAACATAACCTGGGAATAATGACTTTAGTTCATTCGTTTTTCGATCCCTACGATAATATTCAAGTTTAGCACTAAAAGCATGAATACCCCCGCTTCGATTCAAAAAAGCACAAAGTTTATCCTCGTACAAGGTTTGTACAAACAACACATACCAGTTCATAATTTAATACCTAACTTTCTTCCTAAAAAAGTGGTGAATATTTGTACAATATCGATACAGCACACCATAAAACAAAATCTAAGAAATATAAGAAATATATTTCTCAAAGGTACAATAAGAACTCATAATCCTGGCTTTTCTTTTTTTGGGCCGAAAAATGACCGCCCCCCGGACAAGTCCGGAAGAGAGCCGAATTACTTACTCATAATAGCAGAATCAATTAAATTTTTAAAGTCATGAAACCGTTATCATGAAAAAATAATTCCCTTTTATTTCCATAAAACCATCCTATTATTAACCCATAGTTTGAAATAGACCAATTTGACTAATTATTTATCTGAACAATTTAACTCTTCATTCCTCCTTAACATATATTTCCTATTTCGTTTATATACTTATGAGTATTATACTTTAAAGTATATTGTTTACCATGATTGTGAATTTTTTTATATATACCGTTATCAGACTTTAATTAAGAAAAAACATTCAAGAAGTATCGTACTATCAATTATATAAACAACATATCATTCTTTGACTAAAGCTCCAATTAGCACAGTTACTCATATTAGCTAGATGAAAAAGTAATTCGCTCATGTTTCTCAAATCATACACTGAAACTTAAACAACAGGTTCAATGACAACATCTTTTAACAATGCTAGAGTAATAGATATAAGATAGGAGGCAATAATATGTCAAACGAAGTTGTAATCTTTAAAAATGGAGAATTGGAATTAGAGGTCAATATAACACCCGAAAAAGAGACTGTATGGCTTACTCAAGATCAAATGTCATCATTGTTTGATACTGCAAGATCTTCTATTGCTTATCACATCAATAATATTTTTAAAGAAGGCGAATTAGTTAAAGAGACTTCTGTCGAAATTTTCGACAGAAGTCAAGGAAAAGCATCACGCCCACCAATGTACTATAACCTTGATGTAATTATCTCTGTTGGATATCGTGTGAAGTCGCAAAGAGGCATTGCCTTTAGAAAATGGGCTACCTCTATCTTAAAAGACTATATGATTAGAGGATATGCTATAAACCAAAAAAGACTAGATGCTTTGCATAAAACTGTTGAAATTCAAACTAGAATACTTGCATCAACCTTAGAATTAGACGAAAAAGAAGTTTTAAACGTTATTGAAACTTATGCCAACGCCTTATCTTTACTAGATGATTATGACCATGGTTTACTTTCTAAACCAGAAGGAACAGATTCTATTTATCGTTTAAGTTACCAAGAGTGTCGAGAGTTAATTGATAAAATGAAATTCGATTCTGATGTTTTTGGTATAGAAAAAGAAGAAGGTAAACTTAATGGTATCTTAGCTGCCGTTTATCAAAATGTATTTGGTCAAGAATTATATCCAAGTATTGAAGAAAAGGCAGCCAATCTTCTTTACTTCTTAATTAAAGATCACCCATTTGCCGATGGATGTAAACGAATTGGCGCAACCATTTTTCTTGAGTTCTTAAATAAGAATAATCATCTTATCATAGAAGGTACTCCAATTATCTCTAATAGCGCTCTTGTCGCAATTACTTTGATGATTGCTGAATCTAGACCAGAAGAAAAAGAAACGATGGTCAGCTTAGTCATGAATTTCTTATCGAAATAATCCATTTGATTATTTGGAAATAATTTTTACTCTTTAGGTGGATCCAGAAATATTGGTAATATCTCATTAGTTTGTCCTACTGTCTATTGCGAAACTGATACCGGTGCCAGCCCAAAAGTTTATTCTCACAATCAAGATTTCCTGCCATATATTCATGGAGAAAACGCTCAATACTCTTTACATACAGCTACAAAAACTATGGTAATGACAGCATTTGATATCTTTAATGATCCAGAAATCGTAAAATAAAACAACAAGGTTATCTATCCAAAATGGATAGATAACCTTGATTTTAATTTTCTCAATTTAACATCAGCTATAAACAAAGAAGTTTTATTCAATAAACTCTTTTGTCTTTTCTATTAAATACAATGGAATATTGGTAATCGATCCATCTGTTCGATATCCTCTTTTAGAAAATCGAATAGCTACTTTAGACTGATACTTCGAAATAAAATTTTTAAAAGATGCAGCGGATTTATCCTCTCCTGCTTTTACTTCAATAGGAATAATATCAATACCATTCTGGAGAATAAAATCAATTTCCTGATTCTTACTTGAATAATAATGAATCTTTGATTCAAAATGTCTACGAAGTTGCTGTAAAACATAGTTTTCCGTAAAAGGTCCCTTAAATTGATAATTATCCTTTAAAAGAATTGCTTTATTATCCAATCCGGACATATGTTTTAAGAGCCCTGTATCAAATAAAAACAACTTAAATTGATCCAATTTATTAAATGCATTCAATGGATGTTCTATTTTCGATACATTATAAACTCTAACTATCAATCCAGCTGAAACTAACCATTCTATTGCTTCTTCAAAATCTCGTGCACGTGCCCCTTCTCGTACTGCGCCATACATAAATTTCTCATTTGGCTTTGCCAATTGTGTAACAATGCTCCTAAATACCATTAGAATTCTACCACTGTTTACTTTTCCATTATATTTAGAAAAATCATTTTCATAGATTTCTATAAGCGCATGTTGAATTTGGTCTATCTTAGCTGGATCTTTGTATCTTAGCCAGGAATAAACACATTCTGGCATACCACCAATAATTAGATAATAATCATAAACTTCTAATAATCGATTATGAAAAAATTCTTCTATTCTTTGATTTTTATCAATATCCTTATAGTATATGTATAAGTTTTCATCTATTGCGCAAAGAAATTCTTCAAATGATAAAGGATAAATATTTAGAATTTGAACCATTCCTACAGGATATGATTTTGGTTGAGCTAATAAGGTTCCCAATAAGCTTCCTGCTACTACTATATGATATTCATTTGCTCTTTCTTTAAAATATTTTAGTGAATTCAGCGCTTCTGGACATTCCTGTATCTCGTCTAATATGATCAAAGTATTCCCTGGCTTTATTGGCTCTCCAGATATCATAGATAAGAGTTCAATAATTCGAAAAGGATTTTTATTAGTTTGAAAAATTGACTTTAAGTCATCTTCTTCGTCAAAATTGAAATATACATGATTATCATAATGTTTTTTACCAAACTCTTTCATTAACCATGTTTTCCCGACTTGTCTTGCACCTTTTAATATAAGTGGTTTACGATCTTCACTTGATTTCCAATTCAATAAGTCTTGCATAGCCAATCGTTTCATTAAAATCACCTGCTTTATTACTCACATTTATGATATCACATTTTTCCAGTTTTATTTTATATAAATTACACATTTTTCCCTTATTATATTAAGCAATTTTACACATTTTTCTAAGTTTTTTTAGATTTATAAATCACATTTTTATATTTTGAAATCTAGATTTAATATAAATTCAATCTCTTTATGATCTGAACTTTTATAATTTGTTTATCCGAATCCTAAATAAACTTGATTAATATTTTTTTAATTTATAGCCTTTACCTTGATAACACGTATTCATTTTATACGTGTTTTTTTTGCTATAATACAAATGCAAAGAGGTGTCATATGCCAATGACGTCTAAAGATATGGAAAAACTTATCCTTGCAGATGGTTGGATATTAAAAAGTCAAGTAGGATCTCACAGACAATACATACATCCAACCAAAAAAGGTAAAGTTACGATTCCTTTACATTCAAAAGACTTGAAAAAAGCTACGGATCTTTCCATTTTGAGGCAGGCGGGACCGAAATAATCCCTGCCTCATAATTATATTTTCAGGAGGTTAATTTATGTTATCCATCTACCCAGCTATCTTTTATAAAGAGAAAGACGGATATTCTGTAATATTTCCAGATTTGAACTATCTCTCGACATGTGGTGAAAACTTAAATGATGCGATGGAAATGGCAATCGATTGTTTAGCCGGACATTTATATACCGCAAAACTAGACGATGATAAATTACCAACGCCATCAAAAATTGATGACATTCATCCTATTGACATCGCAAATATAATAGGTTTTGATGGAAAAGATTCATTTATTAATCTTATTTCAGTCGATTTAGAAGATTACGCAAAAACACACTTTAATAAATCCGTAAAGAAAACTCTTACGATACCTGAATGGCTGAATCGTGAAGCAACCAAAAAGAACATCAACTTTTCAAAAGTCCTACAAGAAGCTTTGATTGCTAAATTGCGTTCTTTGTAAACCTAGAAATCAATTATAAGCGTCATTGGCATGACACAATTCTAAAGAAAAAATGAGCATTACACTTGTTAATTTAAGTGTGATGCTCATTTTCTTATAAATCATTTAGAAAGAATCCAAATCTTAAAATTCATTGGTATAAGAGAATACAAACTGATCTCCATCGTTGATTTCTAAATTTTGTACAGCTGGGCACATTCCTTCTTCCTTACATGTTTCGTTGTTTTCGCTGGAATACAACCACCATGGTCCTTTATTAAAATCCTGTTTTAACCCTAACATAGAATCAATATATGCCCCATAGCTGCCCTCTTCAAATACAATTTCTAATTCATCGCATTCAGATAAGAAATCATATAAGTTTTCAATATCTCCTTCTTTTGTCAAAGTTTCATTAAATAATTCTTTATCATTCACTTCATCTTTTACGACAATATCTAAAGAAACTTCTTTTATAGAAGATTCTGTATCACTCTGTGAAGCACAACCTGTTAGAATCATTCCTGCACATAATCCCATTAATAAAATATTCTTTTTCATCTCAATATCTCCTCTGTAATCTTTCTAAAAATCCAACTAATTTATTTCCAATCAAGGCATATTCAACACCACTGATAATTCCCTGTGGAATTGAAACCTGTAAGCCCAAAATTAAATATAAAACAGTAACCTGCTTTGAAAACAATAAGAATGGCAACTGTAAGATCTGTCCTGTTAAAAAGGAAAAGAAACCACATAACAAGATTGGATATATCTTTCTTTTTGCTAATTTCTCTTTATTTAGACCTATGATCAAACTATAACTTGGATACACCAGAACATACATGGCATTCCAAGGGTTTACTCCTTTAATAAACATATTGACCACAGTAAAGATCAAAGATCCAATCACAGCCTGTTTGGTTGAAAAGCTCATTGCAATCACAAAAGTACATAAAGTGATTACCTCCAGATACATCACAAATGAAAGTGAAGTAAAGGCAACAAACTGAATCGCACCTAAGATTGCACACAAGACCATGTCACGTGTTGTCATAAAACAACCTCGTATGACTTAGATACAAACACCTTTTCTTCAAACCCCTCTTGTTCATTTTCATATAAAGCCATATAAAAGAACAAATTTGCCAATAGATTAAACAAATCATAGATCTTTTTATCCACTTGTTTTTCTTTTTCAATCTTCACGATCCAGCGAACGATATTTTTACATTCACTTCTTAATACATGAAGGTAGCTTGCGCCTATACAGCCAACCGGAAGATAGAACTCTTTAAATGGTCTTTCATACTTTTGATAAATCTGTTCTACTTTTTGAAATCTTTTGTCATCAATGGCATTTTTACCACGTATCGATCCATTGGCATGATAAATCGTTTCACATAAAAATAAGAGTTCCTCTTGATCGATATGCTTGATATAGTGCATAGACAACCCTAGAAAACTTGCCAACCGATCAGTCATGATTTCATAATCACATTGATTTGATCCTTCTTTTAGAAAACTATATGCACAATAATCCACTTTCATCACCTCCTAAAAAAAATCTGCCTTTTGGGCAGATTAAAAGAAATCCCTTTTTCTTGAGCCCAGAAGAAAAAACTATTTATAAGAAAGCAGGTCTCCCGACTTCATTTCATCCTCTGATCACCTTCCCATATTTCTACAGTGGCTTTGATCATCGTCCATATCACGGTTGCTGGGGCAGTTAAAGCTTTTACTTTATTCCCTTATCTTCCTTATAATTAATTCAATTTTATTGTTCTTCGATCTTCATCGTATTCATCTTTTTAAACTGACCAGGTGTTATAGAATAGATTCGTTTAAACGTCTTATAGAGCGCAATATCTGATTTAAACCCACAACTTTGCGCAATCTCTTCAATCGTCAATTGATCCTCTAACAACAAGCTCTTTACTTCTGTCAGTCTTCTTCGAACGATGAAATCATGCACCGAAAGCTCCATAATCTCCTAGAAAACATGTAAGACATAATACTTGCTGTAACCAAGAGATTCACAGATATCATCCAAACAAATATCTTCTTTAAAATGATCTTCAATATACTCTACAGCTTTTTTAACCAATAAAGATTTCTTATTGTCTTTATCTATATTCATATGTATCACATCCGAATAGAAACGATACACGCTGGAGCTGTTCATAAAGATATCACAAGTTTTATATTTCGTTAAGCTTGAATAAATCGAGCTAAAGAAATAATTGACCGTTTTATATGCAATCGAATCTAAGATATAAAAATCTTTCTGTAAAACCTTAGACATCTTCTTGCCCTTGATCAAACAATATTCCAATTCGACATAGTTAAGATTTAATTCAATCTTATGTTTTCCCAACAAGATCAAAGTTGTTTTTATATCCGGCGATATCTGTTTATCATCCACTGTAACAATACCTAAGTTTTCATACCAGGAAATCACCAGACAATCTTCTTTGCCTAACTCAAAAGAATATAAGATTCTACTTTTTTTACAAATTTGACCAATCTCAACTGCCAAATGAAGATCATTTTTTAAAGGATGTTCAGATTTTAATAAATAGTGTTTCTTATGTTCTACATGCTCTGTCTCACATAGTCATTCTCTTTCTACAAAATACATACCCACATTTAGTACAGAAGAGCCATTTTTCTTTAATAATATTTTAATTAAGGGCTTCTGTATCAAATTTAAATTCTAGTGCGTATAAAGGATAGAAATAAATACCATTTTCCTCATCTTTTCCTATATTCTTTGAAGACAACCTAAAAGCGTATTGCGGCTTATATTTGGCAACAAAATTTTTAAACGATCTTGAAGTTGTATGATTTCCGGCTTTTACTTCAATTGGCGTTATTCCATCCAAGCAATCAATCACAAAGTCTATCTCAGTATATTGATTTGGTTCATAGTAATATGCATTTATTGACAATCTTTTTAACATTTGCGAAACAACATTCTCGTATATTGCTCCTTTATATATACCAATTTCTCCCTGCATGATTCTCAATACATCTCGATCCTCAAAACAAGATACCAACAAACCTGTATCTCCCATATATATTTTGAATATAGATAATTCAACTTCTTTCTTGAGTGGATAATCTATATGTGCTAAGCGATTTATTTGAATAACGATTCCTGCATCTTTCAACCATTGAAGACTATTATCAAAATACCGCGCATTATACCCTTTCCGTATCATAGAATATTGAAATTTATGATTCTCTTTTGCAAGCTGTAAAGGGATAGAATCAAAGCATTCTCGAATTTTGATTGCCTGAGTTGCATCTGAATATTTCACCATATCAGCAAAAAAATCGTTTACAATAGCTCGCTGTATTCTTAAACAATTTTTTTTGTCTTGAGAATCAATATATTCTTGTACTACTTCCGGCATTCCTCCAATAACCATATATAAAGAAAAATATTCATTCATTTTATCATGCAGTAATTCCGGAATCGGTTCGCAGTTCTTCACACAATCAAAAACTTTCCTAAGTACTGTTTCATTGATATCTAATGCATTTAAAAACTCTATAAATGATAGAGGAAACATTTCTATCACTTCAACATATCGAACCGGATACGAAGAAGTTCTCGAAATCGCAACACCTAATAAACTGCCCGAACAAATAATATCACATGGAAAATCCTCTCCTATAAATTTTAAAGCTGTCAAAGCATCTGGACAAGCCTGTATCTCATCCAAAAACAATAAAGTATCTTGATCTATTCTCTCTTCTAAAGCAAAATATGTAAAATATTCATATATTTCCTTAGGATCATGCGTTTTCTGGAAAATTTCCCGTGCACTTAAATCTCTTTCAAAATTGATTTCTAATACATTACGATAATTCTCTTTGCCAAACTGACGAATAATATATGTTTTTCCTACCTGTCTGGCTCCTTTAATTATAAGAGGTTTTTTCTTTTTGCTGTTTTTCCATTGTGTAAGCTTCTTCATAATATGACGTTCCATAAAGCACCTCCTTTGTGTTTATTATATAATTTACCTTAAAAATGTGCAATTATGCATTTTTTTACATGTATTTTTATGTATTTTTGCACTTTTTTTAAAGTTACTTATTTAAATACACTGATAAAGAAAGGTTCCTGTTCCCTCATACTCTTAAACAACTTTTTATATCTTTCTTTTTCAGTATACAGACAAGCCACATAATATTGTACATGAGCACAAGTATTCAAGATTGGTGCATTCGTTCGCCCTACACTAGAAGGTTAAAACACATAAATACCATTTAATAAGATAACATAGATATACGATCTAAAAACTGTTTTGCGTTTCAAGAACCAATTTCGTTCTCAATGAAAGCAGATATGCGAAACAAAAAATTTTCAACAAATGTGCATCAAGAAAATAATTTTAATGTACTAAAAACAGCAGGAATTTATGGACCTAATAATTCTGGAAAAACTTGTCTAATCAAATGTATTCATTCAATGAAACAAATTTTATTAGATAAAACCCCAAATCTAATTCCAAATCTTTTCAGTCATGATCCTATTTGTGAACTTGGTATAACGTTCTTATTCAAAGGAAGAGAATATTCCTATGATCTTCGTTACGATACAACCAAACATGTTTTTTTATATGAAAAATTTTTGGAAATTCAAAAAGATCAATACGGAAACGAAAAATCTCTCCTTTGGCTAAAGAAAGACAAAGAAAATAAAGAATACTATTGCATTGATGAAAACGTAATACAAATGATTCCTCTAATTTCATCTAATAATATCCTTTGCTATACAATTGATGAAAACCAATTTGAACATTTAGGAAAAATGAAAAACATTCTCATCAATTTTGCAAAGAATATCGATATCATCAACATGTATAATATTCCTATGCAAAAAACTATAGAATTGGTGAAAAATAAAGATCAACTCCAAGAAAAAGTCGTTCAATTTATAAAAAATGCTGACCTATATATGGATAATTTTGAATTTGTTGATATGAATTAAATCAAAATAGATGTTCATTCTGAGAATAATGTACCCGATGAAAATGTTCTGAATGTAAAAGAACAAATAATGGATCAAATGCGACTTGTTTCTACATATAAAGGTGTAAAAGTTCCTAGCATGCTCTTTGACTCCACTGGAACAAAAAAAATTGCCGCATTAGCCAGCTATATTATTGAAGGATTGGAAAAAGGAAGAATTCTTATAATTGATGAATTAGACAGCAGCATTCATTTTAAATTAACACGGGCCATCGTGGCCTTATTCAACAATGAATTAAACACAAATGCACAAATGATATTTACTGTACATGATATTAATTTGATGGATTGTAAAAGATTGTTTCGAAAAGAGCAGATTTGGTTTGTACATAAAGATAGCGAAAGCGTATATGTTTATTCATTAGCTGACTTCACTGCACAACAAGGTATAAGAGACACCACAGATATCATAGAAAAATACAGAAAAGGTATTTTGGGTGCTTTACCAGACCCTGAGCTTATCAACTCTTTATTAGATCTGAAAGGAAACAACCCTGAAAGTTCAAAACATGCCTCTTAGAAAACTACCGATTGTCTCACACAAGCATAAAATCTGTATTATCTGTGAAGGCGATGAAGAATTCGATTACCAAAGCTGTCTAAAAAGTCTTAATGTTTGGAATGATAATTACGAAGTTGTCTTAGACAACGCAAAAGGAAATGGTAATATTCCTGCCAGATATCAAGATCGTTATCAGAGCGGTTCTTTTGAAATTGTTTTTCTTTCTGTGACACAGAAAGAAAACCTTATGAACAATTTGAAGATATAAAAAGGAAGATAAATTCATTCCATGGAACCTACAATGCAGCCAAGCACGTCATTTTCTACGGTAATCCTTGTACTATGCAAATTATTTTATCTCATTGGGCTGATGTTACATTGAACACTCCAGCAAAGAAAAGGAATGCACATCTTATTTTTCAATACACTGGAGTCCATGACTATAAAGGAAAAGCCAGCCAAAGAAAAATCATTTTGAATAAAATAACCAAAGAAAACTATTTGTTTATGCTAAATCGAGTACGCTCCATGAAAAACGATGATTCCTTGATTGGAAGTTCAAACTTTGATTTATTATTAGAATACCTTTCCACAGATAACGATTGTTGGATCAATACGATTAACTCGTATCTAGAATAAACTTTTAATCCATCTTACTTCAGACCCATTTATAAGTGGGCTTTTTGTTTCCAATGCCAAATTCGTTATCTTACATATCCTTGACAATATCCCTATAATTCAATTTTTATAGTGACCGAAAACATCTGCAAGATTGGACAAATCTTTTTGGTTCATAGTCAATGAACCAAAGAATAAATATGACAAGTATTGAAATTCATAGAATTAGCCATAAATTTGCCAGAAAGGACGAAATATCGTGATGTCTAAATCTGACCTCAAATAAAGCAGAAGTCATCACCCACGTGCAAATGAAGAATTTCATTTTTCAATTCGCCTATAATTATTTTTCTTTCTCTGTATTCCACACATATGAAGTATATCTTCCACCACTCAATTTAATAATTTCATTATTTTTTAATAAGTTAGAGAGAGTCCTTTGAATAGTAGTTTCACTCACATCAGGACATTTCTCTATAATTTGACTCTTTGTGATTTTGCCTATATGTTTTCTTATCACTTCACGAATTCTTTCCGGCTTGCTCATTCCAGATTCAATCAATGTCTGCACTCTACCAGAAAACTCTTTATATGCTGCAATAATTACTCCAAGATAATATTCTACAAATGGTTCATAATCATTTTCATTCTCATGCCATCCATAAGAACTAGCCTGTAATACTTCATAATAGGTTTCTTTAGATTGCTCTATCAGTTTTTCTATACTTATGTATTTTCCAACTATATATCCTGACTTATATAATAGAAGCAAAGTAAGAAGCCTACTCATTCTTCCATTTCCATCATTAAAAGGATGAATACACAAGAAATCTAATATACACATTGGCATCAATATCAATGGATCAATATTATCATTAACGGCATCGTTGTATGCATCGCACATATTAGCTATAGCTTCTGGTGTAGCCCAAGCTTCAATAGGTTTAAATCTAATTCTTTGATTTCCAAAAGAATCAACTTCTGCGATTATATTATCTGAAGATTTAAATTTTCCTCCAAAGCCTAAACTATTATATTTATATAAATCTTCATGCAACTGAAGAAAATAATTCTCATTTACAGGAATATATTCATAATTTTCATGAATTGTATTTAATACATCACGATAACCTGCTATTTCCTTCTCATTTCTACTTTTAGGCATTGTCTTGTCCATAACAAGTTTCCTCAAACGTTCATCTGTAGTAATAATTCCTTCAATCTTATTTGATGCTTCGGTACTTTGGATTTTAGCTACCTCTAATAATTCAGTTAGTTTGTCAGAATTAGACTCAATAAATAAATTTTGTTCTCCTTTATATTCATGAATAGAAGTCAAGAGCGAAACTATATTCGGAGTTAATAATTTTTTCCAACTTTCTTTGTATTCAAATTGTCTCATTATGTCCCCCTTTATCTTTTAACATCATTATAAATTCAATTTAGTCATTTTTCAATTCAATTTAGTCATTTTTCAAAAAATGACTAAATTGAATCATTTAATGACATAATTAAAATTGTGTATTAAAACCTAAAACTAAAAGAGTTGTCATAGAATTAACTTTCTTTTTAATCTGAATTTCATACTTCCAAGATATAAGTCAAAAAATAGATTAAACATTATATCTAAACCGTTATGCATCTTCCATCTAAAACTAGCCTCCTTGCATATTCTTAGCAATATCCCTATAATTTACTCGATAAAACGGAGAACAAAATGAAACTTAAAATTGGTACCAGAAAATCAAAACTGGCAAGAATTCAAACAGAATTAGCCATTCATAAAATACAGGAATGTATGCCTGAAATTGAAACAGAGATCATTCCCATTTCAACCCAGGGTGATAAAGATAAAACAACACCACTTTATGCCATGCCTCAAACCGGTGTTTTCATCAAAGAAATTGAAAAAGCTTTGATCAATAAAGACATTGATATTGCCGTGCACTCTTTAAAAGATGTAACTTCTACTTTAGATGATCGTCTGATGTTGATTGAACCATTTTTATTTGAAGATAAACGAGATGCACTGATCACAAAAGATCACTCAACCTTAAAAGATCTAAGAAAAAACGCTGTGCTTGCGACCAGCAGCATTCGCCGAATAGCCTGCATCCACCATATACGTCCTGATATTCAATTTGTAAATATCAGAGGAAATATTGAGACACGTATTCAAAAATTTAAAGAAATGGATATCGATGGTATCGTTCTTGCAGCAGCTGGATTAAAACGATTACATCTTGATTCTTTGATCGATGAATATCTCGATCCATCTATGATCATTCCTGCCTGCGGACAGGGAACCATTGCCTTAGAAATACGAAAAGAAGATAAAGATCTATTTTCAAAACTATCTCAATCATCCAATCAAGCTTTAGAAACCAAGATAGAAAGAGAATTCTTAAGCTTATCTAAAGCAGGCTGCCATTATCCAATTGGATGTTACGCAAAGTTTGTAGATGATCAACTACAAGTTCATGCCTGCCTAGGCGAAACAATAGAAGACTGTAAATTTGTTTCGATGGCTTTTGATAAAATCGAATACAACAAAGCAGCAAATTCTATATATAAGAAAATAAAGGAAGAAAATATATGATATGGTTTGTAGGAGCTGGATGCTATCATCCAGACATGTTAACAATAGGTGCTAAAAAATTATTAGAACAAGCTGACTGTGTTTTATACGATTATCTTGTAAACAAAGAATTTCTTCAATATGCTTCCAAAAACTGTGAATGCATCTGCGTAGGAAAACGAGGACATCAAAAATCATGCGCCCAGGAAGATATCTTTACCCTTTTGGTTCAAAAAGACAAACAATATAAAAACGTTGTTCGTTTAAAAGGCGGTGACCCTTATCTTTTTGCCAGAGGAAGCGAAGAAATGCATTATGTATTGGAAAATGGATGCAATTGTCAATATGTCCCAGGAATCAGCAGCGCCATTGGCGCTTTAGGCTATGCTGGCATTCCTGTAACACAAAGACATACTGCTACTGGTTTTATCGTGCATACGATGCATTATCAAGATGGCAAAGATCATCTGGACTATAAAAAGATTGCTCAGGAAACAAATACCCAGATTTTTTTCATGGGTTCTCATAAGATCAAGACACTGGCTCAAAAATGTATAGACAATGGCATGAGCGAAGATACTCCAATCGCAATTGGATCTCATCTAACTTATCCTGAACAAAAAGTATACACATCCACGCTCAAGAAAATCTTGAATAAAGATCTAAATAGTTTTACCAGTCCATTACTGATCGTATTAGGAAATGTCGTAAAAGAACAATCACTGCTTGATAACACAAAAAGATTACCTGCTTTTGCCAAAAACGTTCTTTTTGCCAGCATCGATGAGAATCCCTGGCCAATTGAAGACCTGCTTTTAAGATATGGCATCTTTACCTATTCTAGACAGGTCGCAAATGTTACATATATACAAGATGAAATTGTCGATTTGAACTTATATGATACATTGATCTTCAGCTCTAAACACGCTGTTAAAAGTTTCTTTCAATATCTATCATATAATCACATTGATATAAGAAGCTTATTTTCAAAAAAGATCTTCTGCATTGGTAAAAAAACACAAGAAGAATTAGAGCGAAGAGCCATACAAGTCGATCATGTTGAATCCAATTCATCCGATATGTTTACTTATATAAAGGAGCATAAAAACGCTCTTTATATAAAAGGAAAAGATGTTGATTGCCCAATTGATTCTTTAAGCACCTATCAAATTGCACCAATAGAATTTGATTTACCTGAAGTAAAACTGGATGCCATTGGCATCAGCTGTCCACAAGCTTTAGAAATCCTTGATCAAAAAGGCATTGATAAAACAACTCCAGTTTTCTGTTATGCGCATAAAACATACCAAAAGGCAAAGGAACTTGGATTTACAAATATTCATACGACGCCATCTTCAAAACAAGAGATCGTAAAGCATATCCTTGAATACTTTGGAGGAAACATATGAGAGTCTGTTTAGATATTGAATTTCAAGATGCGATCGTGTGCATCCTTGGAGGAGGAAAGGTCGCCTTACGGAAAGCCAAACAATTTCTTGAAGCCGGCGCTACGATTTATATACATTCAATACAATATGAACCTGAATTTAACACACTACATATCAACAAAGTAGACAAAGATACTTTCATTCATACATTAGCCAAAGCTAAGTTAGCCATTGCCTGTACAAACAATAAATCTATAAACAAAGAATTTATTCAAACAGCTCGAAAACATCATGTACTTGCCATGTCCTGTAATAAAAACCAGGAACAAGATACGTTTAGTACTGTGACTAAACGCGATAAATATCTTGTCTTGTCATGCCATACCAATGGAAGCTTTCCTGTGGCCAATCAGAATATAGTCAATGATTGGAAGGCTCGTCTAGAAATCCTGGAAACTTTGCGAAACAATCTTCAAGACCATGCACTATGTCATGATCTAGTAAATCTGGATGATCAACATCTCTGCTTTTTTCAAGAAGTCCTTCAAACCAAGCAGGCCATTATCTACCTGCTTCATGGAAACTCTTCTTTAAAGGCAAGAATACAATGTCAAAATCTGATTCAACAATCTAAATCAAAATTTGAAAGGTATTCAAGCACAACTTTCTTTCTGGCAAAGAAATACCAGGATATTGATTTAGAAACACTTTGTAAGCTTCTACAGGAGTTTCACATTAAACCCCATTTTGTCTTCTTGTTTTGGCAACAAGGTCGATATGTCATGCAGGGAACACAAACAATCAATCGATTTGGCTTTGATCATCAACATATACAGATTGATCCAAATCAGTTTATAAAAGAAAACGAAACTTTGATCATGCATACAAAGCCAACCAGCAAAACACAGAATGCCGTTTTAGTCAGCATGTTGGATTCACCATTTTTACGATCACAATATCCTGATGCTCGTTTTGTTTGTTGCCTAGATGATACTAAAGTCATAGAAAGGATACTCTATGAAGTCAATTCAGCTCTTTAGTCGCATGGCTCTTTTTTTAGCACTGATGATCCTTTCAGCCTATATTCAAATTACCCTTCCAACCCCATTTATGCCTATGCATATCACCATGCAGTTATTTACTGCCATTCTATGTGGTTTTTGTCTTCCCGATAGATATGCATTCTTGTGTATGTTTACATATATATTGGTTGGTCTTCTTGGATTTCCTGTCTTTGCCAGCGGTGGAGGCCTGCAGTATATCATGAAACCAACCTTTGGCTTTGTGTTAGGTTTTCTTGCCTGCAGTACTATATGTGCCATCGTATACAAAAGAAAAAGTCCAGTCAGTCTGAAAGAATACTTTCTTGTCGGACTCACCGGACTTATCAGTTTTTATGTAGTAGGAAATATCTATTACTATTTTTCCTTTCCCATCTTGATGAATACCCGCATTCCTTTATGGTTATCTTTAACCAACGGATTTTTGGTTTCCATCATTCCAGATATATTAATCTGTTTTCTTGCCTGCAAAGTCGCAAAAACTCTACAGATACTTATCAAGTAACGCCTGCCACTGGTCGGCGTTTTCTTTCTGCCAGTTTTCAAATGTAGCATTGGCATTAGAAATCAGTGTACCAAGTTCAATAAAGAAATCATTGATATCACTTTCCAGGATCAAGCCTACTTCTTTACCAAACTGTGTATCTTCTAGATCTGAAGATCCATTGACACTCATCTTAAATGCCGAATACGGTTTCTTATCTACCAACTTGGTAAATCCCTGTAATCCAATCGCTCCAATCTGATTGGTTCCACAAGAACTTGGACATCCAGAAATATACACACGAGGTAAAACTCCTTCTTTAAACTCATAAGGACGTAAAGCTTCAATCAAAGATTTTAAAACATTATTAGAGTCACGAAGTCCAACTTGACATGTGCTGGCTCCAATGCAGGAAACACTTGTTTCAAACGTTGTATGAGCCCCATCTTGCGTATGTTCTAATACTTTTTGAACTTCATCGCCACTTAGATTTACGATATAGATATCTTCCTGTGGCGTTAAACGAAGTTCAACTTCATCCATATCCTGGACCACATCATAAAGTTCTTTCCATTTATCCAGGCTCATATTTCCGCATAATGGATGATATTTCACCGCATATAAACCTGATTGTTTTTGTTTGATCACACGATCTGGAATCACATCTAGTTCCTTGCCTTCTTTTTGGATCACTACATCTTCTACATGTACATCATGATCCAGATACTTCTTGGCTAATTCGACTTTTTCATGAAATTCCTCTACGATCCTGTCTTTTCCTAGACTCATCTGAAGATATCTAGAACGAGCTTTCGCACGATTTTGATAATCCCCATGCTCCATGAACATCAAGACCATTGTATTAATATAATAAAGAATATCTTTAGGATCGATATGATCTCCAACCTTGACACCCATCATCGGATTGTTTCCAAGTCCTCCGCAACAATACACATCAAAAGTATGATCCGTATTGGCAATAAATCCCAAATCTCTAAAGTTGGCATGTACTTCATTAGCTTTGGAATTTGAAAAAGCCACCTTAAGCTTTCTAGGAAGAGAATACTTGTTTACGATGCTTAACAAATACTCACCAGCTACCTTCGCATAAGGATAGACATCAAAAGCTTCTTCTGGATCCAATCCGGATAATACAGAACACATGACATTACGCGGATAATCTCCACCGCCGCCTCGCGTTACGATATCTCTTTCTAAAGCTTCTTTCATGATCGGCGTTAAAGCTTCCGGTCTTACATCATGCAGCTGAACGGTTTGACAAGTCGTACAATGCGTACGCACAACTCCATGTTCTTGACATTGATCAATGATAAATTTCAATTTTTCTTTTGTGATACGTCCCTGATTCATTCTAAGTCGCAACATAAAGGCTTCTCCACCACGCTGTGCATAAGAACCAAACCCACCGCTGTATCCTTTATACTCTTTCATAGAAATTTCTTTTTGGATAAACTGTTTGGTCTTACGTTCAAATTCAGGAAGTTCCTGTAACAATTCTTCTCGTAATGTATTCATATTCTTCTCCATTTCTTTCTTTCATTATACCTTATCAAATATTTATTACTATGAAAATTTATTAAAAGTCTGTGTCAGATCCGGTACGATTTGTTTTTTTCTTGATAATAAATCCTTTACAAATACATTCTTCTTTCCAAATGTCTGCCATAATAAATTTTCTTTCGATCCAGCCCCATATAAGATCGAACCCTTTTTCTTGATACTGGTAAAAGCTACGATCACTAGATCGCCATTATATTTGATCGTCATTTCCTCTAAGATTTCCTGCACCTTTTCTTTAATAGACCGGACAGAACTTAAATCCAATATAAAGACTTGAGAGATCAATACTTTTGATCCCTTCATATCAAAAGTCTTCATATCTGCTTCAATACGCTGAATCAATTCTTCTTTAGAGATATTCTTAGGAAGATTCATCGTGATCGAAAACATTTTATAGGCTAGAGCATCTGCATCTTCATGCGATATCATCGCCAACTGTTGGGCAAGTTCTGTATCTTTTTTTGTCGTTGTCGGAGATTGAAAATTTAATCCATCAGAAATAATAGCCCCTAAAAGTAAGCCCGCCAAATTCTCTGGAATTTCAATATGACGCTCAAAAAACATCGATGTAATGATCGAAGCTGTACTTCCTATGATCTCATTGCGAAACGCTATTGGCGAAAGCGTAGAAAAATTATGGATCCTATGATGATCGATCACTTCTAATAAGTTGGCTTTTTCAATCCCATTTACCGATTGAGAGAATTCATTATGATCGACCATAATGATGTTCTTATTTTGCGCATTCATGATATGGTATCTAGAAACATAACCAATCAAACAATCTTTTTTATCTAAAACAGGATATGTATTAAACGTCGTATCTCGCATCTTGATCATTACATCTTCAACAAACTCATCTTCTTTAAAATATGTGATCTTCTTTTGCATGATCAATTTAACCGGGATCGAGAAATACAAGTAACGTGAAGTATTCATACTTCCAATACCCGAAATAATGATCGAACAGTTATGTTCTCTAGCTGCCTTTAAGACATCTTCTTCAATATGATCTGTCCAGACCGCAATCAAGATACCCGCGCCTTTTTCAATGCTTTCTTTTTGTCCCTGTGGATCATCTCCAATAATAACGATACGATCCTGTATTTCATAGCGTTCCAGTTTTGTCTTACAAAGCGCAATAATACTGACTTTTCCATTCACATGGTGTTCATCTGCCTTATATATGATCTTTCCTTCAATTGTCTTTGCCATCAACTCAATCGGTGTCTCTTTTAATAAATCAATACCTAAAGCTGTATCTCCCATACCTAAAAGTGCTAAATCACTTCTTGTGACAACGCCTAGTAACTTTTGATCTTGATCTAAAACGCCCAAAATACGCGCCTGATTCTGATTCATGATTTCTTTGGCCTCAAAAATTGTTGTATCCGGCAAGATATGATCCGCCTGTTTTAATTCAATTTCAGATAAACGAACCCTTGCATCTTCTATTAATACAGGTTCTTCATACCCAAAGCGATCAAGAAGATAGTCCGTTTCTTCATTTATATCTCCTAAGCGCCCAGCAATTGCCCTTTTCCCACATTGATTTAATAAATATGCATAAGCTATTGCACTGACAATGGAATCTGAATCTGGTTTTTTGTGTCCAATTACATAAATTTCATCATTTTTCATGCTATTACCTCAGATTGATTATAACAGTATTGTGATTTTTACCGCAACATTTCTACAAGCTTTCAACCATAGTTTTTGTACATTTTAACAAACTAAAATTCTTTTTTTACAACCTCCCTTTATATAAAGGGAATGCACTTTTTTAGAGAAAATACAAGGTTGTTTTTTAAAATTTTCGATGTATACTCTAAGTACACAGTCAAAATAGTTGAACCGTCAACTATTTTGTGTTTAAGTATAAGTAGTAATACAAAGATAAGGAGATTTAGTATGAACGTTATTAAAAGAAGCGGTGAAGAAGTCGCTTTTGATATTTCTAAGATCGAAAATGCCATCCGCAAAGCAAACAAAGCTACCTCTCACTCCCAAATGAGTGAAGCCACGATTTTAAAAATATCAAAACGCGTTTCCGACAAAGTTGAATCATTAAAGCGAAGCACAAGCGTAGAAGAAATCCAGGATATGGTCGAAACAGAAATCATGCGAGAAAAATATTTCGCAGTGGCGCATAATTACATCACATATCGTTATGAAAGAGCGCTTGTCCGCAAAGCCAATTCAACAGACAAGCAGATCTTAAGCTTGTTGGAAAGAAACAATGAAGAAGTTAAACAGGAAAACTCAAACAAGAACCCATTAGTTAACAGCGTACAGCGTGACTACATGGCCGGCGAAGTTTCTAAAGACATCACAAAACGATTCCTGTTACCTCAAGAAGTAATCGAAGCTCACGAACAAGGAATCATTCATTTCCATGATTCAGACTATTTTGCCCAGCACATGCATAACTGCTGCCTGGTTAACTTAGAAGACATGTTACAAAATGGTACGGTCATTTCTGAAACGATGATTGAAAAACCACATAGTTTCTCTACAGCATGTAATATTGCCACACAGATCATTGCTCAGGTCGCAAGTTCTCAATACGGCGGACAAAGCATCACCCTTTCTCACCTTGCCCCATTTGTACAGGTAAGTCGCGAAAAGGCAAGACGTGAAGTTAAAGAAGAATTGATTGCTTCTAATCTTGATTCAAGTGAAGAGACAGTAAACAAGATTGCTGAAATGCGTGTACGCAAAGAAATCGAAAAAGGTGTACAGGTCATCCAATATCAAGTCATTACTTTGATGACAACAAACGGACAAGCTCCATTTGTAACAGTATTCATGTATCTAAACGAAGTACCAGAAGGACAGACACGCGATGACTTGGCATTGATCATTGAAGAAATGTTAAAACAGCGTATCAAAGGTGTTAAAAACGAAAAAGGCGTTTTCATTACACCAGCCTTCCCTAAATTGATCTATGTATTGGAAGAAAACAATATCCGCGAAGGAAGTCAATATTGGCACCTTACAAAACTTGCAGCTCAATGCACCGCAAAACGTATGGTCCCTGACTATATCTCTGAAAAGAAGATGTTGGAACTTAAAGTAGATAAAAACGGAAACGGAAACTGCTACCCTTGCATGGGATGCCGTTCTTTCCTTACTCCATACGTTGATGAAAACGGCAAACCTAAATATTATGGACGCTTCAACCAAGGTGTAGTTACGATCAACTTAGTTGACGTAGCATGTTCTTCAAAAGGTGATGAAGAAGCCTTCTGGAAAATCATGGACGAAAGATTAGCTCTATGTAAAGAAGCCTTGATGTGCCGTCATAAACGTTTGCTAGGAACACCAAGCGATGTAGCTCCAATCCTTTGGCAAAATGGTGCTTTGGCTCGTCTTGAAAAAGGTGAACCAATCGACAAATTGCTATTTAATGGATATTCTACAATTTCATTAGGATACGCCGGATTATGCGAATGTGTATACTACATGACAGGCGGACCACACACAGAAGAACCAGGAACATCTTTTGGCTTAAAAGTAATGCAGTATCTAAACGATGCATGTGCTAAATGGAAAGCCGAAGAAAATATCGATTTCAGTATCTATGGAACACCAATGGAATCTACAACATACAAATTCTCTAAATGTTTGCAGGAACGCTTTGGTATCATTCCTCATGTAACGGATAAAAACTATATCACAAACAGTTATCACGTTCATGTCACTGAAGAAATCAACGCTTTCGATAAATTAACATTTGAAGCACAGTTCCAGAAACTTTCTCCAGGTGGAGCTATCTCTTATGTAGAAGTTCCAAACATGGAAAACAACATCGACGCCGTATTGGCAATCATGCAGCACATCTATGAAAACATCATGTATGCTGAATTGAACACAAAGAGCGATTATTGCCAGGTATGTGGCTACAGCGGTGAAATCCAGATCGTAGAAGATGAAAACCATAAATTGATCTGGGAATGCCCAAACTGTGGAAGCCACGATCAGGAAAAGATGAATGTCGCAAGACGTACATGCGGTTATATCGGAACTCAGTTCTGGAACCAGGGACGTACACAAGAAATCAAAGAACGCGTAATGCATCTATAACCCCCTAGAAGACCTTTGATCCCCGAAATCAAAGGTCTTTTTCTATGCAAAGATTCTTTGCATGACAAAAGAATCAAACCTGTATTATGATGTAGTAAAGAAAGGAGGTCATCTTTATGTCAACCAATCTAGCAAACAATTTAAAGCATCTTAGAACATTACATAACTATTCCCAAGATGAATTAGCCAAACAACTTTATGTCAGCCATCAAACCATTTCCAATCATGAAACCGGAAAATCCCAACCAGATCTCGATACAATCCATGCCTATGCCAAATTCTACGATGTAAACTTTCAAGATTTGATCCACATAGATCTTTCTAAACACAACCATCGAACAAAAGTTATTTTCGATGAAGTGATCTTTGATAAAAGAGACAAGACGATGATCATCCTAAACGGCACAAAAGGAACTTATGATTATCGAAACTGCATCTCTTGTAAGATCTTAAACGAAGATGCCCGCTACAAAGGAAAGGAAAAACCTTTTACACATACTTTTATCGATCGAAAGATCCAATCAAGAATCTTATTTGAACCAACTTTCTACATCGGCTTAAAAATCATCTTAAAAGACAAAACAGAACTAGCCATCTATACCTCTAAAGAAAAAACGTACAGTGGAACTGATCAATATAGAATCGATCATGCCAAAGCTGAAGAAATCAAAAAATTTATCGATAAAATAATCAAAACATATAATAACTAAGGACGTGATCCTATGACTTATTTATCCAACAATCTTAAATATCTAAGAAACCAATAAAATTTATCACAAGCCACTTTGGCCAGCCTATTATTTGTAACCCATCAAACGATATCCAATCATGAAACCGGAAAATCCCAACCGGACTTTAAGATGATCCAGAAGTATGCTGATTTTTATCATGTAGAAACGCATAATTTGATCTATAACGATCTTTCAAAAGGCAAAAAAGAATCACTGAAAGTCTTTGATGAAGTCATCTTTGATAAAAGAGATAAAACAATGATCATCTTAAATGGAACCAAAGGAACTTATGACTATCGCCAAATCAAAAAATGTGAGATCCTAAACGAGGCTGCTCATCACAAAGGAAAAGAAGAGCCGTTTAAACACATTATCGTAGCTGGTGTTGAATGGATGACACAAGCCAATATTCTGGAAAGATCTTTCTATGTCGGTCTAAAAATCACCATGAAAGACAATTCAGTATTAGGCATCTATACCTGCAACCAACCAACCCGTGTTCAAACCGACATTCACATCAAAGGATATAACGAAGCCAAACAAATCAAAGCTTTTATCGATAAGATCGTGCGCAAATATAAAGAATAATGATATTGAATTTGGTATAATGAAACCAAGGAGGAAATCACAAATCATACATGTGATATCAATAACGGTTATGTATTATGGAAATATAAAAAAATACGATATTGCCGATGGCGAAGGCGTTCGTGTAACCTTGTTCGTATCTGGATGCACCAACCATTGTTTAAACTGTTTTCAACCGGAAACATGGGACTTTAACTATGGAAAACCATATACAAAAGAAACAGAAGATGAAATCATCGAAGCTTTAAAAGCTCCCTATATCAGCGGATTAACACTTCTAGGAGGCGAACCATTCGAACCCGAGAATCAAAGAGAATTGGTCCACCTATTAAAAAGAGTACGTGAAGAACTTCCAAACAAAACTATTTGGAGCTACACAGGATTTGTCTTGGACCAGGATCTTTTGGATGGCGGCAGAAAGCATTGTGAAGTAACAGATGAAATGTTATCGTATTTAGATGTTTTGGTGGATGGTCCATTTATTGAAGCCAAAAAGAATATCTCTCTAGCTTTTCGCGGAAGCGAAAACCAAAGAGTTATCGATATGAAAAAATCATTAAAAGAACAAGAAGTCATTCTTTATCTTGAATAACAAAAAAATTCGATTTCGCTATAATTGCGTCATCGAATTTTTTATTATTAATGAATTTCTACAGGCGTATATCCTTCTTCTTTTACCGCATTGAATAAAACTTCATCAGCGATTTTTTGACTCATCTCAATTTCAGCTGATTTAGAATCAAGATCTACATTGGCACTGATTACACCATCCACACCTTCCAAAGCATTTTTAACGTGTCTTACACAATTTTGACACATCATTCCATCCACGATCATAGTTTTCTTCATAGTTTTTACTTCCTCCTTTTCTATGATAGTTTCTTCATCTTTTACATTAATTACACTAGGCTTAAAGAAGCGTAAACGCAATGCGTTTGTTACAACACAAACTGAACTTAAAGACATGGCAGCTGAACCAATCATCGGCGATAACAACCACCCAAATAATGGATAGAAGACACCAGCTGCAACAGGGATTCCTAAAAAGTTATAGAAGAAAGCCCAGAATAGATTCATCTTGATATTACGAATGACCGACGTACTAAGATCTATTGCGGTATTCACATCTAATAATGAATTTTTCATCAAGACGATATCTGCCGAATCAATCGCAATATCGGTTCCCTGTCCAATGGCAACACCAATATCTGCACGCATCAAGGCTGGTGCATCATTGATACCATCTCCAACCATCATAACTTTACGCTGTTCACGTTGTAATCTTCGAATGACACTTTCTTTATCCGCCGGCAATACATCCGAGATCACTTCATCGATATGCAACCCTTGGGCAACCGCTTTAGCTGTTCTTTGATTATCTCCGGTCAACATAACAACATGAAGACCTTTTTGTTTGAATTCTTGAATAGCTGCCTTGCTGGTATTACGAATCGTATCGGCAACCGCAATGATTCCAAGCGCTTCTGTTTTATCCGTAAAGATCAAAGGTGTCTTTCCTTCATCTGCCAGTTTTTCTATATCTTTTTCATTAAAGGAAATGCCATTTTCTTTGATAAAGATAGAATTCCCAGCAAAATATGTTTGCCCATCTATCTTTGCCTTGACTCCTTTTCCTCCAACAGCTTCAAATTCTTCAACACTCTTTAAAGAAAGATGTTTTTGTTTTGCCTTGCTTAAGATAGCCAAAGCCAAAGGATGCTCGCTTCCCTGTTCAATCGATGCTGCTAAAGTAAGAAAAGCATCATCTGACATATCTTTATATTTGACAATATTTTGAATCGATGGTTTTCCTGAAGTGATCGTACCTGTTTTATCTAAAACAATCGTATCTACACTATGTAATGTTTCTAGACTTTGAGCTGATTTAATCAAGATACCCTGGCTGGCTGCTTTACCTGTTCCTACCATAATGGCTACCGGTGTAGCCAAGCCTAAAGCACAAGGACAGGAAATAACTAGCACACTGATCGCATTAGATAGAGCAAATTCAAAACTTTGTCCTAATGCCAACCAGACGATTGCAGTTACAATGGCAATCCCAATAACGATTGGCACAAAGATTCCACTTACCTTATCAGCCAATCTAGCAATTGGAGCCTTAGAATTTCCAGCCTCATCCACAAGACGAATGATCTGTGCCAGGGTCGTATCATCACCAACTTTTAAAGCCTCAAATTTAAATGAACCATTTTGATTTAAGGTTGCGGAAATAACCATATCCCCCAATCGTTTTTCAACTGGAATGCTTTCACCAGTAATAGTCGATTGATCTACATACCCAGTTCCTGAAATGATCTTTCCATCAACGGGAATCTTTTGGCCTGGTTTGATGACTACGATATCCCCCTGCATCACTTCTGATGCCGATACCAAGATCTCTTTTCCATCGCGAATGACCGTAGCACTTTTTGGTGCCAGATCTACCAACTTGCTTAAGGCATCCGTTGTTTTTGATTTGGATCTAGATTCTAAATATTTCCCAACACTGACCAATGTTACGATCATAGCTGCTGATTCAAAATATAAGGCATGCATCGCATGATGTACCATTTCCATATTTCCATAGCCAAAACCATATGCCATCCTATATACAGAATATAAACCATATACATATGAAGCTAAAGAACCAATCGCAACCAATGAATCCATATTTGGCGCTCTTTTTATCAACGCTTTAAATCCATGCACAAAGAAATGATTCTGGATAAACAAGATAATTGTTGCTAGTAAAAGCTGGGTGATGCTGGAAATCATCGCATTTTCTTCGCCTGCCAAAATTGGGATCCCCATCATGGGCCCCATCGCAATCAACATCAAAGGTACCAGCAGAATCAAAGAATACACCAATCTTTGTTTGGCGTGTTTTTGTTCGTCCTGTACTCGCTTTTGACGATCATCCCACTCCTTTTTAAAACCTTCACTTTCTTTTTTCTTGCCCTTTGCGCTTGCACTATATCCAATATTTTCTACCGCTAAACTAATCTTGTCTTCATCCACCTTGTCTTCATCATATTCAACTTTCATAGAATTCGACAATAAGGATACATCGACATTTTTAACACCATCTAATTTTAATACACATTTTTCAACGTTAGCCTGACATGCTGCACATGTCATACCTCCAACATCAAACTGTTGCTCCTTCAAAAGCACCACCTTCTTTCTATTTCAATTTTTTAATTAATTCCATGACCTCTGTCATTACTTCTGGATCATCGGCTTTGGCTTTATCTCGCACACAAGTTTCAAGATGATCTTTTAATACGATATATCCAACTGACTGCAGTGCACTCTCTACAGCCGAAATCTGTACCAGCACATCTCCACAATAGCGATTGTCATCTAACATTTTTTCTATCCCGTTTAATTGACCAATGATACGATGAATACGACTTTTTAAATTTCTTAATTCCTTTTCATCTCTTGGTTGATCTTTAAATCTACATTCCATATACCCATACCTCCTATACACATCTGCATTATATACCCCTTAATTGTATATAACAAGTAAAAAGACCGAAGAAATTTCTTCAGTCTTTATTTACAGATCATATCTCTTGAAATATCACTCAAACTCTTGGCACCACACATCTCCATGGCATCTTTTAATTCTAAACCAAGCTTATCTACTAGAGCCTGGATTCCTTCTTTGGCTCCTCCATATACCGCATTGACAAATGGACGGGCAATAATGACTCCATCAGCTCCTAATGCAAGAGCCTTAAACACATCTGTTCCGCTGCGGATACCGCCATCAACCAAGATCTTCATATCCTGTCCAACGGCTTTTACGATATCTTCTAAGACATCTGCTGTAGCCGGACAGCTATCCAGTACTCGTCCACCATGATTGGAAACAACAATAGCACTGGCTCCTGCTTCTTTAGCCTTTAAAGCCCCTTTTACGGTCATGATTCCTTTTACAATGAACGGCACTGGTGTTTGATCAATAATTTCTTTGAGTTCTTCAACGCTCTTTCTTCCAGCTGGTGGAATAGAACCTTTTAAAAATGGTAAACCAGCTGCATCGATATCCATCGCAATCGCAAACGTTCCTGAGTCGATAGCCAGCTTTAATTTTTCCATATATACTTCTTTATTCCAAGGCTTGATTGTTGGAATTCCCATCCCTTCATTTTTCTTGATCGCAACCGTTATATCCTGCATGATCTTTGGATCTTTTCCATCCCCGCAAAACGCGACGATACCTGCTTCTTTGCAGCCTTCAACTAGAACATTATTATACTTTTCATCATCATAAAGATCTCCATAATGCAACTGCACAGCTCCAACCGGACCGGCAAAGAATGGATATTTAAATGTCTTCCCAAAGATTTCTAAACTTGTATCCGGTTCAACATTGTCTACAATCGTATCCATATTTAAATAAATCTTCTGCCATGCATCGTAGTTGCGGATTGCTGTTTCACCAACACCTTTAGCTCCTGGACCAGGAATTTGGTTTCTACATACCTTTCCATTACAAATAAGACAGCTTTTACAATATGGTCCCATGACTTCTCTTGATTTTTGTAACACCGTTTCATATGTCATAAAAAAACTCCTCCAAACGTATCTATTATATAGTTTGGAGAAGATTACTTCCACTATAATTTAATATCCAAATTCATCAAGATCCTTCTCGACAAATTTCTTTCCATCAAATGCCATCATAGATTGAAATCCACACTCTTTGATCAATTCGAGAGATTCTTTATAGCTACAATCTAGTTTAAATCGATTGTGACAATCGCTGTTTAACAATATCTTTCCACCTTTTTGATGAATGTATTCCAACAATGTTTTATGTGGATAGGGACTCTTGCGATAACCACGGGCAATTGCCCCTGTATTCACTTCAAATATCTTATTGGCCTTGATCAATTCATCAATACATTCTTTGGCTAGTGCTAAATAGTCCAAGTTATCAAATCGAATAAAAGATTCATCTTCATTGAATTTGGTCAATAAATCGACGTGTCCTACGATATCCACTTCATCCATAGCAGCAATCTTTTTTACTTCTTCATAATAGACTTTGGCATATGTTAAAAAATCCCCACAAAATTCAACGATTTTCTCTGTTGTATTTTTATCCATATCTACTGCCAGATATTGATCCGCCACATTCACAAAATGAACACTTCCAATAATATAATCAAAAGGATCGTTCTTTTCAAAACGTTTTCCCAAGACATCCTGTTCTATTCCTAGATAAATAGAAATCTGATCTTTATACTTTTCTTTTGCCTGTTGTACGTCTTGTATATATTTTTCCATTTCATCAAACGGCATGGAATATGTATCAATGCTGCAATAACCATGACCTGAAAATCCAAGCACATCAAAATTTCTGGAAATTGCCTCCTGAACCATTTCTTCGATCGTATCTTTTCCATCACAATACAGCGAATGAGTATGAAGATTTTGTTTGAACATAGAACCACCTCGTTGGTATTATCGCATGTTATGCTTAAATTTGCCTGTTAATTTTTATTAACTTTTAAGATCCTGTCAAGCCAGGTAACACAACCGGTATAAATATCTTGATATGCCGTCTCAAAATCATCTGTATACCAAGGATCTGCCACATCTTTTCCATCCAGCAACTTATGAATTTTCTGTTTTGGATCTTCACGAATGATATATTGAATATTTCGCATATTGTTTCGATCCATACAAAAGATATGATCCCATTCATCATATTCATTAGCTCTAATTTGTCTAGCTCTATGTCTTGCATATGGAATCTTTTTCTCACTTAACTTTCGCTTTGCACATGGATACATGTCATTTCCAATTTCTTCTGTACTTGTTGCGGCCGATTCAATCAAAAACTCATTTTCCAATCCTTTATCTTGAACCAGCTTTCTCATAATAAACATAGCCATTGGACTTCGACAAATATTGCCATGACAGACAAATAATATTTTAATCATAAACGAAAACTCTCCTAAAATATCGTATTCTGCTTCAATTTGTCACAGTTTACCAACTATAAATTTTACTCTAAGATTGTTAAAAATATCACAGATTGCGCAAAATGCAGCAAAACAGAGCAAGCTAAGGCAATTAAACGTAGTAAGAATTGAAATTTTTTACTACTGTGCTTATTTTATCATAGTTTTCTAGATTTAGAGAGTAAGAAATCATAGTAGTCATCCATTGTCGATGTCAAACTTAACATTAATCCTTGTTCCCTCAAATCAGCGAATACTCCCTTGCTTTTTATAAGTATTTGCTTGTATCACATTGCATAACAGTTTCTTAGGCCTACTCATGCCAACATAGGCGAGTTTGCGACAATAACAAAATAGATTTGAGCTTTCAATTTTACCTATACCACAATATAGAAGAATTTTATTTAGGGCTAATACTCCTTGCCTGACGTTAATATCTTGCTCTTATTTAATAATTATATTTATCGTAATTTCAAGACTTTTGATTCAATTTATTCACATAGATGTATAATTTTTATTAGAAGTTAACGAATCAAACATCACCACAAGCATTTCCTGCAGTGCTATCTAACTTCCCCATTTGGCATGCAATTTCTTTGCATAATAATAGAAGTATCCATAATCAATTGAAAAAACTCCTTCATTCAAAGAGCAGTTTCGCCATTTGAAATAGTATCTGTTACTCCTTGAGCTTCATTTCCTGCCTGTTCCAAGAATCATTATTATTTCATATATTTCATTCTGCAAATCATCTGCACACAGAAATACATCTTGCCTCTACTTAATAGGCAATCCTAAAATAGTTCAAATACGTTTTATACTTATCCTGTGCTGTCAAGCAGGTATCTGTTAGATACCCTTTTTCATTATCCCATTCTTTTAACCCACGGTAATAAAACAGTTTCAGATTATCCTCGATAATGAATGGAACTATATTGTGTTTCAAGCATTCCTTAAACATGATCAATCTACCTACGCGACCATTTCCATCCTGAAAAGGATGAATTCGTTCAAATTTTACATGAAAATCCAAAATGTCTTCAAGTGTCTTTTCTTTTATTACGTTATATTCTTTCAATAACGTTTTCATCTTATCGGCAACTTCTTCAGGCAAAGCAGTATCCATACCACCCACTTCATTAGGTATTTTCTTATACTCTCCCACTGCAAACCAATCTTTTCTAGAATCGCTGGTTCCATTTTTCAAAGTCAGATGAAGTTTCTTAATAAACTTTTCACTTAAAATATCATCTGCATGATCTATGACCAGATCAATACAATGAAAATGATTTACGGTTTCAATTACATCATCTACATTAAGAACTTCATTCTCTACACCGACAGTATTGGTTTCAAAAATATATCTAGTCTGATTACGAGTCAAACGACTCCCTTCCATATGATTGGAGTTATACGTTAAATCAATTTGTGTCCTGTGGTAAATACCACCGGAATATTTTCCTTCTTTTTGGTCCCGTAAAATATCCAACAAAGTAAGCGTATGACCTTTCTTTTTGTTGGAACGTTCTGGTTTTTCAGCATTCTCAGGAATATTCCAAGTCTTTCCTGTAAGAAAAGCCCCCTGCACACGCCCATGAGCGCAATAATTTCTTACACTGCGTTCAGATATATTCCATTTTTTTGCTATTTCTATTACCGAAAGATATCTCATATTTCCTTGTATGATACAAATGTACCTTGTCATACACTTATATCATTTTCCTTTCTAACC
>ENA-OPBW01000189-OPBW01000189.1-human-gut-metagenome-genome-assembly--contig:-NODE-189-length-57146-cov-10.942057_pt1 | contig 57146 bp, 48 predicted proteins | sample MGYA00241070_ERZ501456 | MGnify/ENA primary metagenome ERZ501456 (study PRJEB25962, sample SAMEA2042624) | human gut metagenome | biome: human gut; feature: human-associated habitat; material: faeces...
GATATCAAAAAGAAAGGAAATATGGTGTTTTTGCTTCTATAAACATCATACAAGGGAAATATGAGGATAGCCCGCTTATATCAATGATAATACAAAAGATAAGAATTTGTGAAGAAAAGTTCGATATAAAAGATGAGGGAGACTTATGGTATAAATATTTCCCAAAGAGTATTAATGGTATGAATAGTAAAGAATATGTATTACGTTATACTTGGCATCGTCCGCGGGATATCGTTCGGTTGCTTAATTTAGCAAAAGACCATGCGAGAAAATCATCTTGCTTTACACAAGATATTTTTGATGCAACTATGAGAGAATATTCAAAAAAAAGCTGGGTGGAGACATCTGAAGAATTAAGGTTAATTTATGATGATAATGATTTGAAGGCGATTAAAAAGCTTTTTTCCAATATTGGAGTTCCATTTACATTGGGAGATTTGCGTTCTCGTTTGGAACAACTGGGGGAAATATATGATTATGTTGAGAAATTTAATGAGCGTTATCGATTAATAGATGTATTAGAACAACTATTTTCTGTTGGAGTAATTGGTAATAGCGGGCAAAGAATGAGGTTTAAATTTTTAAAAGATGATGATCTTGATCCAATAGGTAAAATGATTATACATACGCCCCTAAGAAATTATTTTGCAGTTCAATCGTCTTGTAAAGATGATAATACATATTCTAAATAGAAGAGGGTTAATAAGGTACCCAGGCACTTACCGATGCCTAGAAATAGGAGAGGTGTCCTCAATCGTATTCAGTCTTCTACAGTTTGTAACGCATTTGCAACAAATTCCAGCGGCATCCCCGTATTTCCGCCATTTTCGGTTATCCAAACGTTAAGCAAGCGTTAATCGGATACAACAATATACGATCCAGACGCCGCAAGGCGCTGCAAGGCCTCCCAGGACATTGTTCTGGGAGGTTTTTTATTGTTTAAGAGGTGGAAAAGAGGGCGAATTTATGAGTGATTTTGAAATGCTCTCCATTGTTTTGATGATACTTGGTATTGTCGTTACGATCTTAATAGCATACATAGACGACATAAAAAAGTAACAGCCCTATGTGATATGTACTCTCTTTATTGGACAACCAGTAAGGAGGGTACATATCACTCTTTAGATTTTATAACAAGGCTGTTTTTTTTACTGCCTGCTTGACATCATTAAAATTGAGTGTTATATTACACATAGAACAGGTGGTGATAATATGGCACAGAAAAGAGATTACTATGATGTCCTGGGAGTAGGCAGAGACGCAGACGCCGGGGCGATCAAAAAAGCATATAGAAAATTGGCGAAGAAGTATCATCCGGACACCAACGCAGGCGATGCGGAGGCGGAGCGGAAGTTTAAGGAAGTTACAGAGGCTTACAATGTACTCAGCGACCAGGAGAAGAAGAAGCTGTACGACCAGTTTGGCCATGCCGCATTTGACGGCAGCCAGGGCGCCTGGGAAGGCCAGAAGCATTGGAGCGGTCAGGGCTTTGGCAACAATGGAGGCTACCGGGAATATCACTTTGAAGGCGGCGATATGGACGATCTTTTCCGGGACATTTTCGGGGACGCCTTTGGCGGCAGTGGATTCCAGGGAAGCAACTTCCACAAGGACGGCGGCTTTGGCCGGCGTAGTTACCGGCGCAGGGGAGAGGATCTTCATGCGGATATTTCTGTTACCTTTGACGAGGCCGCCTTTGGGTGTGAGAAGGTGATCCATCTGGAGAACAGCGCTGACGGAAGCGTTCAGTCTCTTCAGGTGAAGATCCCGGCAGGGATCGAAAGCGGCAAGACCATCAGGCTGAAAGGCAAAGGCCACCCGGGTGTGGGCGGCGGAGAGCCGGGGGATCTTCTGCTGCGGGTTACCGCAGGGGAGAAACCTGGTTTTGAGCGGAAAGGGATGGATCTTTATACCACGCTGCGGATTCCGTTTACCACAGCGGCTCTTGGAGGGGAAGCGACGGTGCAGACCATTTATGGGAATGTACTGTGTAAGATCAGGGAAGGCACTCAGTCGGGGAGCAAGATCCGGCTGAGAGGCAAGGGCATTGTTTCCATGAAGGATCCTTCCGTCCATGGAGACCAGTATGTGAAGATCGAGGTTCAGGTTCCCGGGAATCTAAGTTCGGAAGCCCGGCAGAAGCTCAGGGAATTCCAGCAGATCTGCCAGGGCGGCGCAAGATCCGGGAGCGCCAGCGCAGCGTAAATCTGGCGGGAAGGGCAATAAATTTTATGAGAAACGCAGTCGCAGGTCGGCTGCGTTTTTTTGCCCAGAGGTGCGGGACTTGTGTTCTCCTGGATTTTTGTGTATCATCTAGAGGGGAGCGCAGGACTGGAAGGAGAAATTATGGCAGCGTTGTTTTTTGATATTGATGGGACCCTGATCAGTGAACTTACTGGAGATATTCCGGAAAGCGCCAGGGAGGCCCTGCATAGTGCGAAGGCAAACGGGCATAAGATTTTTATCAATACAGGCCGGACTCTTTGCAGCATTCCGCCCGTTATTAAGGCTTTTGGGTTTGACGGGCTGTTGTGCGGCTGCGGGACTCGTCTGATTTATGAAGATCAGGTGTTGCTGGAGAGTGTGATTCCTTTTGAGAGGGGAATCCAGTTGATCGGGGCGATGGAAGACTGTCAGGTGGAAGGATTCCTGGAAGGGACAGAGGATATTTATTTTCCAGGCCGTGTCTCCAGGTTTGAGCAGGTGGAGAGTACCAGAAGATATATGGCTGGTCTGGGCCTGGGACGGGAGAGCTGGATCGAGAAGAGAGATTTTCAATATGATAAATTGTTGATCTATATTGATGAGAAGAGCGATAAGGAGCGCTTTTTTCATCTGCTGGAGCCGGATATTGCAGTGATCGACCGGGGCGCAGGGATGTATGAGTGTGTTCAGAAGGATTACTCCAAGGCTACGGCGATCGCGTATATGCAGGAGTATCTGGGACTGAAGAAGGACGAGATCTATGTTGTAGGAGACAGCGCCAATGATCTTGCTATGTTTCAGTATGGAGGACATGGGATTGCCATGGGAGACCACGATCCGGTGCTGGATCCTTATGCGGAGTATGTAACGGATCAGGTGGAACGGGACGGGATCAGGAAGGCGCTGCTGCACTATGGTTTGATTTGAGACTGGTAAATTTTAAGACAGATAGGGTGATGAGAAGGATGTGGAAGGAGATTCCGTATTTCAGAATTGAAGGGGCATTTGGCGGAAACCAGGACTGGTTTACCAATATTGTGATGAATATGGGGGGCTGCGGGGCGGCTACAGCCTGCGACTGCTGTATTTATTTTGCCCGGTTCCTGGGATTGAAAGAGTTGTATCCCTTTGATGTGGACGCGTTGTCTATTCAGGATTATAAAGATTTCAGCCAGATCATGAAGCCCTATATCCGGCCGCGGGTAGGGGGAGTGAAGAACCCCCAGTGGTTTATTGACGGATTTGAGAAATATATCCAGGATGTAAACGAGAAGACCGGAAGCCAGATCCAGATCGATATGGATATTTTTGACGGAGAGAGAAATGTGGATGAGGCCAGAACTTTCATTATGGAGCAGATCGACCGGGGGATGCCGGTGCCTTGTCTTCTCCTTCGCCACCAGGATGTGAAGCAGTTTAAGGATTATACCTGGCACTGGTTTTTGCTGGTTGGGTATGAGGATCTGGGAGAAGATCTGAAGATCAAGACCGCTACCTATGGAGAGGCGGAAGAATTTTCCCTGAGAGAAATGTGGGATACCGGGTATGAAGAGAAAGGCGGCCTGATACGGCTGCGCGTTTAAGTGGGGACGTGGTATTTTCGAAAATACCACGTCCCAGATTGAAAATACCCTGTCCCTTTTTGAATTTAATGGCCGGAGGTGGCCTTAAGCCCGATGATCCCGACCAGGAGAAATGCCACGAAAAGCAGGCGGACGGGGCTGCAGGATTCTTTAAAAAGGAGAATTCCTACAATGACCGCGCCCAGTGCGCCGATGCCGGTCCAGATGGCGTAGGAAGTGCCAAGAGGCAGTGTTTTGGTGGCCTGTGCCAGGAACAGGAAGCTGAAGATCATACCGATCACTGTGAGAATGGAGAATTTTATCACGCTGAAGCCCTCGGAAAGCTTCAGGCAGGTAGACCAGAATACCTCCAGAAGTCCGGCTGCAAATAAGAAGATCCATTCCATATAGTATTCCCTCTCTTTCTCGTTTGTTTTGCCTTGCCGTTCATAAAAAAAGCGCCAAATCTGTATCCTCTAAGGCCTATGGATACAAGGTTCAACGCTGATTGCCCGGCGGCAAATTTCATTTCTTATATTTTTCGTCCATATGTTATCAGAGAACATGGGGGATGTCAAGATTCCCATGGTAAAAACTTGATTTTTCCGGCTAATCCCGGTATGATAAAACGCAGAGTGACTGCGGTCTCTTTCGACAGAGGCGAGGAAAGGAAGTAAGAAACGTGGAGAAAAAAGATCTGCCTATAGGATTTATGGATTCCGGGTTGGGGGGCTTAAGTGTCCTTAAAGAAGCCCTGCGGATCATGCCCTATGACGATTTTATCTATTATGGAGATTCCAGGAATGCCCCTTATGGGGTCAAAGATCAGGAGACTATCCGGCGGCTGACCTTCCAGGTGGTGGAGATGCTGCTGGAGAGGGGGATCAAGGGTTTGGCTATCGCCTGCAATACAGCGACCAGCGCAGCGGTGGCAAAGCTGCGGCTTACTTATCCACAGCTTCCCATCGTAGGGATCGAACCGGCGGTAAAGCCGGCGGTGGAACATAATCACGGGGGAAGGATCCTGGTGATGGCGACTCCCATGACCATCCGTCAGGAGAAGTTCCACAAGCTGCTGGAACGACACAGAAATGGGAAGGAAGTGGTTCCGGTTCCCTGTGAAGGGCTGATGGAATTTGTGGAACACGGAGAACTGGACGGAGATATGCTGGAGGCTTATTTCCGGGAACATCTGACTCCCTATCTGACGGAGGATACAGAGACCATCGTGCTGGGGTGCACCCACTATCCTTTCCTGCGGAGATATCTGCGGAAATTCCTTGGAGAACGCAAGATCGATCTGATCGATGGAAGCCTGGGGACAGCTGCGGAACTGAGACGCCGGCTTCTGGAGCAGGGCCTTTTGTGGGAGGAACCCAGGGAGCGCAGCGTGGTGATCGAGAATTCCCTGGACGATCCGGAGATGATCAGGAGAAGCTGGAAGCTTCTACAATTACCTATCGATTAAATTTAAGTGGGGACGTGGTATTTTCAAAAATACCACGTCCCCATTTTGTATCATAGTCTGCGAAATTATTTTTTGTTTTTCTCTACTTCCAGCATCTTCATAGCCCGGACTTTCAGCGGCAGGCCAAAGAGATTGATGAATCCGTCTGCGTCGTGATGGTCGTACAGATCTCCGGTGGTGAAGCTTGCCAGGGACTCGCTGTAAAGAGAGTAGGGTGAAGTGGTGCCGGCCTTGATGATGTTGCCCTTGTAGAGCTTGAATTTCACTTCGCCGGTCACATACTCCTGAGTGCTCTCGATGAAGGCCTGGATGGCTTCCCGCAGTGGGGTGAACCATTTTCCTTCGTATACTACCTGAGACAGCTTGTTGCCCATCTCTTCTTTCACTTCATAAGTAGCGCGGTCCAGTACCAGCTCTTCCAGCTGCTGGTGCGCCTCGTAGAGGATGGTTCCTCCGGGAGTCTCATAGACGCCGCGGGACTTCATGCCCACAACACGGTTCTCCACGATATCGCAGATCCCGATGCCGTGCTTGCCGCCCAGCTCGTTGAGCTTGCGGATGATATCAGAAACCTTCATCTCTTCCCCGTTAATGCTCTTGGGAACACCCTTTTCAAAAGTCATGGTCACGTATTCCGGAGCGTCCGGAGCCTTCTCCGGCGTTACGCCAAGGACCAGAAGATCCTCGTAATTAGGCTCGTTGGAGGGATCCTCCAGCTCCAGGCCCTCGTGGCTGATGTGCCACAGGTTCCGGTCGCGGCTGTAGCTGTGGCTGGCGTCGAAAGGAAGATCGATGCCGTGCTTGTGGCAGTATTCGATCTCGTCCTCCCGGGACTGCATGGTCCACAGGTCAGTCATCCGCCAGGGGGCGATGATCTTCAGGTCCGGAGCCAGGGCGCGGATGCCAAGCTCGAAACGGATCTGGTCGTTGCCCTTGCCGGTGGCGCCGTGGCAGATGGCAGAAGCGCCCTCCTTGCGGGCAATCTCTACCAGTTTCTTGGCAATGGCCGGACGGGCCATCGCGGTTCCCAGAAGATATTTGTTCTCATAAATAGCGTGAGCCTGCACGCAGGGAACAATATAGTTGTCGCAGAAATCATCTACGATGTCCTCGATATACAGCTTGGAAGCACCGGACATCTTGGCCCGCTCCTGGAGTCCTTCCAGCTCTTCGCCCTGTCCGCAGTTCACACAGCAGCAGATCACGTCATAGCCGAAGGTTTCCTTCAGCCACGGGATGACGGCGGTAGTGTCCAGTCCGCCGGAATAGGCCAGTACAACTTTCTCTTTCATAATGTCAAATCCTCCTGATCTATGTATTCTTCTTTTTGAAAATGGTTTCTTGCCGTAACCAATACTATACACTAAAGTTTATAAATATGCAAGGATAAAATGAATAAATTTATAAATATGCAAAATATGCAAAAGAAATGCATAAAACAGACTTTTTAAACATGGAATATGAAAAAATGGGTTGACATATATAGATAACCGATATAATATATAGATAAGCAATATATAGATCCCCGATATATAAATAAAAAGGAGGAATACTTATGCCAGTAGATAAAAGCCTGATCTCCGGGAGCACGTCTATGCTGATCCTGAAGCTTCTGGAAGAGAAAGACATGTATGGATATGAGATGATCGAGACTCTGCGGGAGAAGTCCCGGAATGTATTTGAACTGAAGGCAGGGACCCTGTATCCGCTGCTTCACGGGATGGAGTCCAAAGGGTATGTGGACGCCTATGAGCAGGAGGTGCTGGGAAAGACCCGAAAATACTACCGCCTTACAAAGGAAGGGAAACGGTTCCTGAAGACGAAGAAGGAAGAGTGGGAAGAATACTCCAGGGCGGTTGCCGGCGTTCTGGGAGGTGTATGTTATGGATAGGAAGGAATATCTGGATACCATGGAACAGCAGATCCGCTCCCGGCAGGCAGGCCGCGCCGCGCGACGGGAAATGGAAGACCATATCGAAGAACAAAAAGCCACATTCCGGGCGGCTGGCATGACGGCTGAAGAAGCGGAAACGGCGGCGGTAGCGGAGATGGGAGATCCAATGGAAGCAGGTGCGGCTCTGGATCTGGTCCACCGGCCCCGGGTGCCGTGGGGGAGCATTGCATTGATCGTTTTCCTGAGTCTGCTGGGTCTGGGAGTGCGCACGGTTATTACCGCAAGGCTTCCCGGGGTCACGGTTACCATCGGAGATCCGCTGCGGCAGCTGATCTATCTGTGCCTGGGACTGGCGCTGATGATCGGAGTATGTCTGATCGATTACAGCAGGATCGGAAGAAGGGCCAGAGGCTGTACGCTGATGTTGGCGGTTCTTCTGCTGCTGGGCGGGTTTGTGTTCGGCGTCACTGTAAACGGCATGGCAGGATGGGTTTACTTCATGGGCGTGTCGGTGAGCATAAATCTTTTCTGGCCTCTGTTCGCGCCTCTCTACGGGGGAATCCTGTATCAATACCGGCAGGAGGGAATGAAAGGATTGGGAAAATGTCTTGCGTGGATGCTGCCGGGGCTTCTTGTTACAGCTCTGTGCGCCCGCATGGGGATGGCGCTTCTCCTTCTGGAGATCGATCTGATCCTTCTTGGCATCGCCGTAGGAAAAGGATGGTTCCAGGTGGTGAAGAAAAAAGTTCTGGCAGGGATCGGGACGGGAATGGCAGTGATCCCAGTCGCAGCTGCGCTGTTCACCGGGCTCTTTGGAAATGAGTATCAGAAACTGCGCCTTGCCCTTCTCTTTGGACAGGCGGAGGGAGAGATGAGCTGGCCCAAAGAGGTGCTGTGGGAAGTTCTGGGCGGCAGCAGGCTTGTGGGCACCAGCGATTCTCTTCAGGGGCAGGTTCAGGAGTTCCCGGCGGTGGATTATGTGCTTACCTATGTGACGGGATATTTTGGCATCCTTGCGGCCCTTGCCCTGCTGGGACTGATCCTGTATCTCATCGGCCGGCTGTTCCATATCTCCCTGGGACAGAAGAACCGGCTGGGTATGCTGATGGGCGCCGGCTGCTGCGTGGCCATGCTGGCACAGATCGGCGTGTATGTGCTGTGTAATTTGGGGATCCTGCTCCCGGGCGAGGTGTACTGTCCTTTCATCACCACCGGCGGAAGCGTTATGCTGGTGACCTATCTGATGTTCGGCCTTCTGTTATCCATATGCCGGTATCAGGACATCCCGCTGGAAGAAGAAAACGGGCGGTCTTCCTTGACAAAAGAGACCGGGTTCCATATAATAAAGAAGCGAACAGACGAAGGCTTGTCTGCGGACCAGAAGAAAGCACAGGAATAAGGGCTTGTACTGGTTTCGACGGGGGTCTGGAAGTCGGGGAAGCCATCCGTAGCGGGACACTACGTTAAAAGTTCCATCTAAATATAAACGCAGACGATAGACAGTTAGCGTACGCTGCCTAATTTTGGCAGTAGTCGGCCTTAGGTCATCCGCTGCTTAAGCGTCCGGCTTCAACGAGGCGGAGCACTTCACCTCCAAAGCTTTGAGGAGATGGAAGAACTTATGAAGCTACTGAAGTCCGTAACCTGTCATTAGGTGACGGACGGAGGGAATGTCAAAATAATGACTGTGATGGGAGATGCCCTGGTGGATGGGCTTTCGGACGCGGGTTCGATTCCCGCCAGGTCCATAGGAAAAGCGCCGTTTTTACGGCGCTTTTTTCGACCCATTGGTTTTTTGTATTTCAGAACAAGGAGAAAAGGTATGGAAGAGAAGATCATCAGAAGCGCCGTTCAGGCACATGAGAGCAAAAAAAGTTTTCATTTTGAGTTCCGGGAAGAATTGAAACCTAAGCAGATTGACAATGCAATCCGCGCGTATGCCAAAGGAGTCACAGCTGCGGAGGTCATTGCCCTCCTTGACGAAACCATGCTCTCAAATGGGAAAAAAGGATATCTCGTTACCAAGAAGGGGATTTACTCCAGTACGATGTTTAACAAAAAGTGCAATCCGCTCCCGCTGGATCATATGGTGTCCGTTGAGGTAGAGGAGTCGGACTGTATCGTGACCTATGAGGATGGAACAAGACGGAGTTTTTTCTTTAGCATTTACAAGGAATTTCCGGAAATCTTGAGGACAATCCTGAAAGGCGGAGACCAGAGCGTGAGCAAGCCAGAAAAACCGGCAGAGGTAGTGGAGCCACCAAAGCCAGTGGAACAAGAGCCTGCCGAGCCGGAGCAGGAGGAGAAAAAGTATAAGATTGCTGTCGTGGGAGAAGCGGACAGCGGCAGACATACGCTGGTGGAGCGCCTGTTAGAAAGCGGGAAACTTTCAGATGATATGTCCCTGATCATCTTTGAGAATCCATTGGAATTGTTCCGTTATCTGGAAGAACCTGGAGCTTACCTGAACGGTTATATAGGCGTCTGTGACGCCACAACAGGCACATCAGATGAACTGACGGATGCGATCCGGATCATGAGCGGGAAACAGATTCCTCTTTCTGCGTTGTTTTTTAATAAGCGGGATTTGTTCGAGGATGACGAAATGTTTCTTCTGTCAGCGCAGATGACGCTGGGAGATATGGAAGATATGGGGTTTGACGGTTTTTATCAGCCGGAAAGTGTGGAGATTCTGCTTGGACGTCTGTATTCGGTGCCAGTCTATATCGGGAGTGCGGTTGATATCAGGGCGAATGATCTGGAGCCGGAATTTGGAAATGCAGTCCGGGAATTAATCCTGGCATTGAATGCCCATGAAGGGGTCCTGCCGGACGGAGAAATGGAACCGGTATCCCTGGAGGAACTGATTTCCAGATATCAGGCATAAACGTAATTCATTCTTCGGGATAAGAATAAAAAAAGCCAGAACCGGGAAGCTCTGGCAGAGAAAAGGGTAATTTATATGAAAAGGATCTCTCCTTGTTTGCTTATGAGTATACGCCGGGAAGGTGAAGAATGTGTGTCTTCCGGGTTAAGGGTTTCTAAAATCTGTTAAGAAAGCCTGAAGAAATTGGAAAACTTCTGCGCGCGTGGTATAATGAAACTGCTTTTCACAGAACGGTCATATTTCTCTGCTATGATGTGGGGAAAATGGAGGTGGACGATATGGATAAGATCAAGATTCTCGTGGTGGACGATGAGGCAAGGATGCGCAAACTGGTGCGGGACTTCCTGGAACGGGAGGGTTTCGTGGTCCGGGAGGCGGGAGACGGCCTGGAAGCCATGGAGATCTTCTATGAGGAGAAAGATATCGCCCTGGTGATCCTGGATGTGATGATGCCCAAGATGGACGGCTGGCAGACCTTAAGGGAACTGAGGCAGTCCTCGGATGTGCCGGTGATCATGCTCACTGCCAGATCCGAAGAGCGGGATGAACTCCAGGGATTTGACCTGGGAGTGGATGAATATATTTCCAAGCCTTTCAGCCCCAAGATCCTGGTGGCAAGAGTCCAGGCGCTTCTCAGGCGCTCTCATGCCATGGGGGCGGAGGAAGTGGTGAGCGCAGGCGGGATCTCCATTGACAAGGCGGCCCATCAGGTTTACATTGAGGGGCAGGAGATTGAGCTGAGCTTCAAGGAATTTGAGCTTCTGACTTATTTCGTGGAGAATCAGGGCATCGCCCTTTCCCGGGAGAAGATCCTGAACAATGTGTGGAACTATGATTATTTTGGAGACGCCAGGACCATTGACACCCATGTGAAGAAGCTGAGAAGCAAGCTTGGGGACAAGGGCGGCTATATCAAGACCATCTGGGGGATGGGTTATAAATTCGAGGTTGACGAGAGATGAAACATTCCATCAAATGGCAGGTGACCGGAGTGTTCGCAGGACTCCTTCTGGTGATGATCCTGGTTCTGATGGCCATCAATCTGCGTTTTCTGGAACCTTATTATATCAATAACAAGAAGGATTCTTTCATCGAGATGTACCAGGAACTGGATGAGGCTCTGGAGGCGGGAACCATCGGAGAGGATGAGGTCTCTACCGGCCTTGCCCATCTGGCGGAAGAGAACAACATTTCCTTCCTGATCAGCGACCAGGGGTCTGAGAAGGTTTATACCAATGTGCATAATCCGGAATTGCTGCGCAACCAGATGGTGGGGTATCTTCTGAACCAGGCCCAGAAGCAGGGAAAGGTCCTGGAGACCACCGACGACTACGAGATCAGCCAGTCCTATGATCCCTGGAATGAGAATGATTACCTGGATATGTGGGGACAGATGGGAACAGGCGAACAGTTTCTTCTGCGAAGCCCTCTGGAAGGGATCCGGGAGAGCGCCCAGATCTCCAACCGGTTTCTGATCTATATCGGGAGCGTGCTGGGAGTGCTGGCCCTGATCCTGGTATGGTATCTGGCCAAGCGGATGACCCGGCCTCTGCAGGAGCTGACGGCTTTGTCGGATAAGATGGCCAATCTGGATTTTGACGCCAAATATACCAGCGGCGGCAAGGATGAGATCGGGGAGCTGGGTGCCAACTTCAACCGGATGTCGGAGAAGCTGGAGAGTACCATATCGGAACTGAAGAAGGCGAATAACAGCCTGAAGCAGGACATTGAACAGAAGGAAAAGCTGGAACAGATGCGCACCGAATTCCTGGGAAATGTATCCCATGAACTGAAAACTCCCATTGCCCTGATCCAGGGTTATGCGGAGGGGCTGAAGGAAGGGGTCAGCGACGATCCGGAGAGCCGCCAGTTTTGCTGTGACGTGATCATGGATGAGGCGGCGAAGATGAATCAGATGGTGAAGAATCTGTTGACCTTAAATCAGCTGGAATTCGGAGATGAAGACATTGTGTTCGAGCGGTTTGATATCGCGGAACTGATCCGGGGCGTGCTGCAGAGCATGGAGATCCTGGCTCAACAGGCCGGGGCGGACGTGCATTTTGACTGTGAGGGTCCGGTGTGTGTCTGGGCAGACGAGTTTAAGATCGAGCAGGTGCTGCGCAACTATATCAGCAACGCCATCCATCATGTGGGGGGCGACAAGGTGGTGGAGATCAAGGTGGCGGCAGGGCCGGAGCGGGCGCGGATCAGCGTATTCAATACCGGTCAGCCTATTCCTGAGGAGGATCTTGGCCATATCTGGGAGAAGTTCTACAAGGTGGACAAGGCTCACACCAGAGAGTACGGCGGCAACGGCATTGGGCTTTCCATCGTCCGGGCCATCATGGAATCCCTGCACCAGGAGTACGGGGTCAAAAACTATGAGAACGGCGTGGAATTCTGGTTTGAGCTGGATATGAAATAGAGTGAGGAGAATGAGAGTATGATCGCAATCATTGATTATGACGCAGGCAATATCCGGAGCGTGGAGAAGGCGCTGCAGTTCCTGGGGCAGGAAGTGAAGATCACCCGGGACCGGGAAGAGATCCTTGGGGCGGATAAGGTAGTGCTGCCGGGAGTGGGGTCTTTTGGGGACGCCATGGGGAAGCTCCACCAGTATGGTCTGGTGGAGGTGATCCGGCAGGTGGCGGAAAAGAAGACGCCCTTCCTTGGGATCTGCCTGGGATTGCATCTGCTCTTTGAGCGAAGCGACGAGTCCCCGGGGGTGGAAGGCCTGGGGATCCTGAAGGGAGAGATCTTACGGATCCCGGAGGGAGAGGGGCGCAAGATCCCCCACATGGGCTGGAATTCCCTGGAGCTTCGGAATCAGGGCCGGTTATTTGCAGGGATATCCGGGGAGCCTTATGTGTACTTCGTCCATTCCTATTATCTGAAGGCAAGGGACGAGCAGATTGTGAAGGCGACCACGGAATATGGGGTCACCATCCACGCCTCGGTGGAGCAGGATAATATCTTTGCCTGCCAGTTCCATCCGGAGAAGAGCAGCGACACAGGGCTAAAGATCCTGAAAAATTTCGTAGAGTTATAGGGGGACGGCTATGCATACCAAGAGAATCATTCCCTGCCTGGACGTGAAAGACGGCCGGGTGGTAAAAGGGGTTAATTTTGTAGACCTGAAAGACGCGGGAGATCCGGTGGAGATCGGGGCGGCTTACGACAAGGCCGGCGCCGATGAGCTGGTTTTCCTGGATATCACCGCCTCCTCAGACGCCCGGGGGACGGTGGTGGACATGGTGCGCAAGGTGGCGGAGACAGTGTTCATCCCCTTCACAGTAGGGGGAGGGATCCGGACGGTGGAGGACTTCCGGGCTCTTCTGAGAGAAGGGGCGGACAAGATCTCCATCAATTCTTCGGCCATTAATACGCCCCGCCTCATCTCTGATGCGGCGGACAAGTTCGGCAGCCAGTGCGTGGTGGTAGCCATTGACGCGAAAAAGCGGGCAGATGGAAGCGGCTGGAACATTTACAAAAACGGCGGCCGCATCGACGTGGGCATCGACGCTCTGGAGTGGGCGGCCAGAGTGGAGCGCCTGGGAGCCGGCGAGATCCTGCTTACCAGCATGGACTGCGACGGGACCAAAGGGGGATATGACCTGGAACTGACCCGGGCTATCGCAGATACGGTGTCCATCCCGGTGGTTGCTTCCGGCGGCGCGGGAACACTGGAGGATTTCTATGACGCGCTGACAGAAGGCGGCGCGGACGCGGCGCTGGCGGCTTCTCTGTTCCACTACAAGGAGCTGGAGATCCGGGAAGTGAAAGAATACCTGAGAGAAAAGGGCGTGTCCGTGCGCCTGTAGAGAAGGAGAGGAAATATGGCGGCCATCAGCAACGACTGGCTTCCCGTCCTGAAGGAGGAGTTTGGGAAGCCCTACTACAGACAATTATTTCAGACGGTGAATCAGGAGTACCGGACTCACCAGGTCTTCCCTCCTGCGGAGGATATTTTCAATGCGTTTCACCTGACTCCTTTTCATCAGGTGAAGGTGGTGATCCTGGGACAGGATCCCTATCACAATTACGGGCAGGCCCACGGGCTGTGCTTTTCCGTGAAGAAGGGGGTGGAGATCCCGCCCTCCCTGGTGAATATCTACCAGGAACTTCACGATGACCTGGGCTGTGAGATCCCGGACCACGGGTGCCTGACAAAATGGGCCCAGCAGGGAGTGCTGATGCTCAATACAGTCCTGACAGTGCGGGCCCATCAGGCCAATTCTCATCGGGGGATCGGCTGGGAGGAGTTTACCGATGCGGCCATTCGGGCGCTGAACGGGGAGGACCGGCCCATTGTGTTTATCCTGTGGGGCGCGCCGGCCCAGCGTAAGGCAGCCATGCTGGACAACCTCAATCACCTGATCCTTAAGTCCCCCCATCCCAGTCCCCTGTCTGCGTACCGGGGATTCTTCGGCAGCCGGCCCTTCAGTAAGACCAATCAGTTTCTGGAGGCTCACGGGGAGACGCCTATCGACTGGCAGATCCGGTAGAGCGGTAAAAATGATTACGAAAATGTTAATTTTGCCTTGTTTTTATGCCAAATGGTTGAAATCGACAAAGCCATTTGGCATAATTAATTAGTGGAGTATGTTTGCGGGATAACCCGTATACATGGAGGAAGCAAAAAGTTATGACAGCGCAGTTGAAAAGAAGAAGTCTGATCTTTGGAGCAGGTCTCCTGCTTTATCTGTGCGCGTTGGGAGTGTCGTCTCAGGTAGAGCTGTCAGACGCAGTGAGATTTGTCTGGTTTTTAATTGCATATCTGATCATTGGATTTGATTCGTTCCGGGGACTGCGGGACCGGTTTATGAAGAAGCAATTCCTGACGGAGTATACCCTGATGATCCTTGCCACGGTAGGGGCGTTTGGCATTGAGCGCTATGAGGAGGGCGTCCTGGTAATGATCCTTTTTGAGCTGGGTCTGATCTTTGAGGCCTTTTCCACGGACACGGCCAAGCGTTCCATCGCTGAGATGATCGATATCCGGCCGCCTTACGCAACCCGTAAGGTGAAGGGGAAGGAGCAGCAGGTAGATCCTTCGGAGTTGAAGCGGAACCATATCATTATCATCAAGCCTGGTGAGCGGATCCCGGTAGACGCGGTGATCACCAGCGGTACCACTACCATTGATACCAAGGCTGTGACAGGAGAGTCCATGCCGGTAAGCGCCGGAGTAGGCGACCGGATCTACAGCGGCTGCATCAATCTGCGGGGCGTGATCGAAGCCCGGGTTTCCAAGGTTTATAAGGATTCTACTGTTTCCAAGATCATGGAGATGGTGGAGGAAGCACAGAATAAGAAGGCGGAGAGTGAGACCACGATCTCAAAGTTTGCCAGGATCTATACGCCGGTTATGCTGGTACTGGCCCTTCTGGTGATGATCTATCCGCCCCTTACTTTCTCATACGGGAACTGGAACACCTGGATCTACCGGGGGCTGATCTTCCTGATCGTGGCCTGTCCCAGCGGCCTGGTCATGTCTATCCCAATCGCGTTCCTGGGAGGGATCGCTTCTGCGGCCCGCCAGGGGATCGTGGTAAAGGGAGGAAATTACCTGGAAGATATCTCAAAGGCGGATACATTTATCTTTGATAAGACCGGAACCCTGACCAAGGGCGTGTTCAAGGTCAAGGAGATCCATCCGGAAGGGATCACTGAGGAGGAACTGCTGGAAGTAGCGGCCCATGTGGAGAGCTATTCCAACCATCCTATCGCCCAGTCTCTTACAGAAACGTATCAGGCACGGGAGAAGGAGCTGGATAAGCAGAAGGTCTACCGGATGAAAGAGATCCCCGGATTTGGCATTACCGCTACCTATGCGGGGCAGCGAGTATACATAGGGAACTGGCACATGATGCGCAAGCAGAATATAGAGGCCCAGGAAGTAAAGAAGGCCGGAACTGTGGTCTATGTGGCACTGGACCGGAAATACGCCGGATATATCCTCATTGCCGATGAGGTGAAGGAAGACGCAAAAGGAACCCTGCAGTATCTGAAGGAAAAATGCAGAGGCGTTCTGGTCATGCTCACCGGAGACTCGGAAGCAGCGGGACGGGAAGTGGCGGAGGATCTGGAGATGGACTACGTCTATACCAATCTCCTGCCTAAGGATAAGCTGGAGCAGGTGGAAGATTTCATGCTTCTGGAAGACGCCACGGAGAAGGTTGTGTGTGTGGGCGACGGTATTAACGACGCGCCGATCCTGACCCGGGCGGATGTGGGTATCGCCATGGGAGACCTGGGATCTGCAGCGGCTATTGAGGCGGCGGACGTGATCCTGATGGAGGATGAACTCTGGAAGATCACCGATGTGATCCGGATCGCGAAGGAGACGCTGCGGGTGGTAAATCAGAATATTACATTTGCCCTTGTGATCAAGGCAATGGTGCTGATCCTGGCAGTGATCGGATATTTCGGCATGTGGGAAGCGATCCTGGCGGAAGTGGGCGTGATGTTCGCGGTGATCTTAAATGCGGTGGGAGTTGTGAAGTACACCGTTTAGGAGGAGACATGAGAAAGACTCGGAATCTATTACTGATCCTGGCAGCAGGATTCCTGCTGGCCGGGTGCGGGAAGAATCCCTATAACCAGGGAATGGAAGCCCTGGAAAGCGGCGCTTACGCGGAGGCGGCAGATCAGTTCCAGCAGGCTGTGGCAGAGGAGAAGAACACGGCAGATTCCTACCGGGGGTTAGGTCTGGCGCTGTGGGAACAGGAAGATTATGAAGGAGCCCGGGACGCGTTTGTGTCCGCGCTGGAGCAGGGCAGCCAGGAGAGTGGGACCATCTATAACCTGCTGGGGAACTGTGAGATGGAACTTCAGAATGCGGAGCAGGCGTATGAATATTATGAAAAGGGTCTCGCCATGGAGGGCAACAGCGAAGAGCTGATTCAGGAGATGAAGCAGGGCCGGATCGCCGCCTGTGAAGAACTGGGAGATCTGGAGAGCGCGAAGACACTGCTGGCAGAGTACCTGGAAGAATATCCGGATGATGAAGCAGCGGCAAAAGAAGCGGAATTTTTGGAGACGAGATAGCAGGATTTATGATCGAATTAGCGAAAGAACAGGAAAAAGTGATCCTGGTTGGCGTAAGCCTTCCAGGGCAGGAAGATACAGGGCAGCTCTTGGACGAGCTGGCCTTTCTTGCTGATACGGCAGGAGCGCGGGAAGTGGGGAGAGTGATCCAGTCCAGGGATCAGATCCATCCCGGCACTTACGTGGGAACGGGAAAGATCATGGAGATCAAAGATCTTCTGTGGGAGACAGACGCCTCCGGGATCATCTGCGACGATGAGTTATCGCCGGCCCAGATGAAGAATCTCCAGGATGAACTGGAAGTCAAGGTGCTGGATCGGACCCTGCTGATCCTGGATATCTTTGCGGCGAGGGCCCGTACCAGCGAGGGGAAGATCCAGGTGGAGCTGGCGCAGCTTAAGTACCGGCAGACCAGGCTTGCGGGATTTGGAACCGCCCTGTCCAGGCTTGGCGGAGGTATTGGTACGAGAGGACCCGGAGAGAAGAAGCTGGAGATGGACCGGCGGCTGATCCGGGAGAGGATCGGCCAGCTGAACCGGGAATTGAAGGCGGTCCAGAGGCACCGGCAGGTTACCCGGGAGCAGCGGATGGAAAGCCTGCTTCCGGTGGCGGCCATCGTAGGATATACCAATGCGGGAAAGTCCACCCTTCTCAATACCCTGACCGGCGCGGGGATCCTGGCGGAGGATAAGCTTTTCGCCACTCTGGATCCCACAACAAGGAATCTGAAGCTGCCGGCAGGCCAGGAGATCCTGCTGACCGATACGGTGGGATTTATCCGCAAGCTTCCCCATCATCTGATCGAGGCCTTCCGGAGTACCCTGGAGGAAGCCCGCTACGCGGATCTGATCATCCATATGGCGGATGTAGCCAATCCCCAGGTGGAGGCTCAGATGCACACCGTCTACGAGACGCTCCGGGAGTTGGGTGTGGAGGATAAACCGGTGATCACGGTGTTGAATAAGAGGGATCTGGTAGAAGACCTTCCGGTGATCCGGGACTTCCGGGCGGACTGTACCGTGGCTCTGTCAGCAAAGACAGGGGAAGGCCTGGAAGAATTCCTGCACATGATCGAGGGAGTCCTGCGATCGAGAGAGATTCATATCGAAGAGATCTATCCCTACCGGGACGGCGGGAAGATCCAGCTGATCCGCAGATATGGAGAGATCGAAGAGGAAGCGTACCAGGAGGAAGGGATCCGGATCAAGGCGTACCTCCCTGCCAGGCTCTATGACAAGGTGCGCCCCTCCTGGGGAGAATAGCCAAAAAGCTTGCGGTAGGCCCGGGAGAAGGTGGAGTAATCCCGGTAGCCGCATTCGTAGCAGGACTGGGCGGGGGGTAGACCGGACAGGATCAGTTCCCTGGCAAGAAGGAGACGTTTCTGGGAGATATAGCTGCCAATGGTGCAGCCGGTCTCCTGTTTGAAGGTCCGCATCATATGATATTTGCTGATATAGAAGATCTCAGAGAGCCGGTCGATGGACAGGTCTTCCGGGAGATTTTCATTGATATACTGGAGAATGGCGCTGACCTTGGTGCCATTCTTTTCTGTATCCAGAAATTCCAACCGGTTCCGGCGGGCGCCCCGGTTCAGATGGACCATGAACTCAAGGAACAGAAGCTGGCGGTAGAGAGTGGCGGCGTATCCCTGGTCGGAAAAAGACTGTTCCAGCCGGTTGATGGCGTGGAAGAGAGGACTTTTCTCCAGGGAAGGGATACGAAGGACGTTGGAGCCTTCTTCGTAGGCTTTTTGGAAGCAGAAGCTTAAGTCATAATCGGAAGTCTGGTAGGCTTCGATGAAGGCAGGGGATATATATACGATGATCCGCTCATAAGGCGCCCGGTTATCCACAGTGAGGCGGTGCAGATCATTGTGCTTGACCAGGACGATGTCATAGGGCTTCAGTTCATAGGAGCGGCCTTCCACCACGTAGGTGACCTGCCCTTTGATGAAAATGGTGATCTTGTCGAAGTCGTGATAGTGGTATTCGATCTCCCGGGTCTCCTGGTCCGTCAGGTGGAACAGGCGGAACTGCCCGTCCAGATATCCCTTTTTCGCATACTGCGCCATAGAAGTTTCACCTCTTCCTGTGATTCTTTTATCAGTTTACCAAAAAAAGAGCAGGATTTGCAATAAAAATGGCAGGATTTGCATTGAAAGTGTAAATCATGCCTGATATGATAAAAGAAGAGTGAAACCGATAAGATCCAAGGAGGATAGATTATGAAGGTTGTGCTGGAGCGTTATCATGGGCTGGGAAACGACTATGTAGTGTTCGATCCCAACAGGAATGAACTGGAATTGAGAGAAGAAAATGTCCGGATGATCTGCGACCGGAACGAAGGGCTGGGGGCGGACGGAATCCTGGAAGGCCCGATCCTGAAGGAAGAGGGAATGTACGTCAAGGTGTGGAATCCTGACGGAAGCGAGTCTGAAACCAGTGGAAACGGAGTCCGGATCTTTGCCAAATATCTGAAGGACGCAGACTATGTACAGAAGAAGCATTTTACCTTATATACCGGGAATGGTCCGGTGGAAGTGACCTTTCTGAACGAAGAGGGCAGCCGCCTGCGGGTTTCCATGGGCAAGCTTTCCTTCTGGAGCGACGATATCCCGGTGACCGGGGAGCGCAGGGAAGTGATCAACGAAGATATGGTCTTTGGACGGACCCTGTATCCGGTGACCTGCGTCAGCATCGGGAATCCCCACTGTGTGATCCCCATGCGGGAGGTGTCCAAGCCTCTGGTGTGCAAGATCGGAGATTACGCGGAGATCGCCAGATATTTCCCTAACCGGATCAACACCCAGATCATGAAGGTGATCGATAAAGAACATGTAGCGATTGAGATCTACGAGCGGGGAGCCGGATATACCCGGGCTTCCGGGACAGGAGCCTGCGCGGCCGCGGGCGTGGCCTACAAGCTGGGATTGACCAACAACAAAGTGATCGTCCACATGCCTGGCGGGGATCTGCAGGTGGAGGTGGAAGACGACTGGAACGTATATATGACAGGCGACGTCTTCTATGTGGCCAAGATCACACTGAGCAATGAATTTGTAGAAAAATTAAGAAGTGTATAGTATACTAAGGCATAGGAGGAACACCTATGCCTTTAAAATTTGTATTCGGCCCTTCCGGGTCCGGAAAATCCTATCAGCTGTATCATCAGATCATTGAAGAATCTATGGCGCATCCAGAGCGCTCTTATATTGTCCTTGTGCCGGAGCAGTTTACCATGCAGACGCAGAAGGACCTTGTCATGCTGCATCCACGAAAAGGGATCATGAATATTGACGTGTTAAGTTTCGGCCGCCTGGCTTACCGGGTATTCGAAGAGACAGGGGGAGGTCTGCTCCCTGTGCTGGACGATGAGGGAAAGAACCTGATCCTCCGGAAGATCGCCGGGGATTATGAGCGGGAACTGAAGGTCCTGCGGGGAAATATCAGGAAGCTTGGCTATATCAGCGAGATTAAATCCGTGCTGTCGGAATTTGTTCAATATGATATCGGCGAGGAAGAGATCCGCCGGGTGATGGAGGAGACAGGAGAGGGAAGCCGGCTGTATTATAAACTCCGGGATATCGGGATCCTGTACCGGGGATTCACAGATTACCTGGAAGAAAAATATATTACCAAGGAAGAACTGCTGGATGTGCTGAGCCGCCTGGTGAAAGAGTCGGATATGCTGAAGAACGCAACGGTAGCGCTGGACGGGTTCACCGGATTTACGCCGGTGCAGGACCGGCTTCTGGGGGAACTTATGACCCATTGCCGGGAAGTGCTGGTGACCGTTACCATGGATGAGCGGGAAGATCCCTGGCGTTATACCCATCCCTATCAGCTGTTTGCCTTGAGCAAACAGATGGTCACATCCCTTACCCGGATCGCCGGGGAGAGAAAGGTGACGGTGGAGGAGCCTCTCTTCCTGTATGATCCGGTTCCCTGGAGATTCCGGGAGAATCAGGAGCTGGCATTTCTGGAGCGTAATCTCTTCCGCTCCAGGAGAACTGTGTGGGAGAAAGAAACAAAGGCTGTCCGGATCCACCGGGCAAGGAATCCAAGGGAGGAAGCGTTCGCGGCGGCGGGAGAGATCCGCTCCCTGGTGCGCCGGGGGAAGCTGCGCTACCGGGAGATCGGCGTGATCACCAGCAGTATGGAGACCTACGGAGATTATCTGGAGGAAGCGTTTGCCTCCTACGGGATCCCGGTCTTCATGGACCACAAGCGGAGCATCCTTTTGAATCCCTTTATCGAATATCTGCGGAGCATTCTGAATATGGCGGAGCAGAACTTTACCTATGAGAGCGTGTTCCGTTTTCTACGGACAGATCTTGCGGGGTTTACCTGTGAGGAGACAGATCAGCTGGAGAACTACGTGATCGGTCTTGGGATCCGGGGGTATAAGCGGTGGCAGGAAAAGTGGGTGCGCCGTCTGAAGGGAATGGGTGAAGAAGAACTGGAAGCGCTGAACCATCTGCGGGTCCTGTTTGTGGAGAAAGTGGACGGCCTTATGTATGTGCTGCGCCAGAGACGGAAAACAGTGCGGGATATCACCATGGGACTCTATGAATTCATGGTCCGGGAAGAGCTGCAGCTTCGGCTTAAGAAACAGGAGGAAGAATTCCAGGCCGCCGGGGAACTGGCTCTTGCCAAAGAGTATGCCCAGGTCTACCGGATCCTGATCCAGCTGTTTGAGAAGTTCGTAGAGCTTCTGGGAGACGAGCCGGTGGCGCTGGAGGAATATGGCCAGCTCCTGGACGCAGGGCTGGAGGAAGCCCGGGTGGGCGTGATCCCTCCCGGCCTGGATCAGGTGGTGGCGGGCGACATGGAACGGACCCGCTTAAAGGATATGAAAGCTTTGTTCTTTATAGGGGCAAATGACGTTCATCTGCCGGGACCGCTTATGCGGACCGGGCTTCTCTCCGAGCGGGACCGGGAGGTCTTTGTAAGAGAGCGTCTTGCGCTGGCGCCTGGCGGGAAGGAGCAGGCCTATATCCAGAAATTTTATCTTTATATGAATCTTACCAAACCCTCTGAAAGGCTGGAGATCTATTACAGTAAAGTATCCCAGGACGGGAAGAGCCTGCGGCCTGCTTATCTGATCCAGGAATTTAAGAAACTGTATCCGGGACTTAAGGTGCAGGACGAGGAAGAGCAGGGGATCAAAGAGAAGGAACTGACGGCGGGAACCGGGATGGACTGGCTGATCCGGGGTCTGCAGGGAGAAGGAGCAGGGATGGATCCGGCGTGGCAGGAGCTGTATACCTGGTATCAGAAGGATCCTGTCTGGAAGAAAGAAGCAGACCGGATGGTGGAAGCAGGCAGTTACCATTGCCCCCAGGACGGGCTGACCCGCAGGACGGCAGAGCGGCTCTATGGAGAGGGATTCCGGGACAGCATTACCCGGATGGAGCAGTTTTCATCCTGTGCCTATGCTCATTTCATGTCCTACGGGCTGGATCTTAAGGAGCGGCAGGAATATGAATTCGCCGCTGTGGATCTGGGGAATCTCTGTCACAGCGCCCTGGAGATTTACTCCGGGAAAGTAGAGAAGGGCGGGCAGGGATGGACTTCGGTTTCCAGAGAGACCCAGAAGCAGTATATTGATGAGAGTGTAGAGGAAGCGGCGGCTGGCTACGGGAATTCCATCCTCTACAGTTCCGCCCGCAATGAATCCCTGATCCTCCGGATCCGGCGGATGCTGGAGCGGACTGTATGGGCGCTGACCCGGCAGCTCAAGGCGGGAGATTTCCGGCCGGCGGCCTATGAGCAGCGGTTTGAGGGCGGTAAGATCGACCGGGTGGATCTGTGTCAGGAGGATGACAAGATCTATGTCAAAGTGCTGGATTATAAAACCGGACTGAAAGCCTTTGACCCGGGAGCCCTGTACTACGGGCTGCAGCTGCAGCTGATGGTCTATATGAGGGCGGCTGTAAGCCGGGAGGAGAAGAGGCATCCAGAATGCCAGGTGATCCCTGCGGGAGTGTTCTATTACCGGATCTGGGATCCGCTGATCGACCGGAAGAAAGGAACCGGTCCGGAAGAACTGGAGGAAGCTTTCTTAAAAGAACTGCGGCCGGACGGGATTGTGAACCTGACAGAAGACGCCCTTGCCCATCTGGACCGGACAAGTACAGGAGAATCGCTGGCGGTCCCGGTGAAGTATAATAAAGACGGAAGCCTTTCCAAGACTTCCCGTGTGGTGTCGGATGGGGATTTCCGGGCGATGATGGACTATGCCGGGGAGAAGGTGAGGGAGAACCACAGCAGGATCTTGGATGGAGAGACTGGCCCCAATCCCTACCGGAGAGGGCAGGAGAGCAGCTGCGATTACTGCAGGTACCGGCATATCTGTGGATTCGATCCAAAGATCCCGGGATATGGTTACCGGGAACTGGGGAAAATGAGCCGGGAAGAGGCGGTGGCCAGGATGCGGGCCTTTCAGGAGCAGGGACGGCAGAGGGAAGAAAAGAGACAGGGAGAAGAGTAACTATGGGAGTGCAGTGGACGGAAGAACAACAGAAAGTGATCGACCTCAGGGAGAGGAATATCCTGGTGTCTGCCGCTGCCGGTTCTGGCAAGACAGCGGTGCTGGTGGAGCGGATCATCTCCATGCTCACGGATCCGGAACATCCGCTGGATGTGGACCGGCTTCTTGTGGTGACCTTCACGGAGGCGGCAGCGGCGGAGATGAAGGAGCGGATCCGGGGCGCCATTGAGGAGAGGCTCGCGAAGCAGCCGGAGTCTGAGCATCTGCAGCGTCAGGCTACTTTGATCCACAGCGCCCAGATCACCACTATCCATAGCTTCTGCCTCTCGGTGATCCGGGATCATTTTCATGCCATTGACCTGGATCCGGGATTCCGGATCGGGGAGGAAGGAGAATTAAAACTTCTGCAAAGAGAGGTGTTGGGAGATCTTCTGGAAGCGCAGTATGAAGAGGGAGGGGAAGCCTTCCTGGATCTGGCGGGCGCTTATGGCACAGGGAGGAATGACAAGAAGCTGGAGGATCTGATCCTGAAGATCTATGAATTTTCCAGAAGTTATCCCGACGGGGATGCCTGGCTTGACGCCTGTGTGGAAGCCTATCAGGCGGAGACGCTGGAACAGCTGGGGAAGACCCGGTATCTTGCTCTTTTGATGGAGAATGGGGGCAAACTCTTAAGAGACGCTAAAACTCTGCTGGAAGAGGGAGTCAGGATCTGCCGGGAACCGGACGGCCCGTCCGCCTATCAGGAGATGCTGGAGGAGGACCTTCAGATGGTCCTAAGCTTCCTGGAGGCAAAGACTTACCAGGAACTGGGAGAAAAGATCGGGAAGACTGCCTGGATGAAGCTGGGGGTCAACCGGAAGAAAGAGGTGTCCCAGGAGAAGATCCTGCAGGTAAAAGAGATCCGGGATCAGGTAAAAGAGCTGGTAAAGGATCTGACAGCCCAGTATTTTTATGAAGAACCGGAGGAAATCTTACGAGACCTTGGGATCTGCCGGCCTTATATGGAAGAACTGGCCCGTCTGGTGAAACTTTTCGCCGGACAGTTTGAAGAGAAGAAGCGGTCCCGCAACCTGATCGATTTCTCGGATATGGAGCAGTATGCCCTGCGGATCCTGACCAGGAAGGAAGGAGAAGAGCGGGTGCCCTCCGATGTGGCGGGAGAATATCAGCGGCAGTTCTATGAGATCATGATCGATGAGTACCAGGACAGCAACCTGATCCAGGAGGCCATCCTGACCAGCGTTTCCGGCGTCCGGGAAGGCAGGTATAATATCTTCATGGTAGGAGACGTGAAGCAGAGCATTTATCGGTTCCGTCTGTCCAGGCCGGAGCTGTTTATGGAGAAATTTGACACCTATGATCTGGCGGGCGGCCCCAGGCAGAGGATCGATCTGCACAAGAATTTCCGCAGCCGCCGGGAGGTGCTGGACAGTGTGAACCTGTTCTTCCGGAAGCTGATGTGCCGGGATCTGGGAGGGATTGCCTATGACGACCGGGCGGCTCTTTATGTAGGAGCGGATTACCCGGAAGGAGGAGACTTCCATACGGAAGTTCTGCTGATCGATACGGAGGTCCCGGAGGAGGAGCAGGAGCTGACAGGCCCTTCTTCCCAGGAACTGGAGGCCCGCTGCATCGCCGGGGAGATTCGGCGGCTTCTGGCGGAGCAGCAGGTGCTGGACAAGGAGAGCAAAATTCTGCGTCCGGCCCGGTACAAAGATATAGTGATCCTGACCCGCAGTATCCGGGGGACGGCGGATGTGTTTGCCTCTGTGCTGGCAGAAGAAGGCATCCCGGCCCATGTGGGCACCCGGGAAGGATATTTCTCTGCCCAGGAGGTGAGTCTGGTGCTGGATTATCTGCAGGTGCTTTTGAACCGGCAGCAGGACATCCCCCTGACAGCAGTCCTGGCCTCTCCCATTGGAGGACTTGAGGCGGAAGAACTGGCGAAGATCCGCTGCGCCAGGCCTGAGGGGCCCTTCCACCAGGCGGTAGTTTTCTACCGGAGCGAAGGAGAGGAAGAAAGGATCCGGGAGAAACTGGAGTCCTGTCTTGGGACCATGGACCGGCTGCGAAAGAAAGTTTCCTATACGCCTATGCATGAACTTCTGCAGATGGTACTGGAGGATACAGGATACGGGGCCTACGCGGCGGCCATGCCGGGGGGCGCCCAGAGGAAGGCCAATCTGGAAATGCTGGTGGAGAAGGCCCGGTCGTTCGAGACCACCAGTTATAAAGGCCTGTTTCATTTTATCCGGTATATCCGGCAGCTGGAGAAATACGATGTAGATTATGGCGAGGCCAGTATTGAGGACGAGCATTCAGACGCTGTCCGGATCATGACCATCCACAAGAGTAAGGGACTGGAATTCCCCATCGTCTTTGTGGCGGGCATGGGAAAACGGTTTAATCTTCAGGACGCAAGGAGTATGGTGACACTTCATGCGGATCTGGGCATTGGGCTGGAAGCGGTAGACCTGAGGCAGCGGACCAAAAGCCCCAGCCTGATCAAGAAGATCATCCAGAAGGAAGAGGTGCTGGACAGCCTTGCGGAAGAGCTGAGAGTGCTTTATGTGGCGTTTACCCGGGCAAAGGAGAAGCTGATCATCAGCGGGACGCTCTCCAGACCGGAAGAGAAACTGGCCGCGGCGGTCCGGGAAGAACGAGGCAGGGAAGGGACTCTCACTTACGGGAAGTTAAGCCGGGCGGTCACTTACTGGGACTGGCTCCTTCCGGCGCTGGCAGGTATGCCAGAGGATGGCCCTGTAGATGTAAGGATCCTGGATCTCGGGGATATTACGGCAGGGGAAGTGCTCCAGGAGACAGCGGATGTGATCCGGCGGCGGATGCTGGAAGACTGGGATCTTGAGAAGGTTTATGATCCAGCGGTGAAGGAACATCTGGAGGAGCAGTTTTCCTACCAGTATCCTTATCCCAAAGGCGGAGAGCAGAAGCTGAAATTTACCGTGTCTGAACTGAAAAAGCGGGTTTATCTCCGGGAAACAGAAGATTTTGAGGAAGCGGAACTGGCCTGTGAAGAACCGGAAGTGATCCCTTTGATCCCCAGGTTCCTGGAAGAGCCGGAAGTTCTGACAGGGGCTTCCAGGGGAACTGCCTATCACCGTGTGATGGAGCTTCTGGATTTTTCCCGGACCTACACAGAAGAAGGATTAGAAGAGGAATTTGCGCAGTTTTTAAAGCGGGGAAAACTCTCGCAGGAGATGGCGGAATGTGTCCGGGCGGGGGATATCCTGCAAGTCCTGGACAGTTCCCTGGGGCGCCGGCTGAAAGCTGCGGCAAAGGCAGGACAGCTGTGGAAAGAACAGCCCTTTGTCCTGGGGATCCCGGCCCGGGAGATCTATGGAGAAGAACAGGAAGAAGAAATGGTTCTGGTACAGGGGATCATCGACGCTTATTTCCAGGAAGAAGACGGCCTGGTGGTACTGGATTATAAGACAGACCGCGTGAGCGCGCCGGAGGAGCTGACGGAGAGATATCACGCCCAGCTGGACTATTATGCGAGAGCGCTGGAACAGCTGACACAGAAGAAGGTGAAGGAGAAGGTGATCTATTCCTTCACGCTGGGAAAGGAGATCAGGGAGCAGGGTCATGCTTAACCGATGGAATACAGAGATTGAGAAACATATGGCGCTTGTGACGCCCGCCTGTCTGATCCTGGGAGTGGCATTCCCGGAGATCGCCGGGAAAGGGGTCCCCCTTGTGCCGGTGATGTTCGCGGTGATGACCTTTATCGGGGCGCTGAAATCCAGTTTTCAGGATATCCGGGCGGTGTTTCAAAGACCGTTTCCCCTGCTTTTGACTATTTTCCTTCTCCATGTGGTGATGCCTGCGGCGGCTTTTGGGACAGGGCATCTGCTTTTTGAAGACAATCCCAGTCTGATCACGGGGATGGTGCTGGAGTTCGCGGTTCCGGCGGCTGTGGTGGGAGTGATGTGGGTTTCCATCTATCAGGGGAACAGTTCCGTGGCCCTGGCGCTGGTGGTTATCGATACAGTGCTTGCACCCGTTGTGATCCCTGCAACCCTCCATATCCTGATCGGGACCCGGGTGGAGATGGATACTCCGGAAATGATGCGGGAACTGGTATTTATGATCGCGCTTCCGGCGGTGCTGGCTATGTGCCTGAACCAGCTGAGCCGCGGACAGGTGAAGGAGACCTGGCCATCCAGGCTGGCGTTTTTCTCCAAGCTGTGCCTGATCTTTGTGGTGACGGCCAATGCATCCAAAGTGGCGCCCTATGTGCGGCATCTGAACCGGGAGCGGCTGGCTGTAGCGGTCTGTATCCTGATCCTGGCGGCGGCCGGCTATCTTCTGGGGCTGGGAGCGGCCCATCTTTTTGGAATGGACCGGGAGACCAGGGTGTCTCTCATGTTTGGCAGCGGGATGCGCAACATCAGCGCAGGAGCGGTGATCGCGGCGGAATATTTTCCGGGGGAAGTGCTGTTCCCGGTGATGATCGGGACATTGTTCCAGCAGATGCTGGCGGCCACTTTCGGAAGCCGGATCTTTGGCAGGAAACATAAGGGGGATGAGAAATGTTAAGGAGAGAAGAGATCTGGTGTATCGCGCTGGATCTGGACGGGACTACACTGAACAGCCGGGGAGAGTTGAGCGAGCGGACCAGGCAGGCCATCCGGGCGGCGCTGGAGCGAAGGATCCATGTGATCGTTGCCAGCGGTCGTCCGGTCAGTTCTCTGCCGGAAGAAGTAGTGGGGATCCCTGGAATCCGGTACGCAGTTACTTCCAACGGAGCTGCCGTGAGAGATCTTGAGACCGGGGAGATCCTGCGGGAATATAAGCTGACGCCGGAGGCGGCGGAAGAGATCCTGGAACTGACGGAAGGGATGGATGTGGCCTATGAGGCCTTTATCGCAGGGATCCCTTATGCCCAGGCGTCCTACGTAGCGGATCCGGTCCGGTACGGTGCGGCAGCGACAGCGGTGCCCTATGTGCGAAGGACCCGGAAGCCGGTGGAGGATATCCGGGGATTCATCCGGCAGCATAAGAGGGAGCTTGACAGTATTGATGTGGTGGTCAGGAAGGGGAAGGAAACATTGTGGAAAAAGCTGGAGACACAGGTAGAGGACATCTATGTGACGTCTTCTGTGCCTCAGCTTCTGGAGATCTCTTATAAAGAGGCAGGAAAAGCCTCGGGAGTCCGGTTCCTGCTGGACTATCTTAAAATTGCCAGGGAACATCTGGCAGCCTTTGGAGACGGGGACAATGACAGCGGGATGTTGCGGTTTGCCGGGATCGGCGTGGCAGTGGCCAACGCCGTTCCCGGGTGTCTGGCCGCGGCGGACCGGATCACAGGATCCAATGATGAGGATGGTGTGGCTGCGGAACTGGAACGGATGCTGGCAGAGCTCTAGTCGTCCATTCCGAAGGTGTACTCCAGGTTGTCTTCAGCCCTGTCCAGCTGATCTTCCAGAAGTTCCAGGGAGTGCTCCTGGGAACGGTAATCCTCCAGGGACAGTTCTCCCTGACGGTACTGCATCTCAATGTCGTCGTCATAGTAGTCCAGACGGTCTTCCACGCTCTCCAGCTCATGCTTCAGGGTGAAGAACTGTTCCCGCTTCTCGCTGGCGCTTCCGGATGGTTTGGCGGCGTCTGCTTTTTTGACTGCGTCATTGACAGCAGTCTCCAGGGTTTCTAGGGTGTCGCCGGTAGAAGAGGCTTCTGTCTGGTTAGAGTCATTGTCTGGAAGTGCGGCCTCATTTTCTGTGGAGGCCGCCTCCTGTCCGCTGCTTCTCTGAAGATCGGTGACCTGTTGCTCCAGCTGTTCTACTTTGGCTTCCAGTTGGTCTTTCTCGTGGTCATCGTCGATGTCGCAGCCGGTCAGCAGGAATGCAAATGTAAAGATAACGGCGAGTGCGGTTAATCGGATTTTTTTCATAGTAGTTACCTCCATACATGTTTTTGATTACAGTGAGTATCTGTCTGTTATGGTTGTATCATACGGGAGAAAAATTAAAGCTATATTAAAAAATACTTTTCTTTTGAAAATAAATGTGATAGAATAAATCCTGCGTGGGGCATTAGCGCAGTTGGGAGCGCGCCACACTGGCAGTGTGGAGGCCACGGGTTCAAGTCCCGTATGCTCCATTCCTTAAGGAAAGCGGTGTTCGAAGAGGACGCCGCTTTTTGCGTTGGCAGATCCGTTTTTGTAAAATATAGGGAAATAAACTTGAACCAGGCCGGATATCGGGTTACTATAAAAGAAGTAAAATGAGGAGGTACGATTCTATGAAGTACGAGATCAAAGGAGATACGCTCCCGGTTGTACTGTGCTACCTGGAGGGCGGCGAGAAGATGATCAACGAGGGCGGCAGCATGTCCTGGATGTCTCCCAACATGAAGATGGAGACTACCACCAACGGCGGCGTGGGCAAGGCGTTTGGCCGGATGTTCGCCGGTGAGAAGATGTTCCAGAATGTGTATACGGCAGAGGGAGGGAACGGCATGATCGCCTTTGCTTCCAGCTTCCCGGGTTCCATTCGGGCATTTGAGATCACGCCGGGACAGGATATGGTGTTCCAGAAGAGCGCTTTCCTGGCAGGGGAAGCGGGAGTAAATCTTTCCATTTTCTTCAACAAACGGTTTGGAGCAGGCCTGTTTGGCGGTGAGGGATTTATCATGCAGCGGGTATCCGGGCAGGGGATCGTGTTCGCGGAGTTTGACGGCCATGTGATCGAATATGATCTTCAGCCGGGACAGCAGATCATTGTGGATACCGGACATCTGGCGGCTATGTCAGCCACCTGTGGCATCGATATCCAGAGCGTTCCTGGGGTGAAGAACATGCTCTTTGGCGGCGAAGGACTTTTCAATACCGTGATCACCGGTCCGGGGCATGTATGGCTGCAGACTATGCCCATCAGCAATGTGGCCGGTATCTTAAGGCCTTATCTGCCTTCCGGGTCATAGGAGGGAGATCAAGTGAAGAAGAGTATCTCAGGAACCTTAAGCCGCGCCCGGCGGTTTCCTGTGCTCCTGATCGGAGAAGGCCTTCTGGTAGGCGGCATCGGCGGCTTCGTGGTGGTCCTGTACCGGATGGCGCTGGACGTGGCGGGGGACTGGCTTGATGAGATCCTTGCTTATGCGGGACAGACGCCCTGGCGGATGGCAGGATGGTTCCTGGTGCTGGGGGCACTGGCCTGGCTGGTGTCCCGGCTGGTGTCCTGGGAACCGCTGATCTCAGGCAGCGGGATCCCCCAGCTGGAGGGAGAGATGGCCGGAAAGCTGGAGCAGAAGTGGTACCGGGTCCTGCCGGCCAAATTCCTGGGAGGATTCTTGTGTCTGTTGGGAGGGCTCGCCCTGGGAAGGGAGGGCCCTTCCATTCAGCTTGGCGCCATGGCGGGCAAGGGGATCTCCCGGGGACTGGACCGGGGGAAGACAGAGGAGAAGTTCCTTCTCACCTGCGGAGCCGGAGCCGGATTGTCCGCGGCATTTCACGCGCCTCTGGCAGGGGTGATGTTCTCCCTGGAGGAGGTGCATAAGAATTTCTCCGTCTCAGCCCTTTTGTCGGTGATGACCGCCTCTCTGACAGCGGATTTCCTGGCTACGGCAGTGCTGGGGACAGACTCCATCTTTCAATTTACTATTACCCGGGAGCTCCCGGTCCATTTCTACTGGATGGTCCTGGGCCTTGGCGTTGTCCTTGGGGTACTGGGAGCCTTCTATAACTGGTTTACTCTGAAGGTGCAGTCCCTCTATGACAGAGCAACGTTCTTAAATTCCACAGGCAAGATCCTGATCCCCTTCTTCTGCGCGGGGGTTCTGGGCTTTACGGCGCCGGAGCTTCTGGGCAGCGGACACGATCTGATCGAGAAGCTGACCAGTGTGGATATGCTGCTGGGAACGGCGGTGTTCCTTCTGGTGGGGAGATTCCTGTTTTCTGCGGTAAGCTTCGGATCCGGGGCGCCGGGCGGGATCTTCTTCCCCCTGCTGGTGCTGGGAGGCTATATGGGCGGGATCTTCGCCATGGCGGGGATCCGGCTGTGGGGGCTGGATCCGGTGTTCCTCAATAATTTTGTTCTGCTGGCCATGGCAGGATATTTCGCGGCGGTGGTGCGGGCGCCTCTCACCGGGATCATCCTGATCTTTGAGATGACCGGGACGCTGACCCAGATGCTGTCCCTTTCTGTTGTCTCCATCGTGGCCTATGTCACGGCTACGCTTCTTGGCTCCCGGCCTATCTATGAAAGCCTTCTGGACCGGCTGCTTCTTCGAAGGGGAGAAAAGCCGCCTAAAGAGCAGGGTGAGAAAATGCTGATGCATTTTGCCGTCAGCAGAGGCAGCCGGATCGAGGATCTGACCATCGGGGAGATCCAATGGCCGGAGAACTGCCTTCTGGTGGCGATTGAACGGGGAAGCCAGGAGATCATCCCCAGAGGGAAGACCCGGCTGCTGGCAGGGGACGTGATCGTCACCATGACAGATGAGCGGGACGAGGCCAGAGTCCATGATGAGATGGAGGAGCTGTGCCGGGAGATGCTCTGACGGAAGCGTCTGGCCTGGGAAAAGAAGTTGCGCGGCCTCTTGGATTGTAATAAGATAAGACTAGAATACCGGATGAGGAGGGAATTCTATGTTTGGCAGAAGATGTACTCTGTGCGGCGGAAAGCTGGACAGCCATAATATTTGTACAGAATGCGGGCTGGATAATAATAAGTCGGAGAAAAATTACAGGATCAACCAGAGCAATTGCGACGATCTTCCCCTGACCCATGTCCACAGGGAAACATACCAGGAACCTAGGAGAGAAGAACCCAGGCGGACGGTGCAAAAGAGTTCCGCGGAAAAGCAGAGGCAGACAACATCCCAGGGGACGTTCGGACAGCCACGGCCACAACAGCAGATGTACACTGGGCAGAAGAAAAGAAGCGGCTGCATGACATGTGTGGTGGTTCTGATCGTGGCGGTGGTGATCCTTGTCCTTGTAGGGCTTCTGGCGGGTGGAGTGTTTGAATCCGGCACGGAGTATGGGTCCTACAGCGTGGAGACCGACCCTTATGCCTATGTGGAGGAAGAGCTGCCGGAAACCGGGGAGAGCGTGGAAGTTGAACTTCCCAGCGGCCGGTATATCGTGGGGCTTCACATCCCCTCCGGGAAATATACGGCGGATCCCAAAGGGGAGTATGACTCCATCCAGGTAAGAGACAGCGACCAGGGGATCTACCTCTATGAATATCGGGGAGACACGGCCTCAGAGGAAAGTTTTCTCGACGACCTGCGTCTCTACCCGGGAGCGGTGGTGATCATCAGCGCCCAGACGCCGGTGCCTTTTACTTCTGACAATGCCCAGACCGGGGATCTTGAGGCGGGCATGGAAAATCCCCTGACCCAGACGGTGGAAGTGGGGGAAGATCAGATGCTGGAGGCAGGTGTGGATTTCGAGCCGGGCACCTATGATATCCAGGTAGCTTCCGGCTCAGGAAGTGTGAATATCGCAGTGCCGGATGAAGCCGGTGAGACCTGGGGAGAGACCTACCTGAGCATGGGCGGGGACTATGGAAGTGACGGTACCCTGTACCAGAACTACATTTTCCCGGAGGGAGGCACCATCCATTGCGACGAGGGAATTACGGTCACGCTGACGCCCAGCAAGATGATCCAGTCGGAAAATTATTATGAGGATTATATGAATTCTTATTAGACAAAAATGCGTCCCGTGTGTTACAATGGCGGGGCGAGAATCGCACAGAACAGAAACCATAAGACAGGATATGACAGAAAGGAAGAAGATACATGGGAGGACTTTTTGGCGTAGCTTCAAAGGAAGATTGTGTACTGGAACTGTTTTACGGAGTAGATTACCATTCTCACCTGGGAACCAGAAGAGGCGGAATGGCGACCCACGGAGCGGACGGGTTTAACCGGGCTATCCACAACATCGAGAATTCTCCGTTCCGGACCAAATTTGACCGGGACGTGGGAGAGATGAAGGGAAATCTGGGGATCGGCTGTATCTCGGATTTTGAGCCTCAGCCCCTTTTGATCCAGTCTCATCTGGGAAGCTTTGCTATCACCACGGTGGGAAAGATCAATAATCAGGAAGAACTTCTAAGACAGGTATACCGGGACGGCCATTCTCATTTCCAGGAGATGAGCAGCGGCCAGATCAACGCCACAGAGCTGGTGGCTTCCCTGATCTGCAAGAAGCCTACCATTGTGGAAGGGATCCAGTATGTCCAGGAGATCGTGGACGGGTCCATGACAATGCTTCTGATGACCAAGGACGGGCTTTACGCTGCCAGAGACCGGTACGGGCGGACTCCGCTGGTGATCGGGCACAAAGAGGGAGCCTACTGTGTATCTTTCGAAAGCTTTGCATATATCAATCTGGGATACCAGGATTATAAGGAACTTGGCCCCGCAGAGATCGCGTTTATCACGCCGGAAGGGGTGGAGACGCTGGCAGGGCCGGGGCAGGAGATGAAGATCTGCTCTTTCCTGTGGGTCTACTATGGATATCCCACCTCTTCCTACGAGGGGGTCAATGTAGAAGAGATGCGTTATAAATGCGGAAGTATGCTGGCCCGGCGGGACGGTGATTCCGTAGAACCGGATATCGTGGCGGGAGTTCCAGATTCCGGCGTGGCCCATGCCATCGGATACTCCAACGAGGCGGGGATCCCCTATGCAAGGCCCTTTATTAAATATACGCCAACCTGGCCCAGATCCTTTATGCCCACCAACCAGAGCCAGAGGAATCTGATCGCCCGGATGAAGCTGATCCCGGTGAAGGCGCTGATCGAGAACAAGAAACTGCTTCTCATCGACGACTCCATTGTAAGAGGGACACAGCTTCGGGAGACCACAGAGTTCTTATACCAGAGCGGAGCCAAAGAAGTGCACGTCCGTCCGGCGTGCCCGCCCCTTCTCTACGGATGTAAGTATCTGAACTTCTCCCGTTCCAAGTCTGAGATGGATCTGATCACCAGAAGGATGATCCGGGAACGGGAAGGAGAGAATTGTTCCCAGGAAGTGCTGGAAGAGTATGCGAATCCCTGCAGCTGCCGGTACGCCCAGATGATCGAGGATATCCGCAAGCAGCAGAATTTCACCACCCTCCGGTATCACCGGCTGGACGACCTGATCGCGTCCATCGGGATCGAGCCTTGTAAGCTTTGTACTTACTGTTTTGACGGAAAAGAATAGAAAAAGAGAAAAGAAACCGGCGTGACACTTGCTGTCATGCCGGTTTTTGACGTACATGGATGTCAGATCACATAGGTCATGATGTAGTCGTCCATGATAAATCCATTTCCAATATCTGCCTCCTGGGTGTCGGTGACCTGGAATCCCAGATGGTGGTAAACCGCAAGGGAACTGTCGTTGTGCTTGTTGCAGGTAAGCCAGATCTTCTTCAATCCCCGCTTTTTGCAGAGATCAATAAGAAAATGAAAAGCCTGTGTGGCGATATGCCGTCCCCGGTAATTCTTGTGAAGATACAGCTTGCTCAGGAACAGGGCGTCGGTCTCCGGATGGATGCCGATGTAGCCGGCGAGGGTTCCGTCCACAAGGGTCTGATAGTATTCGTAGCCCTCCTCTTCCACCTGGGATTTCAGCGCCGGGTAAGACTGGAATTTTTCTACCATGTAGTCGATCTGCTCCGGGGAAAGGATGGCCTGAAAATGCTGATGCCAGATTTCATCGGCAAGATTTGCGATGGCCACAAGATCAGAGTCGTCTGCCGCTCTTTGAAACATTACGTTGTCCATGTTGATCACACTCCGATTCTTTAGTTTTCTTCTGCTATTATAAGTGATATAATGGAAAAAAACAAGAACCGGGGAAAGACTTGGAGGCAGGATATGAGCGGATTTGTATCGTTGAAGGATGTGAAGAAGATCTACCAGATGGGGGAAGTGGAGATCATGGCGGCGGCCGGGATCAACTTTGAGATCCAGAAAGGGGAGTTCGCTGTGGTGGTAGGCCCCAGCGGCGCTGGCAAGACCACTGTGCTCAACATCCTGGGAGGTATGGATACCGCAACCTCCGGACAGGTGCTGGTGGACGGGGAGGACATCGCCCGGTATTCCCAGCGGCAGCTTACCGCCTACCGGAGGGACGACATCGGGTTTGTCTTCCAGTTCTACAACCTGATCCCCAACCTGACTGCCCTGGAGAATGTGGAGCTGGCGCTTCAGATCTGCAAGGATCCCATGGACGCCAGGCAGGTGATGCGGGAAGTGGGCCTGGGAGACCGGATGGACAACTTTCCGGCGCAGCTGTCCGGCGGGGAGCAGCAGCGGGTGTCCATCGCCCGGGCGCTGGCGAAGAATCCCAAGCTCCTGCTGTGTGACGAGCCTACAGGGGCGCTGGATTACAACACGGGCAAATCCATCCTGAAGCTTCTGCAGGATACCTGCAGGAACCTTGGGATGACGGTGATCCTGATCACCCACAATTCCGCCATCGCGCCGATGGCGGACCGGGTGATCAAGATCAAGAACGGACTGGTTTCCCGGGTGATCGAGAATGAGAACCCGGTTTCCGTTGAGACCATAGAGTGGTAGGGGAGAAGTATGGGCACAAAAGCGACGCGAAAAGACTTTTATAGAGAAATACGGAAAAGCCCGGGGCGCTTTCTGTCCATTTTGTTTATTGTGGCTCTTGGCGTGGCCTTTTTCTCCGGGATCCGGTCTTCGGAACCGGATATGCGGCTGACCGGCGACGCCTATTTTGACGGGACCAACCTGATGGACATCCAGGTGATGAGCACCTACGGAGTTACGGAGGACGATCTTGCAGCCCTGGCAGAGGTGGAGGGCGTGGAGGCTGTGGAAGGAGCCTACAGCCAGGATTTCTTAAGCACCCTGGATGATGAGCAGACGGTGCTCCATGTAATGTCCCTGCCGGAAGCGATGAACCAGGTGGCTGTCAGCGAGGGGCGGCTTCCAAAGGCGGCGGATGAGTGCATGGTGGACAATGCCATGGGTTATGAGATCGGAGACGAGATCGTTCTGGAATCGGGGACTGATGATTCGGTGGAGGATACCCTGGGGACCGATACATTTACGGTAGTGGGAAAAGGAAGCTCTCCCTGCTATATTTCCTTTGAACGGGGAAGTACCACCATCGGCACCGGTACGCTGGATGGTTTTCTTGTGGTGCCAAAGAGCGCCTTTGTGACGGAGGTGTATACAGAGGCTTATCTCCAGGTGGAAGGAGCGAAGGAACTGACCACCTACACGGACGCTTATGATGAGAAGATCGAGACGGTGCTGGACCGGGTGGAGAATATTACCGGAGAACGGGGACGGATCCGCCGGGAAGAGCTGATCGCGGAGGCTCAGGAAGAGCTTGACGAGGCGCGCCAGGAACTGGAGGACGGGCGCAAAACCGCCCAGGAAGAGCTGGCGGATGCCTGGAGCCAGATTACGGACGGGGAATCTCAGCTTGAGGACGCCAAGGCACAGCTTGAAGATGGCAGAGCCCAGATCCGGGACGCCAGGGCGACCCTGAATTCCAAGCAGAAGGAACTGGACGACGGACTTAAACAGTATCAGGATGGAAAAGACCAGCTGGAGGCGGGCAAGAAGGCGTACCAGCAGGGGAAGGAAGAATTTGATGCGCAGAAAGCCCAGGCAGAGCAGAGTTTCCAGCAGCTGGAGGAGCAGATGACGACTCTGCAGGGTCAGATTGAGACAGGGACGGAAGCTTATAACCAGCTACAGCAGGCGATTGCTCCACTGCGGGCGCCCATCGAGGAACTGGAGAGTCAGATTGAGGAATTAAGGGAGCAGGATCCGACAGGAGAAAGTGAAAACATTACGGCGCAGATCGCTGCTCTGGAAGAGAAGAAAACGGAGTATGAGAATAGTGAAGCTGGGATAACATTAAAAGAGCTGGAAGGCCAGGCTTCTAAGGTAAAAACCGGACTGGATCAGGCGCAGCAGGGGTATAACCAGTTAAGCGCCGGTCTGGAAGAGGGAAGAAAACAGCTGGAAGACGGCCAGAAGCAGCTGGATGATACGAAGAAGCAGCTGGACGCCAGCGAGAAGGAATTAAAGGCAGCCTATCAGGAGATCCAGAGCGGCCAGTCTCAGATCGATGCCGCCTGGGATGAACTGGAGTCCCAGGAGCAGACCCTTAAGGACGGAGAAGCCGAGATCCGGGAAAACGAGAAGAAGCTTGCGGATGCCAAAGAGGAGTACGAGGAAGGGAAGCAGGAAGCTGAGGATGAGATTGCCCAGGGCGAACAGGAGATCCGGGACGCGGAAGAAGAGATTCAGGATATCGAACTTCCCGACTGGTACGTGTACGACCGGGGAAATCTCCCGGAACACGACGGATACGGGGAGAACGCAGACCGGATGCGGGCCATCGGCCAGGTGTTCCCGGTGATCTTCTTCCTGGTGGCGGCGCTGATCAGCCTGACCAGTATGACCCGGATGGTGGAGGAGCAGCGGATCGAGGTGGGGACTATGAAGGCCCTGGGCTACGATCGGTTTACCACTGCTTCCAAATACCTGGGATACGCACTTCTTGCCACGGTGGGAGGCAGTATCCTGGGCGTACTGATCGGGGAGAAGATCCTGCCCTTTATCATCATCTATGCCTACGGGATCATGTATCAGAATATTCCGGAGATCCTGGTGCCTTATCAGTGGAGTTATGCGGCCATGGCTTCCGCGGCGGCGGTGGCCTGTACCATCGCGGCTACACTGATGGCCTGCTACCGGGAGATGGGTGCGCAGCCGGCGGTGCTGATGCGTCCGCCTTCTCCCAAGAAGGGGCAGCGGGTACTGCTGGAACGGGTACGGATCATCTGGAACCACCTGAATTTCAACTGGAAATCTGCCGTCCGCAACCTGGTGCGGTATAAGAAGAAGCTGTTTATGACGGTGTTTGGTATCGGCGGATGTATGGCGCTGATGCTGGTGGGATTTGGTCTCAGGGATTCTATTTTCGAGATCGCGGATCTTCAGTATGGAGAACTGCAGTTTTATGACGGGAGCATTTACCCGGAGGAGGATTTAAGCCGGGAAGAGCGCCAGGAGCTGGAAGCTTTCCTGCAGGAAGATTCCGACGTGGAGGATTTCCTGGATGTGGATATGATGAACCAGACCCTGGAGCATGGCAAAAACACTCATGAAGCATACACGTGCGTGTTGAGCGACACTCAGAAGGGCAGGGATTTCCTCTGCTTCCGGGACAGGAAGACTCATGAAAGCTACCAGCTTCCGGATGACGGGGCTATCATTACAGAGAAGACCGCGGACCTTCTGAATGTGGAAGTGGGGGACACCATTGTTCTCCGGGATGAGGAAAAAGGGGACAGGGAAGTAAAGATCAGCGAGATCTGTGAGAATTATATGGGCCATTACCTTTACCTTTCTGCAGATTATTATCAGGAGCTCTACGGGGAGGAGCCGGAGTATAACGCCATTTTCTTCCAGGTGCCGGAAGGCTACTCCCAGGATCAGCTGGAAGACGCAGGTCAGGTGATCCTGGCCAGGGATGAGGTGCTGAGTGTAAGCTATACCCATGATATCCGCTCCCAGCTGGACGATATGCTGACCAGTCTTAATCTGGTCATCGTGGTGCTGATCATCTCCGCGGGCATGCTGGCCTTTGTGGTGCTCTATAACCTGAACAACATCAGTATCACAGAGCGGCAGAGGGAGCTGGCCACCCTGAAGGTGCTGGGCTTCTATGACCCGGAGGTGGCCATGTATGTCTACCGGGAGAATATCGTACTTACCGTGCTGGGCGCGGCCTTTGGAATTATCCTGGGAAGGATCCTTCATCTGTTCGTGATCCAGACCGTGGAGGTGGACGCCGCTATGTTCGGAAGGAACGTGAACCTGCCCAGCTATCTCTACAGCTTCCTGTTTACCTTGCTTTTCACGCTGGTGGTGAATCTGGTGATGTATTTCAAGCTGAAGAAGATCGATATGGTAGAATCCCTGAAGAGTATCGAGTAAAAAAGGATTATTAGCACTCTTCGCCAAAGAGTGCTAATTTTTTGTTGACTTTTACCTGCAGGAGTATTAATATTACTGTTGGAGCATCCGAAAGGATTTTTAATCGTAAAATATTTTTTAGGAGTGATAGAAATGGCAGCAAAAAAAGGTAATTTGTCCATCAGCAGCGAGAATATTTTCCCGATTATCAAGAAGTGGGTATATTCTGATCATGACATTTTCGTGCGGGAGATGATCTCCAACGGCTGCGACGCCATCACCAAGCTGAAGAAGCTGGATATGATGGGAGAGTATCAGCTTCCCGATGATTATAAGCCGGCGATCCAGGTAGTTGTGAACCCGGAGGACAAGACGCTGAAGTTCATCGATAACGGACTTGGCATGACGGCGGACGAGGTGGAGGAGTATATCACCCAGATCGCTTTCTCCGGCGCCACCGAGTTCCTGGAGAAATATAAGGATAAGACGACAGAGGACGATATGATCGGTCATTTCGGCCTGGGCTTCTACTCTGCTTTCATGGTGGCGGACGAGGTGCATATCGACACCCTTTCTTATAAAGAAGGGGCGAAGCCGGTCCACTGGGTAAGTACCGGCGGCACGGAGTATGAGATGGAGGACGGCAGCAAGGAAGGCGTGGGAACGGAGATGACTCTGTATCTCAACGAGGACAGCGTGGAGTTTGCCAACGAGTACCGGATGCGGGAAGTGATCGAGAAGTACTGTTCTTTCATGCCGGTGGAGATCTTCCTGTCCAAGGCCAACGCAGAGCCGGAGTATGAAACCATCGACGAGGCGGATCTGAAGGATGACGATGTGGTCATCGAACACATCCATGAGGACGCGAAGATGGAAGAGAAGGAACAGGAGAACGGCGAGAAGGAAATGGTGGAAGTGGAGCCGGCCAAAGAGAAGGTAAAGATTCAGAAGCGCCCGGTTTCCTTAAGCGACATTCATCCGCTCTGGACCAAACATCCCAACGAGTGCTCGGACGAGGATTATCTGGAGTTTTACCGCAAGGTGTTCCTGGATTACAAAGAGCCCCTGTTCTGGATCCACCTGAACATGGATTATCCATTTAACCTGAAGGGAATCCTTTACTTCCCAAGGATCAATACAGAGTACGATTCCATTGAGGGAACTATCAAGCTTTATAATAACCAGGTGTTCATCGCGGACAATATCAAGGAAGTGATCCCGGAATTCCTGATGGTGTTAAAGGGCGTCATCGATTGCCCGGACCTGCCTCTTAATGTGTCCAGAAGCGCGCTGCAGAACGATGGATTTGTAAATAAGATCGCGGATTACATTTCCAAGAAGGTGGCGGATAAGTTGTCCGGTATGTGCAAGACCAAGCGGGAAGATTATGAGAAATACTGGGACGATATCAGTCCGTTTATCAAGTTTGGCTGCCTGAAGGATGAGAAGTTCTGTGATAAGATGAAGGACGCCATCCTCTTCAAGAACCTGGATCATAAGTATCTGACCCTTAAGGACTGCATCGAGGAAAACGGCGGCGAGGTAGTGGAACACAATGAGAAGAAGGATGAGGATCCGGCAGAGGATGAGAACAAGGTAGAGGAGATCAAGACCACCATCTACTATGTTACCGATGAGATCCAGCAGAGCCAGTATATCAACCTCTTCAGAAGCCAGGGCAAGGATGCGGTGATCCTGGGCCACAATATTGATTCTCCGTTTATCACTCAGCTGGAGCAGCGCAATCCCACGATCCGCTTCCAGCGTATCGACGCGGATGTGAATGAAGACATCCGGGAAGAAGTGGCGGAGGAAGACAAAGAGGAATTCAAGAAGACCTCCGACAGCCTGATCGAGATCTTCCGCAAGGAGCTGGGCAACGACAAGCTGGATGTGAAGATCGAGAAGCTGAAAGACGACAACGTGGCTTCCATGATGACCTTGTCTGAGCAGAACCGCCGGATGCAGGAGATGATGAAGATGTACGGCATGACCGGCATGGACCTGGGCGGTGAGACCACCTTGATCCTGAACGCCAATCATCCGCTGGTACAGTATGTGGTGGAGCATAAAGAAGGCGAGAAGACCGGCCTGATCTGCCATCAGCTTTATGATCTGGCAATGCTGGCCCACAAGCCGCTGAATCCGGAAGAGATGACAGAGTTTGTTAAGAGAAGCAACGAAATCATGCTGCTGTTAACGAAATAATGACTTGGGACAGGGTTTTTTCAATCTGGGACGTGGTATTTTTAAAAATACCACGTCCCCAATTAATTTATCCAGCTTTTTAACAGTTCTTTGGCATATTCGTCCCACTGGCGTTCCAGGGATTTATCCAGGCTGAAGGTGGAAAGGGAACTTCCGGTGACGCATTGGAGGGCCTGGCCGTCATACTGGAAGTTAAGATACAGCCCCCGGATCTCCTCCGGGCGGAAGGCTGACAGCTCATGGGACTCCAGGAAGGCGGAGAACTTTTCCGGTGCAAGGGACAGAACGATCCGGAAGGAGAGGGGCGTGCGCTTTCCCCGGATCAGTTCCAGGCAATAGCCGCGCATGTCTCTCCAACAGGAATATTCCTGACGGGGAGGCTCATCGAAGAACTCTTTGTGCAGGTAGCCGTCCATGGTAAACCGGTTGAAGGTGGTGATTTCTCCTTCGATGAATGAGAAATTATCGAAGGTTTCTTGCAGAAGAAGATGATTCATGGTATCCTTTGCAGACAGTAGAAATACGTTCATTTTGGTAAAACTCCTTTGTAATCTGTAAAATAGTATAGCACAAATTTACATTAATAGGGAAAAACAGTACAATATCACCTGGTGAAAAAGGAGAGATTATGAGGCACTTAGAGAGATCCCGGCGGAAAAGGCCGGGGGAGAGCGATAAAATTTTAAGATTTGCCGTGGCTGCGGTCCTGCTTTTATTTCTTGTGGCAGGTATCGTGGTGGCGGTCCGGCTTATGAATCCCAGGGTAGACGCTACCGAGGGGAGAAAGCGGCTGGAGGAAGTGGCCAGCGCGGACGTGCAGGAAATCGATGCGAAGATCCAGAAGCTGGAGGCGGAGGAGCGGAAGGAGAAGCGGGAAGCTGAGGACCGTTCCTACAATGAGATCTTTGCAGGGACTCTGCTTCTGGGGGACTCTGTGAGTCAGGGCCTCTATGAATTCGGGATCATGAATGAATCTCTCGTGATCGCCCAGAAGGGCATCGGCGTATGCGGCGTGGGCAGAGATGGCCTGAAGGAATGTGAAGACCGGGTGATCAGCGCAAATCCGGCGAAGCTGTTCCTGGCTATCGGGATGAACGATCTGACGGCGGCGCGGGGCAATGCGGACACCTTCGAGGAAGATTACCGCTCGGTGCTCCAGGAGATTGAGAAAGCCCTTCCGGATACAGAGATTTATATAAACAGCATTCTTCCGGTTCAGTCTAAGGTGATCGAGGAGAACAGCGACTACGGGAACATCCCGGAGTTTAATGAGAGACTGGCCAGGCTCTGTGAAGAAGAGGGCGCGGTATTTATCGACAATACAGATCTGGTGAAGGATGAATATTATACTGCCGATGGGATACATATGTCCCCGGATTATTATCCCGGCTGGGTGGATCACATGGCGGAGGTGGCAAAGCTGTGAGAAAGAGAAGTGGATTCGATATAATAGACTTTGCCAAATACGGCATGATCGTGATCATCATCGCCTACGTGGTATTTCTGCTCATGCGGGAGGGCGGCGACGCGCCCCTTGAGACAGTGGAGAAAAATGTCCTGGAGGCGGTATCCACAGAAGGAATGGAGAAGGCCGGTACCCAGGACATCAAAAGATATTACGGGCTGAACCCGGAAGACTACAGAGGGGTCGCCCTGTACCTGCCGGACGACGTGATGGGCGTCAACGAGGTGCTGATCGTGCGCCTAGCGGACGAAGCCCAGGAAGAACCGGTGACAGAAGCAGCACAGAAGCGCCTGGACACCCAGAAGGAAAGCTTTGAGGGATACGGCGTGGAACAGACGAAACTTCTGAATGACGCTGTTCTGGAGAGTAAAGGGGATTATGTGATCCTGATCGTCTCCGGGAAGGCGCAGGCAGGTGACGAAGCCTTTAAGAAAAGTTTGTAGTTGAGGGACAAAAGAAATGCTTTTCAGCAGTATATTATTTTTATTTACATTTTTGCCGGTTACATTGATCCTTTATTATCTTGCCCCCGGCAAATTGAAAAATGTAGTGCTTCTGGCTGCCAGCCTGGTCTTCTATGCCTGGGGCGAGCCGGTCTACATTTTTCTGATGATCTTTTCCATTTTATTTAACTATATCTCCGGCCTGGACGTGGCCCGCAACCTTGGGAACGCCGGGAAGGCCAGGAAGAGCATCGTCTTTAATATTGTGGTAAATATGTGTATCCTGGGATTTTTCAAATATGAAGGATTTCTGCTGGGCAGTCTGAATGCGATCCTGCCTGTAGATATCCCTTACCGGGAACTGCCGCTTCCCATAGGGATTTCTTTCTATACCTTCCAGACCCTGTCCTACGTGATCGACGTGTACCGGGGAAATGTCCGGGTGCAGAGAAGCCTTCTGGATTTCGCCCTCTATGTGACCATGTTCCCTCAGCTGATCGCCGGTCCTATTGTAAAATACGCGGATATAGCCCGGCAGCTTCGCAGCAGAAGTATGGGCTGGGGAAAATTTGGCGACGGTGTGATGTATTTTATCCGGGGGCTTTCCAAGAAGGTGCTCCTGGCTAACACCATCGGTATGGTGTTCAATGACGTGGCGGCTCTCGGAGCGGGAGAGACATCCGCTTTAAGCGCCTGGCTTGGGTGCGCCGCTTACACCTTCCAGATTTATTTTGACTTCAGCGGATATTCGGACATGGCTATTGGCCTGGGAAAAATGTTCGGGTTTGAGTTCCGCCCCAACTTCAATTATCCCTATATCTCCAGAAATATCACGGAATTCTGGCGCAGATGGCATATTTCCCTGAGCACCTGGTTTAAAGAATACGTTTACATTCCCCTGGGAGGGAACCGGGTAAGCCCTGTAAAACATATCCGCAATATCATGGCGGTGTGGCTTCTGACAGGCCTGTGGCATGGGGCGGCCTGGAACTTTGTGTTCTGGGGATTGTACTACGGGATCCTGCTTCTGATCGAGAAATATTTCCTGAGCCATATCCTGGCCAAACTTCCGGGAGTGGTGGAACATCTCTACAGCATCGTCCTGGTGATGATCGGCTGGGTGTTCTTCTTCAGTCCCACCCTTGGCGACGCCTTTGGATACCTTGGCCTGATGGCGGGGAGCGGCTGCGGACTGGCGGACCGGCAGGGGCTTTACCTTCTGGTGAGCAATGGGCCGGTGTGGGTGCTTCTGATCTTATGTTCCACCCCCGTCCTTCACCGGGCGTATGAGAAATTGATCTACGGCGGGAAGCGGGAGAGGATCCGGATCAACGCCCTGGTATACCTGGGGCTGTTCCTTCTGTGCATAGCCTATCTGGTAACGGAATCCTACAACCCCTTCCTGTATTTTCGCTTCTAAAAAGAACAACGGAAATTAATCATTATGTAACATAAATTTAATAGAAATGTAATATCTTGCCGCTATATTATAACAGAATGTCGGATTTTATCGAAGTTTTGGAGTAATCAGTATGGAGCAGATAGCTGTTTTTGTGAGGAAGCACAGATGGGTGATCCCTGCAGCGGCAGTCCTTGCGCTGGTCCTGGTGATCCTTCTGGTGAAATCGCTGTGGGATCCACAGCGGGCAGAAGTAAGAGAAGGGACCAAATATCTGAAAGAGCTGGAGAGCAAGGATCTTGCCAGTGTGGAAGCCAGTGTAAAGGAAGTTAAGAAGCAGGCTCAGGCAGAGGCCATTGAGGCCGGAGAGCTTTCAGTCTGGGCACAGTTCAGTGATTATGTGATCTTTGGGGATTCCAGGACTGTGGGATTTTATTTTCATGAGTTTCTGGACAAACAAAGAGTGCTGGCCGATGGCGGCCTGACCATCGCGGATATCCCTGATTATGAAGATCAGATGGTAGCCTTGAACCCGTCTTATCTTTTTTTGTGTACAGGACTGAATGATGTGAGCATCGGTTACTGGAAGACGCCGGAAGAGTATGTGAAGGCGTATGAAGAGACCATGCAGGAGCTGATGAAGAAACTGCCGGATACAGAGATCTATATCAATTCCATATTCCCGGCTCAGGATCCTGCTTTTGAACAGAGTGAGAAATGGAGAAACATCCCGGACTATAACGAGGCTGTCAAAGCCTGGTGCGAAGAAAAAGGCTATCATTATATAGACAATACCAAGGTGTATGAGGAGCATAAAGATCTGTATGATCCGGACGGGATCCATTTCAAGAAAGAGTTTTATCAGTATTGGGCGGTGAATATGCTGGCAGAGGTGGATCTATGAGAGGGAATTTGATAAAAGTACTTAGTCTTGTAAAATATCTTCTGCTGGTCCTGCTGCTTATTTTTATCGTGGGTCTTATGCAGGGGGACAAGATCAGCAGCGCCAGTATCGAGGATGTAACGGAGAAAGTTACAAAGGCGACGGATATGACGGATCTGTCTGCCGCTGACAACCGTACGGTGCGCAGACTTTACGGTTTAAATGTAAATGATTATGAAGGGGTCAGCCTGTATGTGTCAGATTCCAACATGAAAGTGGAGGAAGTGCTGATCGTAAAGCTTAAGGACGTCGCCCAGGCGGACGCGGTGGAGAGCGCTGTGAAGAGCCGGGTGGATACCCAGCTTCAGAGTTTTGAAGGATATGGTCCGGAGCAGTGTAAGCTTCTGGATGACCATGTGCTGGACACGGAAGGGAACTATGTGCTGTTTGTGGTCAATTCCAAGGCCCAGGCGGCAGATCAGGCGTTTCAGAAGAGTTTGTAAGAGGATGGAAAAGTTATGATATTTAGTAGTGTTTTCTTTATTTTCATATTCCTTCCATTGACATTGGTTCTTTATTTCCTGGTTCCCAGGGCAGGCAAAAATGTTGTTCTCCTGATCAGCAGCCTGATCTTCTATGCATGGGGGGAACCGATCTATATTGTACTGATGATGTTCAGTATCGTCTACAATTACATCAGCGGTGTGGAGATCGATTATTACAGGAACAAGGGAAACCGGGGGAAGATGCGCTTCGTCTTCTGGATGGCTGTGGCAGTCAATCTGGCGGTGCTGATGTTCTTTAAGTACTACGGTTTCCTGATGGAGAATCTGAACGCGATCCTGCCGGTGGATATTCCGTATAAGGAACTGTCACTTCCTGTCGGAATTTCTTTCTATACATTCCAGACGTTATCTTATATTATAGATGTGTATAAAGACAATGTAGGCGTGCAGAGGAATCTGATCAGTTTCGGAACCTATATCACCATGTTCCCTCAGCTGATCGCAGGTCCGATCGTGCGTTATTCTGACATTGAGGGCCAGTTGGAACACAGAAGGGTTACTGTTGCCAAATTTGGAAACGGGGTTGCCTGGTTCCTGCGGGGCCTTGCCAAGAAGGTGCTTCTTGCCAATAATATCGGTATGGCCTACGACGCGATCGCGGCGCTTCCACAGGGAGAGATGTCTGTGCTCTCCGCGTGGGTAGGATGCGCAGCCTATACGTTCCAGATTTACTTTGACTTCAGCGGATACTCGGATATGGCCATTGGCCTGGGGAAAATGTTCGGCTTTGAATTTATGATGAACTTTAATTATCCCTATATATCCAAAAGTGTCACGGAGTTCTGGAGAAGATGGCATATTTCTCTGGGGACCTGGTTCCGGGAATATGTATATATCCCGCTGGGCGGAAACCGGGTGGAAACCAAAAAGGCGATCCGGAATATTTTCATAGTCTGGTTTCTCACCGGATTCTGGCACGGAGCTGCCTGGAATTTTATCTTCTGGGGACTTTATTACGGGATCCTTCTGTTGCTGGAGAAATATGTACTCCGGGATGTGCTGGAGCGGCTGCCGGGGATCGTAAAGCATATTTACACACTGTTTTTCGTAATGATCGGCTGGGTATTGTTCTTCTCGCCGGGAATGTGGGACGCGCTCAGGTATATCGGGACCATGTTTGGCATTGGAGCCCATGGATTTGTGGATTCCACAGGGATTTACTACCTGTATAATTATCTGATCCTTTTTGTGCTCTCCATCATCTGTTCGGCGCCGTACGCGTTTAAGAAGTTCCAGCAGATCATATTTGGAGGAGCCAGAGGCCGCACGGCTATCGCGATGGGAGCGTATATGGCGTTATTCTTCTTATCCCTTGCTTACCTGGTGAACGCCACCTATAATCCGTTTTTATATTTCAGATTTTAGAAGGACCGACAGGATATGACTGAGAGAGAGCAGAGAAGGAAGCATAGAGAAAAAAGAGGGAAAAAGATCCAGGGGCAGTTCTACCGGAGACTCGCCAGAGTATTCGGAGTACTGCTGCTGGTTTTTGTGCTGTTAAATGTGATCAAGCGGGATCAGGAATTCTCCGATGAAGAGAACCGTATGCTGGCATCCCGTCCCAAGCTTACCTGGGAATCCATCAAAAGCGGAGATTTTATGACGGATTTTGAGACCTATGTGTCCGATCAGTTTTTTGCCCGGAACCAGTGGATCTCATTGAAGCTGAATGAAGACCGCATTCTCGGGAAAAAGGAATCCAATGGTGTTTATCTTGGGAAGAAGGGGTATCTGATCGAAAAACCGGATACGCCGGACTGGGAGAGTGTGGAGCGGAACATGGCGGCGATCTCTGATTTCGCAGAGCGCCATTCCAAGATCTCTACTTATACCTGTTTTGTACCCAATGCCTACTATATCCTGGAAGACCGTCTGCCGGCCCAGGCTCCCGTTAGGGATCAGGCCGCGGATCTTGTGAAGATCCGGGAGATGGAGGGCAGTTCGGTGAAGGATATTGATGTGACTGCCACCTTGCAGGATCATGCAGGGGAAGACATCTATTACAAGACAGACCATCACTGGACCAGCCTGGGAGCCAGCTATGCGTTTGAGGATGTGGCGCAGGCTATGGGACTTAAAAATGTAGAGACAGACTATACCGTCCATACTGTAGCCAGTGATTTCCAGGGGACCCTTGCGTCCAAGAGCGGTTATCACGGATCTGAAGACCTGGTTCAGGTTTATCAGCCCAAGAATCAGGAAGTAGAATATGTAGTTACCTATGTGGAAGAGGGAGAGAAGTCCACATCGATCTACGACAGCAAATGCCTGGAGGAAAAGGACAAGTATACCGTTTTCTTCGGAGGAAACCACGCCAGGATCGATATCGGGACGACGCAGCCTGAGCGGAAGAATCTCCTGATCTTCAAGGATTCCTATGCCAACTGTTTCGTGCAGTTTTTACTGCCCTATTACCAGAATATCATTATCGTGGATCCCAGATACTATTATGAAAATGTGGACAGCCTGGTGGAGAGTTATGGGATCACGGATATTTTATTCCTGTATAATGTAAATACATTTGTCACTGATAATTCTATTGCGGATGTACTGGCCGCGGAAGCGGAATCCCAGGAGGAAACTGCCGCTGAGGATACAGAAGAGTCTCAGGAGGAGACAACCTCTGAGGAGGAGACAACCTCTGAGGAAGAGACAGCTGAGGCTGCTCAGGAGTAAAGAGTATGAGTCAAAGACCAAAGAAGAAACAAAGGCAGAAACGCAGCAGGAAGATCATGGCGCTCCTGTTTATCGGAGTGACTGCGCTTATCTGCCTCGTTAACTTTATAGCGAAAGATAAAGAATCTTCGGAGAAGGAGAACCGTATGCTGACCCAGAAGCCTGCAGTCACCTGGGCCGGGATCGAGAGCGGGCGGTTTATGAGCCAGTACGAGTCCTACAAGTCCGACCAGTTTGCCGGCCGGGATCTGTGGGTGTCTCTTAAGACCTCCGTGGATCTCTTGTCCGGGAAACGGGAGTCCAACGGGGTGTTCAAGGGGAAAGATCACTATCTTCTGGAAGAGATCAAGACTCCGGGAGAACAGACGGAGAAGAACCTGGAGGCCATCCGGGCCTTCGCCGGCCGGTATCCCAAGATCCCCTTCTATATGGCGCTTGCGCCCAATGCGGCCAACATCCTGTCAGACAAGCTTCCGCTCCTGGCAGTGACCAAAGATCAGGGGAAACAGTTCCAGAAGATCCGGGAGAGCCTTGGGTCAGATGTGACCTGGGTGGATCTTCAGAAAGCGCTGGAAAGTCATAAGGAAGAAGACCTTTATTACCGGACGGATCATCACTGGACCAGCCAGGGGGCATACTATGGATATGAGGCGCTGGCGGCAGCCATGAAGCTTGATACCTCCAAGGCGCCCGGGATGAAGCCTTATGCGGTGACAGGAGATTTCAACGGGGCCCTGTCGTCCACCAGCGGATACGAGGGTGGTTACCGGGAGCCCATCTATGTCTATGGGACAGAAGATCCTGCCGATCAGGTGCAGGTGGTGGTCAACTACACCGATGAGCAGCGCAAGACCGCTACATTTTACGATCCTTCCAAGCTGGATGAGAAGGATAAATACGCCGTGTTTTTCGGCGGGAATTACGGCAAGATCGACATCCGGACAACGGCGGATTCTACGGCGAGGCTTCTGGTCTTTAAGGATTCCTACGCCAACTGCCTGGTGCCTTTTCTGGCCCCTTATTACCGGGAGATCGTGATGATCGATCCTCGATATTACTATGGAGATATTGATCAGGAAATGTCGGATTACTCTTTTGATCAGGTGCTTTTCCTGTATAATGGGAATACCTTTGTGGAGGACAACAGTATTAGCGGAGTGTTGAGCGATGGTACGGCTGAATAAATATTTAAGTGAAGCTGGCGTCTGCTCCCGCAGAGAGGCAGACCGCCTGATCTTAAGCGGACAGGTGATGGTGGACGGCCAGCGGGCAGTCCCGGGGATGCAGGTGACAGATAGCCAGGAGGTGCGGGTCGGGAAGAAAGTGATCCGCAGAAAAGAGGAAAAAGTGATACTGGCTTTCTACAAGCCGGCAGGGATCGTATGTACAGAAGAACGGCGGGAGCGTAACAGCACCGTCCGTTTTCTCAATTATCCGGTGCGCGTCACTTATGCGGGACGGCTGGACAAGGATTCCGAGGGGCTTCTCATCATGACCAACGACGGGGATCTGATCAACGGGATGATGCGGGCCCGCCATTTCCACGAGAAGGAGTACCAGGTGACGGTGGACCGCCCGGTGACAGAAGAGTTCCTGGAAAGCCTGAGAAAGGGCGTCCATATCACAGACCGGGAGAAAGGTCTGGATGCGGTGACCAGGCCCTGCCGGGCAGAGGCGGTGGGCAAATTTACCTTCCGCATTGTGCTCACCCAGGGACTGAACCGTCAGATCCGGCGGATGTGCCAGGCGTTTGGCTATAAGGTAAAGAAGCTGGTGCGGATCCGGATCATGAATATCAGACTGGATGGTCTGAAGCCGGGGGAGTACCGGCCATTGACAGTGCAGGAGGCCAGAGAGTTATATGAACAGACAGAAACAAGAACGGATGAAGGAATTAGTTGATCTTCTGAACCGGGCAGGGAAGGCTTACTACCAGGACGCCCAGGAGATCATGAGCAACTATGAATATGACAGTCTGTACGATGAGCTGGTAAGCCTTGAGAAGGAGCTGGGGATGACTCTGTCCAACAGCCCTACGGTAAATGTAGGCTACCAGGTGTTGAGCGAACTTCCCAAGGAACGCCATGAGGAGCCTATGCTGTCCCTGGATAAGACCAAGGAGGTAGAGGGCTTAAAAGAATTCCTGGGGGATCAGAACGCCCTGCTGTCCTGGAAGATGGACGGCCTGACCATTGTGCTCACCTATCAGGGCGGGGAACTTAGGAAGGCGGTCACCCGGGGAAATGGTGAAGTGGGCGAGGTGATCACCAACAACGCCCGGGTTTTCCGCAATATCCCGCTGAAGATCGGATATGAGGGAGAGCTGATTCTCCGGGGGGAAGCGGTGATCGGATACCGGGATTTTGAACGGATCAATGAGGAGATCACAGACGTCCAGGCAAAATATAAGAATCCCAGGAATCTCTGCAGCGGCTCTGTGCGCCAGCTGAACAACGAGATCACGGCCCGGCGGAACGTGCGGTTCTTTGCCTTCGCCCTGGTGCGGGCGCCCGGCGTGGATTTCCACAATTCCAGGGCGGCTCAGATGGAGTGGCTGAAGGAACAGGGCTTTGAGATCGTGGAGTATCATATGGTCACAAGAGATACCGTGGAGAGGGAAGTTATTAAATTTTCCGAAAAAATCCCGGAGAATGATTTCCCATCCGACGGACTCGTGCTAATATATGATGATATAGAGTATGGTCAGTCTCTGGGGCGGACTGCCAAGTTCCCCCGGGATTCCATCGCCTTTAAGTGGGCGGATGAGACCAGCCGTACCAGGCTTCTTGAGATTGAATGGAGCCCGTCCAGGACAGGGCTTATCAATCCAGTGGCCATATTCGAACCTGTGGAGCTGGAGGGCACCACAGTAAGTCGGGCAAGCGTCCACAACATCAGCATCATGGAGGAACTGGAGCTGGGCGTTGGGGATGAGATCGAGGTATACAAAGCCAACATGATCATCCCGCAGATCGCCAGGAACCTGACCCGCAGCGGGGTTCGGGATATCCCCGCCGTCTGTCCGGTATGCGGAGGCAAGACCCAGATCCGTCAGGAAGGGAACGCCAAGACCCTCTACTGCACCAACCCGGAGTGCCAGGCCAAGCATGTGAAGGCATTTACCCTGTTTGTCAGCAGGGACGCCATGAATATTGAGGGGCTTTCTGAGTCCACCCTGGAGAAATTCATCGCCCGGGGCTTTATCCGGGAGTATGCGGATATCTTCCATCTGGACCGGTACCGGGACGAGATCCAGTCCATGGAAGGCTTTGGAGAGAAATCCTTCCAGAATCTGGAGGCGAGCATTGAGAAGGCAAGGACCACCACCCTTCCCAGAGTCATTTACGGACTGGGGATCGCTAATATCGGCCTTGCCAATGCCAGGATGATCTGTCGGGCTTTCGACTATGAGCTGGACCGGATGCTGGCAGCGGATCAGGAGGATCTAAATGAGATCTCCGGGATCGGAGACGTGATCGCAGGGGCTTTTGTTGCATATTTTAAAGATCCGGTCCACCGCAGGCGGCTTGAGGATCTTCTGAAAGAGCTGACCATTGTGGAGGAGGAAGGGGCAGGAGCGCCGCAGACTCTGGCGGGGCTGACTTTTGTGATCACCGGGAGTGTCACGCATTTTGCCAACCGCAGTGAGGTCAAGGCCCTGATCGAGAGTATGGGGGGAAAGGTGACAGGATCTGTTACATCTAAGACCGACTATCTCATCAACAATGATGTGGAGTCTACCTCATCGAAGAATAAGAAGGCCAGAGAATTGGGAATTCCCATCCTTTCAGAAGAAGAATTCCTGGAGATGACACAAGGAGAAGGCCAATAGAAGAAAGGGATCAAACATGTCTGAATACGAGAACAGAGATGAAGAAGGAATGGAGAAGGAAATAGAGAAAGCAGAAGGGACCGTGGAGGAAAAGGACGACAGTGAGTATGAGAAGGTCTGCTTCCTCTGCCACCGGCCGGAGAGCGTGGCCGGCAAGATGATCGAACTTCCCAACAACGTGTGTGTGTGCAGGGACTGTATGCAGAAGAGTTTTGACGCCATGACAAGCGGGCAGATCGATTATTCCCAGCTGATGAATAATCTGCCGCCGGGAGTCCAGTTCATGAACCTGTCAGATCTGGAGCAGGCGATCCCCAAACAGCAGAAAGTGAAAAAGAAAAAGGAAGGGGAGGAGAGAGTCCCGCTGGTGGACTTGAAGAACCTCCCTGCGCCCCATAAGATCAAGGCCAGACTGGACGAATATGTGGTGGGCCAGGAACATGCCAAGAAGGCCATGTCCGTGGCGGTCTACAACCACTATAAACGGGTGGCCACGGATACCATGGATGACATTGAGATCGAGAAGTCCAATATGCTGATGATCGGCCCTACCGGATCTGGAAAGACCTATCTTGTAAAGACGCTGGCAAGACTTCTGGATGTGCCGCTTGCCATCACGGACGCCACATCCCTGACAGAAGCGGGCTACATAGGAGATGATATCGAGAGCGTTGTCTCCAAGCTTCTGGCAGCGGCGGACAATGACGTGGAGAAGGCGGAACAGGGGATCATCTTCATCGACGAGATCGACAAGATCGCCAAGAAACGCAATTCCAATCAGAGGGATGTAAGCGGCGAGTCGGTGCAGCAGGGGATGTTAAAGCTTCTGGAGGGAAGCGATGTGGAGGTGCCGGTGGGCGCCAACAGCAAGAACGCCATGGTGCCCCTTACCACGGTAAATACCCGGAATATTCTCTTTATCTGCGGCGGCGCGTTCCCGGATCTGGAAGGGATCATCAAGGAGCGGCTGACCAAGCAGTCTTCCATTGGATTCGGGGCGGATCTGAAGGATAAATACGATCATGATAAGACTATCCTGGAGAAGGTGACGGTAGAAGACCTGCGGAACTTTGGGATGATCCCGGAATTCCTGGGACGTCTTCCCATCATTTTCACCCTGCAGGGAATGAATGAGGATATGCTGGTGAAGATCCTTAAAGAGCCCAAGAATGCGATCCTGAAGCAGTATCAGAAGCTTCTGGCTCTGGATGAGGTGAAGCTGGAATTTGAAGAGGACGCGCTCACCGCCATCGCGAAGAAAGCCATGGAGAAGGATACAGGAGCCCGTGCCCTGCGGGCGATCATTGAGGAGTTCATGCTGGATATCATGTATGAGATCCCCAAGGATGACAATATTGGCCAGGTGACCATCACCAGGGCCTATATCGAAGGGACCGGCGGCCCAATCATCACGCTGCGGGGGCAGCAGGTGGCAAGCCTGCCATAAGGAAAAAACATAAGAATCAGATTGCACCTCATATACTGGAAGAAAGTATATGAGGTGCTTTGTTTATGGGAGAAGAAGCGATGGAAGGGACAGACTGCCGGGCGAAGATCCTGTCCCAGGATTATCGGGATTTCCTGATCCCAGGATACCGGGAGGATATAGAGGTTCGGTTCCCGAAAGAAAAAACCTGCGTCCAGGAGGGGGATTTTGGCCTCCGGGTGATCTCGGCGGCTCAGGAGATTGTGGGGGAGCTGAGTTTTGAAACTTATGGTTACCCTGCGATCCCCAAGTGCTACGCCCTTCTTGATATGGACGCCTTGAACGAGACCGGGATCAGTACGGTCCAGAATTATCCGGCCCTGCAACTGGACGGGAAAGGGATCATGATCGGTTTTGTGGATACCGGGATCGACTACACCAATGAGATCTTCCGCAATCCGGACGGAACCACCAGGATCGTCGGGATCTGGGATCAGACTCTGCAGGAAGGGGAGCCGCCGCGGGGATTTCTCTACGGCAGCGAATACCGGCAGGAGAGGATCAATGCCGCCCTGGCCCTGGATTCCCCGGAGACCCTGGTGCCCACCCGGGATGAAAACAGCCACGGGACTTTTCTGGCCAGCATTGCCGGGGGAAGCCGGGTGAACGGGGAGAGATTCTCAGGGGCCGCGCCGGGCTGTACTTTCGGGGTGGTAAAGCTGAAGGAAGCCAAGGATTATCTGAAGGAGTTCTATGCCATCCGGCCAGATGCCGTCTGCTATCAGGAAAATGATATCCTTATGGGGCTTGGTTATCTGAACCGTCTGGCAGGGGAGTACGAGGTTCCGCTGGTCCTCTGTCTTGCCCTGGGGACCAGCTTTGGCGGGCATAACGGAAGTTCCATTCTTTCCCGGGCGCTGCAGGAATATGCCGGCAGGATCCATCGCTGCGTAGTGATTGGCGGAGGCAATGAAGCGGCGCAGAGACATCACTATTACGGAAGATTTCAGGAGGCGGGGGAGATCCGGGAAGCAGAACTTAGGGTGGAGGAAGGGGTGGGAGAGTTTGCGGCAGAACTGTGGACCACTCTCCCCAATATCGTCACAGCCTATCTGGTATCTCCCTCCGGGGAGAAAAGTCCGACGATCTCGCTGCGGCAGGGGAGCCGGTATCAGTTTGAGTTTCCCTTCGACGGTACCAGGACGGAGGTGGAATATCGTCTCCTTATTGAAAATGACGGTTCTCAGCTGATCTTCTTCCGGTTTCGCAGTCCGGCGGAAGGGATCTGGAAGGTTGGCGTGGAGGCGCTTGGAGTGTCCGAAGGAGAGTTTCATATCTGGCTGCCTCTTCAGGAATTCCTGGAGGGGGAGGTTTATTTTCTGGAGGCGGATCCCAACACAACGCTGACAGAGCCTGGAAGTACAAAAGCGGCTATCACGGCGGCCTTTTATGACGGGGAAGATAAGAGTGTTGCCATTCATTCCGGGAGAGGGTATACTAGAGGTGGATTCATAAAGCCGGATCTTGCGGCGCCGGGAGTGGAGATCACAGGACTGGGACCGGGCGGAAAGTTTGTCACCCGCAGCGGATCCAGCGCAGCGGCAGGCCTTACGGCCGGAGCGGCGGCCCTTGTCATGCAGTGGCTGGAAGAGCAGCCCATGGCCATCGGAGTAAGCACCAGCGTGGTGGCAGGCCTTTTGATCCTGGGGGCGGACCAGGGAAATCTCCCGGAATATCCAAACCGGGAGTGGGGATACGGAACTCTGAATGTCTATCGTTCTCTGGACCGCTTGAGACGGCTGTAAATACATAGAGAAAGCAAAGGAGAGATGAACTATGGCAGATTTTTTTGATGAACTGGGAAAGAAGATCACAGAGACAGCAGAGGATCTGGGAAGAAAAGCAGAAAATGCGGTGGAGATCCAGAAGATCAAAGGACAGATCCGCTCTCTGAAGCGGGCCAATGACCGGGATCTTCTGGACATTGGCCGGATGGCTTACGAGAAGTTCCAGAAGGGCGAGATCTCAGATCTGGACTGCATTTCTCTCTGCGAGGCCATCGAGACCCGGTCAGAGGAGATCGAGCGGCAGGAAGAGGAGATTGTCCGGATCAAGGGTGTCTTCTGATGATCCCCAAATTGGCAGGCCTTTTCCTTGTACTGGTCTGCGGGGATATGGGGGTAAAACAGTATATCGAGGATTTCTTTAAGGAAAAAGAAGAGCGGGAGACTCTTATCCCTTCCGTGGTACTGCGTAAAGTGTACAACCGGGGCTTTCTTCTGGACGCCCTGGATCAGCATCCGGAACTGGTCCGCAGAAGTTCTCTTCTTCTGGGAGCGGGGATCCTGATCTATGATGTGTGGCTGTTCCTGCAGAAAGGAAGAAAACTTCGGAAACTGGGAATGGCGTTCTTAAGCGCCGGCGCCTTAAGTAATACTTATGACCGGGTGATCCGGGGGAAAGTCATTGATTATATTGGCTTTAGGAGTAAATATAAGTTCTTGTCCAGGATTACAGCCAATCTGGCGGATTTCTATGTAGTGATCGGAGGAGTGCTGGCGGCGCTGGGGCGGAAGAAGTAAATTCAGGTTTATCGCGCTGATTCTGTGAACAAAAAATTGCTCAGGGAAGTTCATACAGCCAGCAGATAGAAGCCAAAAAAGTTCGCGAAGAATCCTTAACATCAAAACACCTGTGATTTCATGATCAGAGCAATTCGCAAGGAAATCTGATGATTTCCCTGCTCAGGCTC